>Ga0306912_1000675_pt1 | contig 18829 bp, 18 predicted proteins | sample AntRauFillE10628_FD_190443 | JGI IMG/M metagenome (GOLD analysis project Ga0306912, IMG submission 190443) | Saline lake microbial communities from Rauer Islands, Antarctica - Metagenome Filla E10 #628 (v2) (version 2) | ecosystem: Environmental > Aquatic > Non-marine Saline and Alkaline >... | reverse complement strand
GGGAGGGTCTTATGTCAGATACTGCTACTGCGTTGGTGTGTCCTCCGGACGTACGTAACACAACTATCACTATGTTTACCCATACTCTCTTGCGCTTATTTTGGGATGAAGTGGGCTTACTATTTGAATACCGCACCCGAAAATACCAGTGTCGGCTGCAAACGCACTTGTGGGTACCGCCCGAGCGCTGCAAAGACGTCTATCTCACCATGGCCCAACAGTACGGCCTGGTGCCAGTCGAGTTGAGTCTGTGGTGGGTGCAGGCACATGATATCAGTGTGATTGAGCTGCATCGGCGGCTGTGGTACGAAGCCAATATGGTACAACCGCCAGCCCGTCGGAAAGTGTATCTTGATGTGCAGTAGTGGTGGTGAAGCGATAGCTTTACCACCACTTTTTTATTTGCTCCTACTGATACGGTGCGACCTACGGTCTGGTTTTTTTTGGATTTTCGTGCATAGTAGAACACAGCACGTCCTTTGACGTTACATTTTCTCTAGCAGGAGACAACCCATGGCGAAACCATCCAAGACCGTCTTTACCGTCGGCGAGGCAGTCGTCTATCCCGCACACGGGCTCGGCATACTCGAAGACATTGGGATCAATAGTGTGAATGGAACAGTGATTGAAATGTATGTAGTGTCATTTGCTCACGAAAACCTGACTGTGCGAGTACCGAAAAAAACTGCCGTACGAAACGGGCTGCGCCAGGTATCTGAAGTGGCAGCTGTCACCAAGGCACTGCAGACACTGAGAACTCGACCAAAGTCGAGTAAAATTATCTGGTATAGGCGCGAGGCAGCATACAACCAGAAAATACACTCGGGTGACTTGATTGCCCTGGCGGAAGTAGTGCGAGATGTGCATCCTGACGCCCGGACAGAAAAAAGTTCCTGGTCAGAAGACAAGTTGTACGAGAAAGCCTGGGCTCGGCTGCTGCGTGAAGTCAGCCATGTCCTCCAGACTGATCTTGAGGCAACTGTGGTGCATATCACGCAACAAACCAAGAAACAGTTTACCCTGCCTGGCTTGCAAACCCTGGCGCTCAAACCGCTTGACGGTGTGGTGGCGAGTCCACTGCACGTCAGTGCAGACTCATCGTCTAGCCTGCGGTCAGGCAGCGTCGCGAAAGCACAACCGCTGCAAATCACTATCGCCTCACCACCAGAGAATACGGTGGCGCCACCCAGACCCACTGCGGCTGCTCCACCCCTGGTGAGGCAAACCCCTCGTCCGGCTGCGACCAAGGCGGCAGGTGTGCGCAAGAAGCGTACCCCGGCACCGACTCCGCAAAAGAAACCAGCGGCTGCTACTCCACCAACAGGAAGGAGGGTGGGGCCAAAACCCGGCCCTACTACGACTGAGGCGGACGGGGTGAAAAAGCCTCGCGCCACAGCACAGGTACCGCCGGCGAAACCAGCAGCTGCTACTCCACCGCCCGAGAGGAAGGTGGTGCAGCCGAAAGCTGCTGTGGCGGCACCACCTGTGGTAAAACCACCACCTCCGCCGGCTGCAACCGAGGTGGATCGGGTTGCGAGCGCCCAAGCGCGCAACCGTGAACTTGAAGCGGCAGCCAAGGAGGCACTGAGGGCAATAGAGGCGAAAGTCGCTGCCAAGAAAGGAAAAAAGTACCGTAGGTGAATATACCTGACCAGCCACTGGGCGCTTCATGTGCCCAGCGGTTTTTTTATTACCGAGCTGTTGAATAATCGTATCAAAATGGTGCGTTAATCGTATCAATATGATACGAATACAAAATGCTCTCTGCCCGTCTGATGAATAGTGCTATCTTACTGTCACATAATTACGCACCGCTGTCCTATCGCAATGTAGAGATTGAAGCGTACCGCGCTGCTATGTTGATTTTTTATGAGCAGTTGTCTTTGACTGCAGTGACGGATATTTTTGTGAATCAGTATCTATTCTCTACCGAACATCACCTTGTACAGGGATAGTTACCTATAAATGAAAGGTCTTATTCTAAGCGGTTGCGGCGCGGTTGGAGATAGATGGTAAATAGCGCTAGGAGGATGACAATAGCCAGGCCGACGTAGGCGAGGCGTTCGGTGCGGGTGGATGGAGCAGCTAAAGCGGCTGCGGCAGGCTGCGCCGCGAGTGCTTGGTACGACGCAGTCGGCTGAGGTGAGGGATTGGAAGCAAACTGCTCTGGCGCTGGGTCACGGTCGGCGGAAGCTGTGGGTGATGGAGCTGGCGCAGCGGGCGCTGTTGGAGCTACGGATGGACGGCTCGGAACAGTGCGCACATCGCTCACGGCAAAAGCTACCGTGGCTTCGCTGAGTAATTGTCGCGGGGTGACTTTGGGCACAAAGGATGCGAGCTGTACATTGTGAGTGTCGGTGACGGTCAGCATGGCTGGGTTGTGATCTGCGAGCTGGCGACGCGGCAAGGTAATAGTTTGATTGGGGAGGATAATCGAATAGTCAGGAAAGACAAAGTGGTCTCTCCCCTGCAGCGTGTAGCCAGAAATATCTACTTCGTACGGTGAGTCGTTGTTGAGCTGAATATCGCCAGCGGCATTTTGGGTGATGGAAAGTGCGACGGGCAAAATAGTAATCTCATGTCGTGCAATATACTTTTGTCGCTTATACTCCCCATGCAGCGTCACTACGTAGCTCCCTGGAAAGGCAAAGGCGTGGTGAGTGTCGGCAGACTGGGTGGTAGTGCCGTCGCCAAAATTCCACTGGTACTGCAGTGAGTCGATAAGCCTATCGCCGATACCACTGGCAGTAGAGTGAAACGGGATGGTTTGATTGACGTATCCGACGCTCTGCGCGTCTATCGCCAACTCCAAAGTCACGTCTGGCAATACCAGCCGTACTGTCTCTACGCTCCCGCTACTCTTTGTGCTCGTGGTCTGAGCACCCTTTGCTTCTGCAGCCGCTTGGTCTGCATCTTCGTCGGCTGACTCAGCCGGAGCGGTGGTCGACTGAGTATGATTGGCAGCGCCAGGAGTAGCCTCGGCAGTAATCCAGCCGCTCGTGGTGTACTGGGCAGTTTCTTTGGTCGCATTGTCGCCACCGATTTGACCCCAGTCTTCCCCACCGTGGACCAAGTCCACCAGCTGACCTTGGGAGTTTTCGAGCCTGAGGGTGACACCGGAATTATTGAGTGCGCCGGTGTATATAAAAAAAGCGCTGCCGGGAGCAGAGGCATCGCTGGTTCTTTCAAGGACGGCGTACGAACTTCCGGGGATAGTACCAGAGAGTTCGATAGACAGACCCCCTCCATCACTCAGGGTCCATCCGTCGACGGTGGTCGCCGGACCATCATTGTGCAGCTCAATCCACTCGTGGTTGGCAGAATCGGCCGAACCCATCCACGCCACTTCATTTACAAAAACTGCTGCCTGGCTCTCGCCAGGCAGCAGAAAAAACAGTGCGCTCACACACGGGACAATCCTACTGAAACGGGGTGCGTTCTTGATCATTGTGACGAAGCATTTTTTTAATTACCTGTGGGTCGACCGAATCAGCAGCAGGCTTTTGTGCTGGCGCTGGTTCTTTTGCACTCCCCACGTCTACCCCGCTATGACGAGCGGAAAATATTTGATTGGATTGATTGGATTGATTGGATTGAGACGGCTGACTCGGTTGAGTAGGTTGAGAGGGTTGGCTTTTTGGTTCGGTTTGACTTGGTGGCGCAGGCTCTTTTGGCTGAGTCTGGGATGGCTGAGCTGCTGGTGCTGCAGCTGGGGCGGAGGCTTTGGCTTTTTGAGCTTGTTCGGCTTGCTTGAGCGCAGCGGCCAGCGCCGACTTGAGATCGTTGGCGGCTGGCTTTTCGTTTGGTTGATTTGGTTGGTTGTTTGGCTTGGGTGGGGCTGAATGCTTCGGCTGGTTGTTTGGTGCAGCCGGTCGCTGCTCTTGCTTGGGGCGCGGCTGGCTGTGTTGCTGAGGTTTGTTTTGTGACTGGTTCGTTTGAGGTTTTGAGTTGTTGGATTGGGACGACTGACGATCAGAATCTGCTTGGGGTGATTTGTGTTTGTCGGTCTGGGATGACTGCGCGCGGTCAGCCTGCGGCTTGGCCGGTGAGCGGTCTTGATTTGACTGGCCTGACTGGTTTGGTTGGGGTGGTGTTTGTTCTGGAGCTTTTTTTTCTGGTGTTGTTTTTGTGTGCGATTGAGCGGCGTCGTTGGTTTTTTCTGCATTGTTCGGTTTTTCGGGTACCGAATTATTTTTGGGCTGATTGCCAGCTGTCATCTTGCTCAAAATAGCCCGTAAGTCATCGGGTGATTTGTCTGCTACTGGTGGTTTGCTCGCGCGTTCGGGGGCGGGCCGTTGGGGTGGTCGAGCGGTATCGGTTTGGCCGTTGTGGGGATTGTTGCCTTTATAGTTGGGATTGGGACCGCTTTTTCCATTGGTGTTTTTATTGAACCCGCCAGCTCCGCCACCGGATTGATTGGGCTTGTTGTTATTGCTGTTGCTGGTGGCCGCTGTGTCGGGCTTTTTCGGGGTATGCAGCTCGTCGACGACTTTTTCGACTGCTGATCGCTCACCCGCAAATTTTTTGCGACTGGCTTCGATGACCATCTCGCGGCAAGATACCGACGGGGCTTCTACCGGCGGCAGGGTGACCGCCGAAAACGGTTGTGAACCAATCCCGTCTATCATCAAGGTGAGGTAGATCTGCGCAAAGCCTAGGTTGACCAAGTCGGTGGCTTCAAAGCGGGGTGCAAAGACGGTTTCGAGTACTTCCCCATCAAACGGACCAACTCGAAACGAGACAGTCGTCCCGACGTTGCCAAACACCGCATCGCGCACTTCTTCTTCCATCTGCGCGATGTACTGGTGAGCGATGATGAGATTGAGGTGGTACTTTCGTGCCTCAGACAAAATATTGGCAAAGGTGGCGTTCGCAAAAGACTGGAATTCGTCGACGTAGAAATAAAAGTTGGGCATCTGGCGCATCTGCTCCAACGGCAAGTCAGCTCGACTCATGGCGGCGAGATAGATACGGGTGGTGAGCATCGAGCCAAGGAGATTGGCATTGGTCTCACCGATGAGACCTTTGGAGAGGTTCATGATGAGAATCTTTCGCTCGTCCATGATGGTACGGATATCGAAACTTGATTTGGGTTGCCCGATGATATTGCGGATCAGTGGGTTGCCGGTAAACTGGCCGATTTTATTTTGAATCGCTGGCAAGGCTTCGGCGGCAAAACGGTCGGTGTAGCCAGCAAATTCTTCGGTCCAAAAAGACTTCACCGCTGGGTCCTGACAATAGTCGACCACTTGCTTGCGGTAGTGCTTATCAATAAAGAGTCGGTTGACCGAGAGGAGTGTCGTGTCTGGGTACTCGATAAGTACCAACAAGGCATTGGTCAAGATGTACTCCATACGCGCACTCCAGGCGTCCACCCAAATCTTTTTGAAGGTCGACATCAAACCCGAAACGACCAGGTGTCGTTTGTCGGCACCGACGTCTTCCATGACATTGAAAGAAACGGGGTGATTGGTATCAAATGGCGCAAAGTACACCACGTCTTTGACGCGATGCTCGGGTACGTACTCGAGTAGCACCTCAGCGGCAGAACCGTGAGGGTCGATAAAAGCGAGACCTTCACCGTTTTGGATATCTTGGGCGGCCATGTTTTCGAGCAACGTCGACTTTCCCATACCGGTCTTGCCAACTACATACATGTGTCGCTGGCGGTCTTTGGCTTTTATGCCAAATGGAATATCCTGACCACGCGCATCAGTTTTAGCAAAAAACGTGATCTTTTCTGGATCAAACATCGTCATACTGGTAAGTATACACTAGCGAGCAAATCTGTCTGTTACGTACTGAATAAGGCTTCGAATTTCTGCTTTTCTATCTTCGGCTCCCAGGAGTATTACAACGAGAGTTCTATCCTGGTCTTTGAAGCGCACATTGTGGAGCGAGATGGAGGTTTTGCCGGCAGCGCGAGTCTCCCCTATCTTGCCACCCACAAATGAATCCACGCTTTCTATCTCATTGAAGTTGACCAAGCCTGAAAACTCGTCGCCAATGTACGCACTGGGTACGGTTTTGTTGGCGGTAATCTCAAAGATGAAGCGTTTGTTTTCTTGAATGTACTTGGTCAGGGTGTATAGGTCCGAGAGGGTTGAGACATTGCCTTCGTCGAGACCAGACGGGTCAATAAAGGCAGAGTCGAGCATCCCCAGCTGGATGGCCTTGGTATTCATCGCCTTGATGAATTCTTCGCGCCCAACTTCACCGGCAATCACCTCAGCGGCTTCGTTGGATGATTCGAGCAATAGTACTTGCAACAAGCTGTACATAGATACACTGGCTCGGTCGGACAAGCGAGGAATCATCGACTGTACAAAGGTAGGTGACGTGACCCAAATGCGACTGTCGAGACTGATTTCTTCGGATGCGACCACTGCGGTCATGAGCTTGGTCAAGGACGCAATGGGTACCTGGCGGTCTAAGTCACTCGCTGCCAGGATGGTGCTGTTGGAGACATCAGCAATAAAGTATTCGTCGGTAGTAATATCGGGGACTTGGGGTTCGTAGACAAAGGTATCTGGACGCTGCGCACTCTTATGGACCAGGACCGGCGTGTCTTTGGCGACTGCCTCAAACAGTGCGTGTGCGTCATCGTCTGATAGCTTGATACCGCCACCTTTAAAATCATTGCCTGAGCGGTCTCCATTGGGATACGTGGGCCAGCCGTGAATCACGAAGTTGCTTTGAAATATCAATGCGTTTGGTAGGTACGCCTGGCCGACGGTGGTAAACAGCCGGTCATCTTTTTTTTCTATGGTATAGAGTCCTGAAGGGGTGTCCCACCAAGAACCGGCTGCGCCCACGCTAAACACCTCGGCGCTTTGTACGAGGACGCCTTTTTTGAAGTAGCGGAGGTTTTTACTGGTAATGTCAATTTCAATAAATGTCAGTCCTTCATCGATGAAAGCATCGCGAGTGTCGGTAAACAGGTTTTGTTTTGAGAGAGCATCCTGTGCGCCAAATTTTAGTTCGGAGATAGTCTTGGTGGTCGGGTCAACTATCGAGACGATGGGAGTAGCTACTTGGTTGGACTGGAGTGCGATGCCATACCCGCTGACACCCACAAAGGCAAATGCGACGGCGGCCAAGGCAAAACCAGCGACGCGAACCGTTTTTCCGGCCCAGGCTGAGCTGGTTTTGCGTACGCTTTTGGGGGTAAATGGGCGCTTTTTTTTGCGCGGAATCAGCATTCCCAAGCCATTTTTAGGGACGTCATCTTTATAGGAAAAAAGCTTTACTGAATTATCTGACTTGTCGGACATAGCTCTATCATACCGTAGACTTTTCGGTAAATACCCAGAAGCTCACACCCTGAGATGGATGGCGTCACGGTGACTGTTGCGTGGTGTCTAGTTGAGGGTCGGCGCTTTGTAGGGCGGCTTTGGTATATAGGTTGGAAGGAGCCCAGATCATCCAGCTCATTACTCCAGCGTCGTAGCTGGCTTGAATTTGAGCACGTACATCTGCTGCGTCGTAGACTCCCCCGTAGTCAAAGTCTTGAATCCAGGTGCGGAATTTTTCTGGACCATAGACTGGCTTGGTGTACTGGCCGGTAAAGGAAACGGTGCCGCTGGCATTGGTGGTGGTGATGGGCTCATGCAAGAACCCTGGGACGGGTGTCGTAGATGCGCGCATGCGGTCGACTCCGGTTTGCATCGCATGATGCACCACCCGATACGGATACTCATTGGGGTTGCCGAGACCCAAAAAACTATTTGGGTAATGAGACGGATACACCATTGGGGCGATAAAATCAAAATACGGCGCTGCCCGCTCTTGCACTTGGCCGATAGAAAGATCATCGTAATTGGTAGTAGTCATGCCAAACAAGTCGGCTGAGGTGTACGGGGTGTTGGTGGCTCGGCCGGTGTTTTCGTGTCGGACTGCTGCAAAGCGAGCTGGCTGGGCGAGCTGTTCATGCAGGTATTTGAAGAAGGCTTCGAGATTAGCCTGCTTGTCTGCACCATACTCTGAGGCGAGTGAGAGCGGGTACGAAATATCTTGCATGTTGCCATCGCTCGGGTAGCGGACATAATCAAAGTTGAGTTCGTCAAAGCCGATGTTGTACGCATCGACCGAAAGATTGATAATGTGATCCCAATACTCAGTCGCGGCGACATCAATAAACGATAGTCCTTTGCCGTCCGTCCAGACGGTGATGCCGTCCGCTCTTTTGACCGCCCACTGCGGTGAACGTGTGGCTTCAAATGGATCTTGAAAAACCGTGATGCGACCAATGACATAGATGTCGTTGTCATGCAGCATCTGTATCAAGCCGGGCATATCGGGCGCACCGCAGCGCGCTTGATCCCACGCTGGCTGCCAGGCGGGATTTTGGGGTGCAAACGATATCGTGCCGGAGTAGTCTTTGATATCAATAATAATAGCGTTGATTTCTGTCTCTTGTGCGAGCGCTACGAGTTTTTGGCGGAAGCTGGGGGTGCCAGCTACGCACGAGGTCATATAAATAGTCTTTACTTGCTCGGGCAGTGAGACGTGCTGTACCACTGGGCGACTGTCTACTGGCTCTGCTGGTGGTTCTGGCGGTGTGACTGTTGGGTCTGACTGAATGAGAGTATCTGTGTCTCGCTGCGCCGCCGCTGTATTGACTGCCTCAGTATCAAATATGCCATTGGGCACCAAGGTAATAGCTGCAAATACCACTGAGAACGCTATGAGTACGAGACCAAGGTGCTTCATGTCTTTATTTTAACTCATTTGATTCAAACAGTGTGTTGGTGGTCTCGATAAATGCGTCGGAGCCACGCTCGCCGTTGCCGTGATCCATACGATTATAGTAGATCGCTCGACGGAGAGCGTATCCAATAATAATCAGCAAAATGCCGACCCCTAAAATACTATACCGTCGCCAATCTTCAGGAATACCTAAAAACGGGATGATGGTCAGGAGGATTCCACAAATAAATACTAAAGTTTCTTTTGACATTGAATGAATAAAGTGAGCGTAGCGATTATGATGAATGTAGTTCCGAATTCGCACCCTCTCCTAGGGTGAATTCCTGGAACACCGGTTCTCTATTATCACTTACTCTATCTTTCCCACATTCTACCCCACCCACCTAGCAACGGCCAAATTATGGCTATTTTGAGCCACACACTTGGCAATTGTCTAGAATTACGTCGTATCTGTATAGGCCCTGTCTACTCCTTGGTGTCAACAATCACTACAAATTCCCCTTTTTTCTTGACTGGCGTCACCTCAAGAATGTCCAACAACTCAGCCGCTGTGCCGACCAAGAACTCTTCATGCAGCTTGGTGAGCTCGCGTGCCAGACTCACTTGGGCTGTGGGCAATGACTCTTTGAGAGACTCTAGGGTCTTCACAATCCGGTGGGTAGATTCGAAAAAGACTGCGGGCACTGGGTATTGATGGAGTGTATTGAAAAATGTAGCCCGGCCTTTTTTTTGAGGCACAAATCCTAAAAAAATGAATTGGTTGCCTGAGATACCGGCCAGCGAAATCGCCGCCGTCACGGCCGACGGACCGGGGATAACTTCAATCAACGCCCCAGCCGCGCGAGCGCGCTGCACCAAGTACACCCCAGGATCACTAATCCCTGGAGTGCCCGCATCGCTCACCAGGGCAATATGCTTTCCAGCTGCTAAGTCATTGAGAATGGTTTCGTGTGTGTGCTCACTGGTGTGGGCATCGTACCGCCGGAGCGAGCCGTTGATTTCGTATCGTTTGAGGAGCACTCCGGTGACGCGCGTGTCTTCACACAAAATATAATCAGCCGCTGCCAGTATCCGTACCGCGCGGTACGTGATATCTTCGAGATTGCCGATTGGGGTAGCGACGAGCGAGAGAGTACCTGTTTCCATAATGCAAACGTAGCACTTCACACCCAAAAAGAAAAGGTCAAGCTGGTGGCACTGTGAAAAGCGACAGGGGCTGAAAGGCTGTCACTTCATACTACTGATTGTAAATGTTGTTGTGACTTTCAGGCTACCTGCTTGACCCCTTTTCGTACGAATAGTATGGTTTGGAACAGAAGACTCACACTCACACAATGGAGCTTGCGTTGTTTACAGAATACGAACAGACTCCCATCCAAGCTTGGAGGGATAGACTCTCGAAAAATGGTTTACCAGCGCAAACTATCGAACAACTCGTAGAAATGGCCGAACAATGGCTGAGTAAACTGCAAAAGAATTCTGACTTAACGCCGGACGATGCTTTTCAACTCATTGAGCAAAGCTGTAGAGACAGGGAACTGCTAAAATATTTTGAACGGTATAAGTTTGCTTTGTTCGAGCTGGTGAAAGAAAGTGATTTGACCAAATAGCAAAAGGAGCGATACGCGCGTATCGCTCCTTTTTTCGTACTTGGTCTGCCAGCACCGATACCTATCATTATCGCCACTGAAACCCGCGACCAAAATGACCCCACTTGGCTGTCTCTGCATAGCACGGAGTCTGCAGTTGCAAGAACGACCGGATACCGTTTGGAGTGAGGTCATACCCTTCTACCGGTTGTGCTACTCCGTCTATGGTCGCTACGGCCATCAAAGCTTCTGGGTAGCCGATTGCGTAGGCGAGCTTGACCAGTACTGTCTGCGCGTCGGGATATTTTTCTAAATAATCAACTGCGATACGCCGCGCCATATAGGCACCAGAACGATCAACCTTGCTTGGGTCTTTGCCAGAAAATGCTCCCCCTCCGACTGCTATTTCTGGACCGTAGTTGTCGACAATAATCTTACGTCCAGTCAGTCCAGCGTCGGCATCAAAACCACCCATATTCCAGTCTCCGGCTGGATTGATGTGGTAGGTGTGCGCTCCAGGGATGACCGCTTCGGCCAGCGCGCGCAGCTCGGCCTGGGGTGCGTTTTGGAAGCTGGCGACCACTGAATGAATCGTCCCGTCAGCGTGGAGGGTCACCTGGGTTTTGCCATCGTATGGGTACTTCTCGTAGAGTGCTTGGCACAGAGTCCGTGCCAGCTCGTACTCTTTGGGCATGTAGGTGTCGGTCTCGCGAGTGGCGTAGCCGGTCATGATACCTTGGTCTCCGGCTCCTCCGGTGTCTACCCCTTTAGCAATCTCTGGGCTTTGCTCGACTACATGCACAGAGATGTCGTACTGGTCGCCGACAATAGACTCCACGATGGCACAAATATCAATACCAGTGGCTGTGGTCGTGACCTCTCCGGTGACAAAAATCTTGCCGTGAGAACCGACCGCTTCTACAGCAACTCGACTGGCGGGGTCTTGGGTGAGATAGGCATCTAAGACGGTGTCTGAGATGCGGTCGCATAATTTGTCTGGGTGACTCGGTGAGACACATTCGGCGGTTTTTAACATGTTGATTTATTTAATTGATTAAACAAATTACAAAAGCACCCAATGGGTGCATTCAGGAGTACAGGCATTGTTCACACGCTAGTGTGTTGAATGGCGCACCGTTCCTACTATAGGTGGTTGCGGATGGAGTCAACGGGTCAAATCCCTCGTCCATACTCTGAATACGATTATGTAATTGTCAGAGTATTATACACATCAAGTCCCGGGAAAGTTACACATATACAAAAAGGCGCGGACTGGGTGTCCGCGCCTTTGGTTGTTATGCCTGATCAAACCGATTAGGAAACGCTCGTCGTAACTGGTGCACTCGCTGAGCAAGCCAGCCATCACCAAGCATGAGTTTGCCCCAAGAAATCACTTCTCGCCACAGCGGTATTTCTTTCGTCTGCTCTGTGACAAAAAACATCGCGTTCAGGTCTGGGAACCGACGGCGCACTATCCACTCCACTCGAGGCATGTGTCGTTTTTGGGTCCCAAAGCTAAACATAAGATTGTGCGAGTCTGCAGGAAACTGGTTGAGCACCTGGGTAACGCCCCACACTATCTCAGGGTCTGTACCGTACACTCCTTTGTCGTCACGATTGACAATACACACATCACTTCTGTGGCTATGTGCTGAGTGAAAGTGACGTAATGCGAGCGTCGCCAGAGTGGGACCATCGCTGTGCGATGTATCAGTACCGGCCGCGAACACGACGACGAGTTGCTCATTTGTCCTGCAGTCATTTGTTGCATCCACCATGTCGTCGATGCGACACTTACTGTTTTTTCCGATATCAATCCACTGATCTGCTTGGGACACAGCATCATTCGCTAAAGGAAACAATACCAGAATTTTGGTTCTTGGTGTCACCGCACTCTCCTCCTTGGCTTTTTTGAGTATCTATCCGTCTGTTTTGATTTTAGTACAAAATACTATTTTGTCAAAGATTCTGCGAGGTGGGTGATGGTGCCGGCTCCGACCACCATTACGACTGACTCACTGTCAGCACTCTGACGGATAGCAGCTTCGGCTGATTCTAGTGAGTCTACGTAGCGGGCATTGGTATTGGTCTCGAGCGTCTTGACGGCCAACTCGCGGCTGCTGACGCCGGTTTGGTTTTCTTCTCGGGCGGCGTAGACAGGTAAGATTAAAATCTCGTGCGCTTGCCCTACGGCTTTGGCGAATTCACCAAACATCGCGGCCGTGCGAGAAAAGGTGTGCGGCTGGAACGCGAGGATAATTCTCTTGGTGGGATACAGCTCTTTTACTCCATCGATGGCGGCGCGGATTTCGGTTGGGTGGTGTGCATAATCATCGTAGACCGGAGCTCCATTGACTTCGCCTTTGTGTTCAAATCGACGCCAGGTTCCGGTAAAGCTACTCAGTGCCTGTTTGGCATCGGTGACAGAGATTTTTTCTTGGGCTGCGGCAGCCATGGCTGCGGCGGCATTGAGTCGATTGTGCATCCCTGGCTGCTTGAGCGGTAAGTCTAGCTCTAAAAAGTCGTGGTAGTTGACCACCTTGGCAGTCGCTCCTTCTAAGACAGGCATGATATTGATATTGGCGGTATCGGTAATCACCACTCCCCCTTCGTTGATCTGTGACACTAATGTTTTGAAGGCATCTTGCACATCTTCCAAGGACTTGTAGTAGTCGACGTGTTCGTGTTCGAGATTGGTCACGATAAGAATGTCTGGCTTGAGATGCAAAAAATCTCGTTTGTATTCACACGCTTCTACGATTGCATACTTGCTCTTGCCAGCGCGATAATTGCTCTTGGTTTTGGCTCGCAACGAACCAATGATAGCAGTAGGGTCTTTATCGACTGACTCAAAAATGTCGGTCAACATCGCTGCCGTTGTCGTCTTGCCATGCGTACCTGCTACTGCAATCAAAAAGTAAGGATTGAATGCCAAGCCGTCCGCTTCGAACAAATTTATCATTGGTATTTTTGCTGCCCGGGCGGCTTTCATTTCTGGGTGGTCTTGGGTCATTGCTTCGGTGTACACGACGAGCTCTATGTCTGTAGAAATGTTTTCTTCGGTTTGTTCCGCAAAGATTTGGACCCCTTCGCTCGCAAGGACCTTGGTAATAGGAGTGAGCGTGCGGTCTGAGCCTGAGACTTGTTTTTTTTCACTCAAAAAATGCCGCGCTAAGGCTGACATCCCGATTCCCCCTATGCCGATAAAGTGAATCTTCTTTATCTTCTCTATGTCTAGTTTTTTTGCCATTTATAATCAGAAGTACAGTATATCATTTATCCCAATTCTTTCACAGGGCCATATATACAAAAGGAAAACTGCCCTACGGAGCTTTTTATCCGACGAAGGTCGAACTTTCGTCGGTTTCAGGAGTGTCAGAGGTCGAACCTGCGCTGGCGGAGAGGGCGGCAAGGAAGGCGTCGTTGCGTTCGTATTCGTTTTTGAATAATCCAAATGAAGTGAAGCCGGGGCTGAACAACAGGATGTCACCTGGCTGGGCTGCTGTGAGAGCGGCTTGTACTGCTTCTTCCATGGTCTGTACTTCTGCTGCACCCAACTGAACTTTTATCATATCGGTACCCGTACCTGGAAGCAAAATAACGTGCTTGCAATACTGAGGAATCTGCTCCAGCAGTGGCTGTGGATCGACTTCTTTGTATGTACCACCGGCAATCAAGATGATGTTTTTGTCGTCGGTGTTTCCCAATGCGACGAGGCCAGCAATGGTGGCCTGGGGAGTAGTAGAATTGTTATCGTTGTAAATCTTAATTCCATCTTGCTCACCGAGAGATTGCAGTCTCCCTGGGACCCCTGGGAACGTCGCCAAGTTTGTGAATATTTCTTCATCGGTGAGGCTGATGGCTTTGAGTGCCTGGTACGCCAACGCAGCATTGAGACGATTGTGCTCTCCTGGCATCGCGAGCAGCGTGTCTTCTGGCAACTCCGACCCATCGACCAAGACCACTTCTTGACCGAGCGTGACACCCGAGAGGGTTTTGGCAATCTCAAATACCTCTGGCATGGTGATAAAGGTACCGCTATCTTCTTGCCAACGGAAAATATTCGCTTTGTCTGCAAAATACAAATCGAGCGCTGCTGTCTGTTTCACCCCACCGGCTTGATAATAATTGAGGTGGTCCGGCATGAAATTGGTAAAGACGGAGATGAGCGGACTCTGCTTGGACCACCCCCAGCCTTGGAGTTGCCAAGAGTCGAGCTCCATTACGCACAAAGATTCTTCTGTTACCTCTTTTAGTAGCTGCAAATTGGAAACTCCACGGATATTTCCACCCAGCAAGATATTCTCGCCAGTGACTTCGCTCAGCACGTGATGGATCATGTGCGCGACAGTGGATTTGCCTCTGGTACCGGTCACTCCGACTACTGGTACTTTAGAGAGCTCTGCAAACCAGGCAGCACTCTGCTTGAGCGGAATGTTGGCCGCTCTAGCAGCGGCCAGCTCTGGTGATTGCAGTGGAGTACCTGCACCCACTAATACATAGTCACAAGAGGTAAAATCAGCTGTATCGTAGGCGCCAAACTTAAAAGTAATGTTGGAGTACTCGCGCAATGCGTCAACTGATGGTTGCATCACGGCTTGAGGAGCATCATCTACCACCAATACTTCGGCTCCCATCTCTGCCAAAAAAGCCGCATCGCCCACTCCTCGCCCGAGGAGGCCAATTCGCATTACGGTAATCTTCTTGCCAGCAAAATAGTCTTTGAACTGCATACCTGCATACTAGTAAAAATACCTAAAAAAATCTAGTGGTACAGGTGTTTTTTCATCTGTGTGGCGTCCCAGCACGGCGGTGTGTAACCGCACTCGTCATTGAAGAATGGTGCTATACTGACTCTATGAAAACAAATGGTAGTGAAAAGGCTCTTGAATCGTACAAAATATTTCCGTATATCGCCTGGAGTTTAGTGATTGGTTTTGGCTTTTTCGTTTATACCATTGCCATGGACCTACAAGACACCGCTGACCGACTCAGAGCTCAGGCTGATTTGCTTGATAGTAAAATCAATCCTCCGGCTGGTGAGATAGCAGATTTTGACTAACAACAACTACATATCTTGCAACTCTGGGTAGTCTTCTGCGCGCCCTGGTTTGGCTGAAAGTGGGCTTGATCTAAAGTTGCTATCTACCACTGCCGCCCCCATAAACAGCAAAGTCATCAGTACAATCAGTGTCTGGGCGGTACTCGTCAGTAGCGCTGCCGTTGCCATTCCTACACCAACCAGCAGGTACACTCCACTTCTGAGGAACGTCTTTTTTACTCTGGAGTGCAGCATCAGTCGAATGATGGTCAAAGTCAGCAACACACCCACTGCTCCAGCTGTCACAAACCATCCGGCGACAAATGTTTGCGTCTGTTCAATGGCGAGTTTGTATCCAACTGACAATAGAATGATACTGCCAAACAAAAACGCATGTGCGTGGATATACAAAAAGAGGTTTTTGGGTCTGATGCCCTGCCGTTGATCGCTATATTCAAAATACAGCCACCACAGAGCTATCATCATCCCCAAACCAGCAAACACTATCGTGGGCTCTGCAATACTCAGGTCAGCGGCGGTATTTGATAGCGCAACCACAATCATACTTTCTCCAATGACCAGCATCAAAAATAACCCGAGACGCTCTTGCAGATGTTTTACACTCAAATAGCGAGTGGCGTTTCCTTTGCCTGTAGTCAACGGTGTCATGATATCAACCAGCAACGCTGAAAACGCTAACGGGTACGTGTAGGGGAACGGCACGAAGGCTGCGCAGATCCACAGCCCGGCGGCTACAAAAAATCCTTGCAAGATATTGTTTGTTTGTGGCTTGGTCTCTGGGTGCTTGATATACATACCCCATACTGTCCCAGCCTGGAGAAGTCTCAACAATCCAAAGGTGAAGAAAAAGCCAGTGTACTGACCTTCAAAAATATCGGGCATGGTTATGCTCATCAAAAATGCTCCCACCATCTGGGCTTGTATCAACAACTTGTCTGTCGTGGTCTCAGTTGGCTTGAGGTTTCGGTTGGCAGTGGTCGCCCACCACGCAATAAAAATCACATACGCCACGAGAAAAATATTCACAAAATCCAGCAGTGTCTGATGGTGTGCGTAGGACAAATAGGTAAGCTGTGCGACCAGTGCAATAAAGGCAATGTCGTAAAACAGCTCGAGCCAAGAGGCTTTTTTTTCAGTACTTTTCATAACGAAACTGTGCCTTACTTATAATACACTGGCAACCGCGTGGATAGTGATGAAACAAACGTTTCAAGCAAAACTGTCTGATCACTCTTTCATATAATACGCCTTGGTCAGTTTGCCGGGTGACCAGAAATGAAAAAGTCTGCCGGAGCAGACTTTTTCATTCTCGCGAATATTTCGCTACACGGTCCGCGCTCTAGGATTCGAACCTAGGGCCTTTCGAGTATCAGTCGAATGCTCTAGCCAACTGAGCTAAGCGCGGACCGTACAGCGAACAACTTCACATCGGATGGCCAAAACTATAGCAAACTTTCGCAAAATATACAAAGAAAAAGGCCGGCGATGTGTCGCCGGCCACGTCATCAAAACGGAACACCTCTCACAACAGTGAGAGCCAAGAGTACTACACTATGCCGATAAAAACCAACACGTGCAGCAACACTGTGTTGCATCGTGGCCACCGGTTATTCACCGAAACCACTCATACAGTGTCGACTCGAGTCCCCACTGGAGTTCAAGATTCAACGCTACGAGCACTCCCAGTAGCACAATGGTGGTGCCGATAGTCCAAGAAACTTTCGGGTGGTCAGACCACCAATCATCCAGCTTTTTCAGCCGGGTGCGGTCATCGCGCAAAGGAGCCAAAGACTTCAATAGTTTTTTGTTCTCTGGTGGGAATTGCATGGTGCTCTCCTCAATGAGCTGCGTCGCCTCGTTGGTGGACGACTACTATAAAAATAGTAGCACATTATCTAATAAAGTCAATGTTGAACGCGGGGCAGTCTTGACAAGTGTTCCTGTATAATTATTGGTATATGAAATATATACACTTGGTGTTACTAGCGTTTTTATCCACCCCATTCTTTGCCCACGCCCAGGGACTAGATGATTTTTTCAAGAATCTTATCGTAGTGATTGAGAACGTATTTATTCCGTTTTTATTTGGCATAGCCTTTCTCTTTTTTGTTATCAATGTAGTGCGGTTTTTTGTGGTGCAAAGCAATAATCAAGAAGGTCGGGAGAAAGCTCGTAGCCTGATTTCTTTTAGTGTTATGGGTTTTGTATTTGTGGTGATTTTTTGGGGCGCTATTAATTTGCTGGCGAGTAGTATTGGGTTGGATGACACTGCCACGACTGGGTTACCTTGCTCGGATTACATGGACATGGGTACCAACTGCACAAATAATCCCTTCGCGTCGACAGGTGGGGGCACCAGCGGAACAGGCAGCTTCGGCAGTGGGACCTCAGGCGCAGGATCGGGAACCGGCTCTTCGGGCAGCCCTGGTTCAGGCAGCTCATTTACCCCTCCAGTAACAACAGGTTCCCCTATCAAGCCGACCAAACCAGTGATAGACACCAGTGTGTATCCAACGAAAAACATCGATAATATTGCTGCGACTGCCGATGCAGCTCAGACGAAAGTAGCAGTAGAAACTACAGCAGTTGACTTTATCAGCAAGCTACCAGATATCTACGACTGGCGCACTCGCCAAGTCATCGAAGAAGCGGTAGCCGCTGCCAGCGACCCTGTTGCCTCGAACGAAGAACGAGTGATTGCCGCGATTCGACTCACCAACAACAACCAAATGACTGCCAGTGACCTGACAAAATTTGTAGCTGTCCTCAATACCGAACAAAAAATTGCCGGCGAACCTGAAATTGTTTTGGCAAATCTGTACAGCGCAGCCGCCCAGCCACCTGATACGCTAGGTGACCAGATCGCTTTTACTCAACAGTCGCTTCTGCCAGTAGTGACCTCAGCACAACAAAGTTTTTTTGATTGGGGAGCAGCAGATACAGCAACCCAAGAAGCTGCCCAAAATGACGTAAATGATCTGTACAGAGAGGGACTCACTGCAACACAAAGAGTCGCTGCGTTTGATGATTTGGTGAGTGAGGGCTCATATCCAAGTGACGACACCGTCCCCAATCTTCGAAATCGATTTATCAATGACATCAACGGTGAAAGCTTTTTCAAAGGAGACGCTCCACTGACTGTACCAAATGAAGACATCAGTACTGAGCGCACGACTGGGACAGGTGCATCGACTGGTTCCGCTGGTTCGATACAAACTCCTGCCCTGCAACAACCCTAACTCTGTTACCTGCCTGGAAATTCGTACTGCACTATTGGAACACCTCTTTGGCTCTAGTATACTTTAGGCATGATGCACGTGTACCTTTTTAGTCTCATTTTACTATCCACCCCATTCTTTGCCCACGCCCAGGGACTAGATGATTTTTTCAAGAATCTTATCGTAGTGATTGAGAACGTATTTATTCCGTTTTTATTTGGCATAGCCTTTCTCTTTTTTGTTATCAATGT
>Ga0306912_1000674_pt1 | contig 18839 bp, 15 predicted proteins | sample AntRauFillE10628_FD_190443 | JGI IMG/M metagenome (GOLD analysis project Ga0306912, IMG submission 190443) | Saline lake microbial communities from Rauer Islands, Antarctica - Metagenome Filla E10 #628 (v2) (version 2) | ecosystem: Environmental > Aquatic > Non-marine Saline and Alkaline >... | reverse complement strand
CTAGTTTCTGAACGAGTCTTCTCGTACTGAGGGGTTTATTTTTTTTGGTCATAAGTATTTAAATGCTGTTTTCTGAAAGGCTATAAATGATTTTGCCATCGGGTAATAATTCCATGCTAAATGCTCTGGAGTCCGTGGGCTTATAATTGCTCTGATCAAGGGGGGCTGCACCTTCTACGATATGAATCATCCAGTCTTCACTAATGGTTGGTATTGCGCGGTGTATTTGTTCTCCTTCTGTGAGCATACCTCCAATTTTCTCACGAGCAATGGGTTTTCCGTCTAAATCGAAAGTTACTAAAAAGTATTCGTAAATAAGCAGGGATGCCTTGAAATATACAAGAGCGTGAAATGAATTTGTTTCAGGTATTTTTAGACAAGGGATGTATTCGTCATAGGCATCTGTGGATCCTTCTACTTCCTCTCCGAGCAAGTGTTCTTGTATCATGGGTTGTGGTAAGGGGGTGTTCGTCTTGCTAAATTCGTGATGTGCATCAGCTGTTAATATAACAGGTAATTCCAATTCAGGAAAAAATTGTAAAAACTGTAGGAAAGATGTTTTTCTTTCTCCATTCATAGGGTATTATTTTCATTTTCATGATTGCCAGGGCAAAGATGAGTAAAAATATAGGAATTTATTTGTGTTTTCAGTGAGAGACGCTTTGTGAAGGGGGGACTTTACGTTGTAATAATGACTGATTGATAAGTAGTTAACGTTTTATATTTCACAATTGTTCTAAGTCCTTAGAGTCCCTTCCCGACGGACTCTGATTTAAAAAGAGTAGCACGCAATTATTAGCTGTAAAGGCCAAAATTGCTGCCAGGGGGTGTATTAGAGCTAGATATTGTGATCGCAAGAGAATGGGTGGCCTGCGCGACAATCTTTGAAACCGCTTGGCAAAAAGAGGTGGAAATCAAATGTAAGGGGCTATGACCTGAAGAAGGAAACGAAAGAGTAGCTTTCAGTTTTTCTGAAGAATCAAAAAATGAGTGAAGGGGGCAGTTTTGTCAGGGCAGTTTAAAACTATTCTAAATAAATTACTCTGCCGAGGGTCAGTAGAACTATTCTTATAGGTCAGACATTAAATTGGTACATTTGGTGGACATAAATACATATCCTTATGAAAAATTGGTTTCAAAAATTTTTGGTTTCCTCGATTGGAAGGAAGCTAATAATGAGTTTGACCGGATTGTTTTTGATCATATTTTTGGTCGTACACCTGATGGGAAACTTACAACTGCTCGCAGGAGACGGGGGAAGAGCATTTAATGAATATGCTTATTTCATGACTCACAACCCATTGATTAAAACAGCTTCTTACGGTTTGTATTTTTTCATTCTTCTGCACGCTGTACAAGGGGTTGTAATTAAGCTAAGTAACAATAAGGCGAGGGGTAGTCAAGGATACAGAAAATATAATGCCGGAGTCAATTCCTGGGCATCCAAGCAAATGGCATTGCTTGGAATCTTGATTTTTGCCTTTCTAATGCTTCACATGGGGGATTTCTGGTATTCGATGAAGGTCGGAGACTTAGAGATGAAAACTTACGCAGGCTTTAGTGAGCCCGTGGCAGACTTGCAAACAAAGGTAGAAGCTTCATTTGCCAATGTATGGATTGTAGTTGCTTATTTGGTCGGCTTACTCGCATTAGCATTTCACTTGTGGCATGGATTCTGGTCTGCCTTTCAAACATTGGGTTTGGATCATAAAAAGTACACCCCAGTGATTAAAACAGTAGGTTATCTGTATGCCGTGTTAATTCCGGCTGGATTTGCTGTCCTTCCCATCGCTATTTACATTCAAAGTCAATCGTAAAAAATAATTATGCAATTAAACGCAAATATACCAGAAGGGGAATTGAAGGAAAAGTGGCAAAGTTATCGCTCTTCCATGAAATTAGTGGCCCCGAATAATAAGAGAAAGCTGGAAGTCATCGTCGTCGGAACCGGTTTGGCGGGAGCTTCGGCAGCTGCCACATTGGGTGAATTGGGATATTCGGTCAAAGCATATACCTTTCACGACTCCCCGCGGCGAGCGCACAGTATTGCTGCACAAGGTGGAATCAATGCAGCGAAGAATTATCAAAATGATGGAGACAGTGTCTACCGACTTTTTTACGACACGATAAAAGGCGGGGACTACCGGTCGCGAGAGGCAAATGTCTACCGCTTAGCGGAGGTAAGTACAGAGATTATTGATCAGGCGGTGGCGCAAGGAGTACCCTTTGCTCGAGAATACGGAGGTCTATTGGCCAATCGATCTTTTGGAGGTGTTCAGGTAAGCCGTACGTTTTACGCTCGGGGTCAAACCGGACAACAGTTACTTTTAGGAGCTTATCAGGCCTTAGAGCGTCAGGTGGCAAATGGCAATGTTAAGTTATTTAATCGTCACGAAATGCTTGATGTTGTCATCAAGGATGACAAAGCAAGAGGGATCATCACTCGCAATTTGGTTACCGGAGAGCTTCAGCGCCACGGTGCCCATGCGGTCGTTTTGGCCACCGGAGGATATGGGAATGTATATTATTTGTCAACAAATGCAATGAACTGTAATGTTTCAGCAGCATGGCGGGCGGTAAAACGAGGAGCTTTGATGGCTAATCCGAGCTTTTGTCAGATTCATCCCACTTGTATTCCGGTGTCGGGTTCGTATCAATCAAAATTAACTTTGATGTCTGAGTCCCTGAGAAATGATGGGCGGGTATGGGTGCCAAAATCTAAAGAAGATGTGCAGAAGATTAGAGAGGGTAGCCTGGAACCCTCACATATTAAAGAAGAGGACAGAGACTATTATTTAGAGAGACGATATCCTGCCTTTGGGAATTTAGTGCCTCGCGATGTCGCTTCCCGAGCGGCAAAAACAGTTTGTGACGAAGGTTACGGAGTAAACCAGTCCGGCTTGGCAGTATTTCTGGATTTCTCTAGTGCTATTGAGCGATATGGTAAGGCCGAAGCCCATAGTCAGGGGATTTCAAACCCCTCCGATGAAAAAATAACGGAACTCGGAGAAAAAGTCGTAGAGAAAAAATACGGCAACTTGTTTGAAATGTATGAGAAAATCAAGGGGGATAATCCATACAAGACGCCAATGATGATTTATCCGGCCATACACTATACCATGGGCGGATTGTGGGTAGATTATAATTTACAAACCAACGTGCCGGGGCTGTTTGCTATGGGCGAAGCGAACTTTTCTGATCACGGTGCGAACCGTCTCGGAGCTTCAGCCTTAATGCAGGGTCTGGCAGATGGCTACTTTGTTATTCCTTACACAATTGGTACGTTCCTTGCCGATGAAATCAATACCCCGGCGATGGATATCGAAGCGGAGGAGTTTCAGCAGACGGAAGCAGATGTGCGACAGCGAATTGAGACATTAATGAATGTGGATGGCAGTAAATCTGTGGAAAGCTTCCACCGAGAGTTGGGATTATTGATCTGGGACTATTGCGGAATGAGTCGCAATGAAAAGGGGTTGAAAACAGCTCTTGAAAAAGTGCGTGCACTGAGAAAAGAATACTACGAGAATGTGTATGTCCCAGGTAAAGCAAAAGACTATAATCCCGAATTGGAAAAAGCGACAAGAGTGGCTGACTTTATGGAGCTTGCCGAAATAATGATTTTGGATGCATTGGATCGGGAAGAATCCTGTGGAGGACATTTTAGAGAGGAATATCAGACAGAGGAAGGGGAGGCTTTGCGTCGAGATGATGAATATGCCTATGTTGCTGCATGGAAATGGAGTGACGACCTCGATCATGAATTAATCAAAGAAAACTTAACATTCGATAACGTAGAGCTAAAAACTCGATCATATAAATAATAATAGAGATGAATCTTACCCTAGAAATATGGAGACAAGAAGGCCCCAATACAAAAGGACGTTTTGAGAAGTACAAAGTGGAGGCGAACGAGCATATGTCATTTCTCGAGATGTTAGATGTCTTGAATGAGGACTTAATTGCACAGAAGCGACAGCCTGTCTCCTTTGAGCACGATTGCCGGGAGGGGATTTGTGGTACTTGCAGTATGGTAATTAATGGCAAACCACACGGCCCAATGAAGGCGACGACCGCCTGTCAGTTGCACATGCGACACTTTAAAGAGGGGCAAACGATTACTATCGAACCCTGGAGAGCCCGCGCTTTTCCTTTGATTAAAGACCTCGTCGTTGACCGTTCTTCTTTTGATCGCATTATTGAGGCGGGTGGATACGTATCAGTGAATACAGGTCAAGCACCTGATGGGAACAGTATTCCAGTCGAAGAACAAGACTCGGTCGACGCATTTGATGCCGCGACTTGCATTGGTTGCGGAGCTTGCGTCGCTGCTTGTCCTAACGCATCGGCTATGCTATTTACTGCAGCGAAAGTGTCTCATTTGGCGAAACTGCCCCAAGGTCGGGTTGAGGCTGATGAAAGAGCCAGCAAAATGGTCGCTCAAATGGACAAGGAAGGCTTTGGTATGTGCAGCAATACGGGCGCCTGCTCAGCAGAATGTCCCAAAGAGATTTCACTGGATAATATTGCCAAACTCAACAGAGAATACCTTCATGCTTCTTTGGCAGATGCCTAATGTACAAGCTGAAGTAAATAAAATCCTATTGAAGTGCAGTGGCCGCTTATGGCTTTACTGCACTTTTTTTATACCTTAGGGCAAAGGGTGAATATTATGCGAGTGCTGCTGTATTTTTTGATGATTATTCTAATGACCATGGGTGTTGGAGCTTGTTCTTCGGATCAAAATACTCCCATTCACCTCGATGAGATGTTGGATTGCCATCGTTCTGTGACCTGGGACTCGGCTTCGGTTCACACAGCACTCTTGGGCGAGTGGGAATGGGAGTACATTGCCTGTGCACTGAGCTCATATGAAAACAACTCTGACTACCGTGGGATTCGAATTATATTTCAATCGAATGGTAGTTATCAAGTCTTGCAAGGAAATACGGAGGTAAGCACAGACTCGTACGAAATTGTGCCGGATGGTGCAGACTTCTTCAGACTGGAGCCACAACCTGACGAGCAGTTTTTAGATGGACGTCTTACTTTTTGTGATGATCGATTAGTATTTTACGGGTCACATGAGGAGGGCTGTGACCATTATTATGTTCGCTATTAGTGGGAGTGTGAAATTATAGTGATGTTTGTCATTAATATTTTGGCGAGGTTTTCATACCCAGATAGATATCATTATCTTACCATCGAAAATGAAGAATTCCCAGTAATCAGAACAACCAATACAAATCCTTAGCAGTATGAAACACAATTTTAGCGCCGGGCCATCCATTCTTCCCAAAGAAGTTTTTCAACAAGCCGCCAACGGCATTCTCAATTTTAATGATCTGGAATTATCCATATTGGAAATTTCTCACCGCTCCAAAGACTTTGTCGAAGTGTTGGACCGCGCCGTTGCATTAGTAAAGGATTTGCTGAACTTACCGGATACACATAAACCGTTGTTTTTGACGGGCGGTGCCAGCAGCCAGTTTTTTATGGCGCCGATGAATTTGCTGCCCAGCGGACAAACGGCCCACTACGTAGACACGGGATCCTGGTCCACCAAGGCGATTAAAGAGGCCAAGCTGTTTGGTGAGGTCAACGTTTTAGCTTCATCTAAGGCAGACAACTTCTCACATATTCCCAAAGATTACAAGGTGCCTTCGAAGGGTGCTTATTTGCATCTGACCAGTAACAATACTATTTTCGGAACGCAGTTTCCTTCTTTCCCTGAAAGCCCGCTACCGATCGTATGTGATATGTCGTCCGATATTTTCTCTCGTCCCATCGATGCCGAAAAATACGGTCTCATTTACGCCGGGGCACAAAAAAATATGGGGCCGGCAGGCACCACCTTGGTCATCGTAAATGAGGAATTGCTGGGAAAAGTGGATCGCGAGATCCCCACCATCTTGGATTATCGCACGCATATCAAGAAAAACTCCTCTTTCAACACCCCTCCGGTATTTCCCATTTACGTATCGATGTTAGTCATGGAATGGGTGAAAAAACAAGGAGGCCTTGAGGCAATGCAGAAGCGCAATGAGGGCAAATCACAATTGATGTACGGAGAAATAGATCGCAATCCCTTATTCAAAGGCGTATCTGCCAAAGAAGACCGATCCCATATGAATGCCACTTTTGTTTTGAAAGAAAGTGGGCTGGAAAAAGAGTTTTTATCGGCTTGTGATGATGCGGGCTGCGAGGGCATCAAAGGGCATCGCTCGGTCGGCGGCTTTAGAGCTTCGATGTACAACGCCTTACCTGTGGAAAGTGTGCAGGTATTAGTGGATGTAATGCAAGAATTTGAGCGCACGCACGGATAGGTTCATATTTTCGCTAACACGCTTTTTTTTCATGTTTTGGGCGGTCCCCCCAACGAGTTGGCGGGCGCTACGTCCAGGGCTGTCGGTCCTCCTCCCACCAAATGAATTGGTGGGCTTCGGACGCATCCGCCGCATGGCGCATGCCCCTTACCATCGCTACCGCAAATCGATGGCTCTGTGAAATATCGCAGTTTAAAATGTTACCCATCATATTTCTCGAATGAATTCCTGTGAAACTCTAATTAGTTGATGGATGAGGTTAGCTTTTTCTAAACAAACGTTTATTGAGTCGGCCGATCTTAGTTCTTGAAAAAAATTGCTTGGAATCGAAAGATGTTTTAGATGGGGTAAAGGATTTTTATTTCAAGTCGAATAAACTTCAAAATAACGAGAAATGCTGCTATTCACTCTAATGTGGTTAGAAAGAGCAGAAGATGCATTTAAGAAGAACAAGAAAAAACAATTTCACGACAAAGAAAGTTTCAATTTTCCTTAATATCCTTCTTTTCTGTCTGAGTTTGCCTTTTGACTTAAAAAATAGACGGCAGGCTTTTAAGCGAGGATACTATTAGTATATTAAAGTTATTAATTAATACAAATCATTGTATATGAAACCTTTCAACCTTTCAACCTTTCAACCTTTCAACCTTTCAACCTTTCAACCTTTCAACCTTTCAACCTTCCAATAGCATTGTTTCCAAATGCTGGAAACTTACTTTTTTTACCTTAGTTCTCTTTATTTTTTTGTCTGTTAGCGATTCATTTGGTCAACTTACTAATACTTATAATTTGACTTTAACACAAGAATGTATTACTGGTGAATCTGAAATAGGAGGCCCTATTCAAGGAGTTGGTGTTCGTGTTCAGCCCTACGACCCGCAGGTAGGGGGTCCTCAAAAGCCAGCCTCTACTGCTCCGCCTACTCAGCTATCGGATGTAAATGGTAAAGTCTCTTTTTCCCTTGCTTGTAATAATTCTGCGTATGCCGTTTATTATAGAATAGGTGGTGCTTGGACAGATTATTACTCCATTCTTGAAATTGATTGTACCGATGGTATTAACCCGTATTTTAATATGGTAAAATTGCCTTCAAACTTCAGGATAGAAAGTTGGGGGTCTTGCGATGCTGGAACTGGTTTTTTACCCTCACAATTATTTGCAATTGATGTAGGTTGCGAGCAGGGATTGGATATTCATATTCCGAATCAATTCTTCTCTGGATCGAGTAATCCAATTCAAACTCATGAGTTTATTTTGGATGTGAATCGAGTGAATCGCAACACAGGCCAAATGAGTGATTATACAAGTTTTTCATTTACGGCCACCGATAATAATGCAGGAAAAATAGCGGCTGATAGCACTAACAATGAGGTTTATTTAGTAAATTGTCCCAACGGGACTTCTCACTTGTATATTGATTTTGCGCAAATTATGGAGAACAATTCAGGTTCCTTTGAATGTGGCCAATCCTTAAACTTAGATGTAAGTCTGGGTGTCAGATGCGCTCAAGCATCCAGGTTGCCAGTATGGCATGAAGCTTGGATTGAGTATACTTTTAATACATTGAACTCGCCGATACAGTTTGTATTTGAGACTAGGCCAAGTGTTGATGCACAAAATGGGTCTCCCTATCAAAATGGTGATCCCAATGACGGTATATTACTGAATATAGATACTGATCCGAATGGCAGTGGACAAGGACCTTTATTAGGAAATGTAAGTGGGGGAATCTCAGTGGAAGTGGATAATGACCAATTAGATTGTATAGAAAGCGTTGAAGTATATCTGTACGAATATGAGTCTTGCTCAGCAGTATTTGACCCAGATAATGGTTTAGTTACACCCGGTTCAGGTCTAACAAACCCAATAGATATTACGAACCAATTCACTCCGACAAACAGTTTTGCGGACGTACAGTTTTCAACTGATATTATTGGAGGCCCACTGGATCAAAATACTTGTTATTATGTTGAATTGGTAGCAGAAAGTGTATGTGGGTCTGTCTTTACAACTGGCGGCCGTTTCCAGACAGGATCATGTAGTTTCTGCCGAATTGTAAAAGTGGCGGCAACATCGGTCAAAGCCTACCCAACTCATTTTCAGCAAGGGGAGAATATCAATCTGGTTTTTGATAAACCGACTTTGTCTAGAGGAATGATTCAAGTATATGATATGAATGGCATTTTAAAAACAGAAGAGACCTTTCCGAATCATTCTAAATCATACTCAATGAGCACATTGCATTTGAATCCTGGCGTATACCTGTTAGATATAAAAGTCGATGGGCTTCATGAGGGTATAAAAGTGGTTGTGCAGTGAGCCATTTTTTCAAATATTTCCCAATAATAAAGTACACACTGCTGACTGCAGTGTGTACTTTATTATTAATATCTGTATCTGGCCAGGCTATAGAGAACAATCTGATTAGTAATCCGAGTTTGGATGAAGTAGAGAGCTGCCCGGACAATCCATTTTATTTTGCAAATGGTACCATTGTAAATGATTGGTGGTACTGGCTTCTTGGTTCCAGAGGTGGCAGCCAGGGTCTTGTTAGTAATATTTACTTTAACATGTGCAATGAAGATATCATGAATGGTACGCTGAACAGTTTTGGTGCTTCAGCTAATTTTAAGCCAATTAGCCCTAGATCAGGCAGTGGATATTTTTTTATTACTTCTAAAAGCGGAGAAGTTCCAGATCATGATTTCGGATTAAGACCAAGTCTGGACACTATAGACAGGAATTTTTTAAAGAATCATTTAACTGCCCCACTTGAAGAAGGTAAAACCTATTTATTCTTTTTTTATCAACGGGGTGTTCGATGGATGCCTAACTATACTTCAGACATAGGAAAAATTAATAACTGTGCAAGCTCAGAATTAGCGTCTTTTTTCTCAGTAGACTCCAACTTAATCAATTCTGCTAGTACGACAAGAAGGGATCTTTTTTCTATTGATCCGCAGATTGAATGGGAGAGTTACACAATAGATACTAATGAGTGGACGCTTATGGTCGGCTGCTTTACGGCGGAGGGTGGAGAGCAGTTCATGACGCTGGGCCGGTTTAATCAAGAGTCAGAATCGGATCTTGAAGATTGTCAAGATTATTTTCTTGAAAACAATGGAGATAGCATCTTTTTTGGAACTCAAACGGAACGTCTTTTTGTTGACGATTTTGGTTTGTATGATCTGGAGACATTTACATTTGAAGATAAAGAGCACTGCCTATTGGATAGCTTTTATTTTGAAGATCCCTACGAGATGGGGTTTTTGGCTGTCTATGAGGATGATACACTGAATCAAGGCTGGGTAGCCCCTGGACCGGGCACATATGAAATAGATGTCATTATAGGTCATTGCAAAGCCACTATGAGTTTTGAAATAGATGTTAGTCCGTGTCAAAGCTGTTTGCCTGAGATACAGCCTGTAGCGCTTTGTCCTGAGGTAGAGTATTTCAATCCCAGCGATTACGTAGACGTTTCTTTTCAGGTGCCGGATACCTTGATTAAAGCTTGTCCGGGCATTTATGAGTTTCCCGCCCTTCATCCACATTGCAGTGGGCCTGTTGGTGTATTAGAGATTCAGGTGCGTAATTATCTAAGTTGTTATGATGAACTTCCCTTAACCATTCAATGTATTGGAACAGAATTAGACCTCCCAGAGGGTGACCGCTTTTTTTTAGATGTAGGGGGTTACCCCATTCCATCCCGCTGGCAGGAGCCTGCCGAAATACCTTTTCAATTTTTCGATGACTTTTGCGAAACAGAGGTAGAATCAGGGACGATGCGGGTGATAAAATGCGAAGACTGTGATATTTACATTCCCAATGTGTTCAGCCCCAATGGCGACGGCATTAATGATTACTTTGAGATCTCCACGGCCTGCGATGTCCAATCCGCTCAGGTTCAAATTTTTGATAGGCAGGGACGCCTGATTAGAGAAAGCCGGCAACTGGATCGCATTTGGGATGGCAGACAGGAACAACCGGGAGTCTATATCTATCGGGCACAAATCGAGCATACGGTAGCGGAAGGAACCCAGCTTAGAAACCTAAGCGGTTCTTTGACTCTGGTTAGGTAAGTGTAGACTCTATTTTTTAGTAATTCTAAAGCGAACTGCGAACTGCGAATAGCGAATAGCGAACAACTATCCGCAGGCTTCCGGGGTAGCGCTGCGCAGCAGTGGGCCGAAGGCACAGACCCAATCCCCACCGTCGGTGGGGATGCAGGGCCGAACGACAGTGAGCTGCGAAGCATAGTGCCGTACCCAACATGTTGGGTACGGACCCCCAAAATCAATAAGAGGAATGAGTGGATGGGCATGAGAAATTCATTGTAAAATTTTACCTTAGCGGACTAAATACAGAAGATATGGATGATCAATTTAAGCAGCTTATTTCGCATTGTAAGGAGTATGGCTTTGTGTTTTCGAGTTCTGAAATTTACGATGGACTCAGTGCGGCCTATGACTACGGCCCATATGGATCGGAACTTAAGCAGAATCTGAAGGAGTATTGGTGGCGGGCGATGACACAGCTAAATGATCATATCGTAGGGCTGGATTCGGCGATTTTTATGCACCCGAAAACCTGGGAGGCCTCGGGACACCTGGAGGCGTTTAACGACCCATTGATAGATAATAAGGACTCAAATAAACGATATCGCGCGGATCAGCTTGTGGAGGGACACATAGAAAAAATTGAGGGGAAGATCGCCCGAGAGGTGCGCAAGGCGGAGAAGCGTTTCGGCGATGATTTCGTGGAGGAGAAGTTTTTGGCAGAACATCCCAGAGTGCAGAAATACAGAGGGCAAATTCGGGAGATAGAAAAGGACTTGGGCCGATTGCTGAATGCGGGGGATTTAGAAGGTGTTCGGCAGCTGATTATAGACCTGGATATAGCTGACCCGGTGAGTGGGACGCGCAATTGGACGGAAGTGCGACAATTCAATCTAATGTTTAGCACCCAACTCGGTAGTGTAGCGGGGAAGGAAGGATTGCTGTATTTGCGCCCGGAAACGGCGCAGGGGATTTTTGTGAATTTTCTGAATGTGATGAAAACGACGCGGCAGAAAATCCCCTTTGGTATAGCTCAGGTGGGAAAGGCATTTCGGAATGAGATCATTGCTCGGCAATTTATTTTCCGCATGCGCGAATTTGAGCAAATGGAGATGCAATTCTTTGTGGAGCCGGGACAGGAGATGAAGTGGTATGAGCACTGGAAAGAGCAGCGTTTGCAGTGGTACAAGCCGCTGGGTTTGGACGGGAAGTGGTTGCGAGTGCACGATCACGAGCAATTGGCTCATTACGCCAATGCCGCGCTGGATTTGGAGTTTAAGTTTGCTTTCGGCTATAAGGAGTTAGAGGGGATTCACAGTCGTACGGATTTTGACTTGTCGCGTCATCAGGAGTTTTCAGGCAAAAAATTGCAAGTGTACGATCACGAGAAAGAGGAATCCTATGTCCCCTATGTAGTGGAGACTTCTGTGGGATTGGATCGACTGTTTTTGGCCGTGATGACGCGCTCCTTAGTAGAGGAGGAGGTGCCGGATGCTGAGGGAAAAACCTCAACGCGAGTAGTGCTAAAGTTGCCGCCGGCTCTGGCCCCGGTGAAAGTGGCTATTTTGCCTTTATTGAAAAATAAGGAAGAGTTGACTGATATGGCACAATCGATTTTCAATAAGATCCGCGCCTTTTTGCCGGCGCAGTACGATGAGAAAGATGCAATTGGCCGACGATATCGCCGGCAAGATGCGATTGGAACGCCCTATTGTGTAACGGTGGACTTTGAGTCACTGGAAGACAATACGGTGACCTTGCGAGATCGGGACAGTCTGAAGCAAGAGCGCATTGCTGTGGACGATATCCTGGATCGAGTGCAGAGAGGAACCTCTATGGAGAAAATGCTGAGTGGATTGATTGAGAATAACGGTAAATAGCGGCACCATTTAGGCCGGTAATTCGTTATAATAATGAAACAATACGAACACTATGAAGAACCTACTATTTTTGATGATCGCTTTTGCGGCCTTTAGCTTTACGGCCTGCGATGAGGATGACGAGACTCCTATGGAAGAGACGACCGGAGCTTTAGAGCTCAATTTTACTTTGAAATATCAGGATGCGCCACTAGTGTATTTTGATGACTACTATTATGAGGATAGTTTATTGATGGGCGTCAGTCGGGTAAATATGTTTTTTTCCAACTTTTTTGCCGATGATCAGCTCGTGAAGGATGTGTTTTTTGCCGATTTTAATGAAGTGAGTACTTCGGATTTGGCTGCAGAGGGCATTACACTGAGGATTGATGATTTGCCCACAGGAAGCTATAGCAACCTGAGTTTTGGCGTCGGTGTGCCTGAAGATATGAATGAAAAAGAACCTGCGGATTTTCCAGCGGATCACCCATTGTCAAGAGTTTCGGAATATTGGGCAGGTTGGTCCTCCTATATATTTGCCAAGTACGAGGGCAATTTAGATTTGACGGATGATGGTACGCGAGAAACGGGTTTTACCTTTCATACAGGGGGCGAAGGAATGTATCGCAATTTGAGTTACGATAGGCCATTTACCATAGATGAAGATGAGCTTACAGAAATCCGATTTGAGATTGAACTCAAAGAGATTTTTCGCCTGGGCCCCGATGAGTTCTTGAATTTGCGCGAAATTCAAGGTGCGCACAACGAAGGAGATATTGATGTGATGTCGAGTCTCAGTGATAATTACAGCAATGCGATTCGGCTCCGGGAGTAAGTCCGTGAGTTAGGGAAACATTACAGCCGATGGATGAGACAGGGTTCTCGTTCATCGGCTTTTTTTGACTTTCCACCGTTGACTTGCTATTGGTTGCTTAGCGTCTTAGCGACTAACGCCAAGGCGTCATCAAGATTTGCGTGAAAAAATAAGTCCCGGTGACCTGCGACCTGCGACCTTTCAGAGGCACTTCTATAGATTACTGGTGATGAGTAGGTCGAGATTAGTGTATTTAATGTCGAATTGAGAGCCTAAGAACTCGTTCGTCAGCGCGCCCTTGTACATATAAACACCGTGCCGAAGTCCGGCATTATTATACAGAATTTGTTCTATGTTTTTGGTCTCTCCCGCCTGGAGGAGAATCGGGCTAAGAATATTACTTCCCGCAATAGAAGCCGTCCGGGCCACATTCGAGGCGATATTGGGCACGCAATAATGAATAACATCGTGCTTGACAAAAGTGGGCTGATCCTGCACGGTGACCTCCGAAGTTTCAATGCAACCGCCCTGATCAATACTCACATCGATAATCACTGCACCGGGATTCATTTTCATAACCATTTCTTCAGTCACCACCACAGGGCTACGCCCAGTTTCTGAATGAATGGCGCCAATGACAACATCGGCATCGAGCAATTCTTTTTCCAGATCGTGCGGATTGAGAGCCGAAGTGAATAATTGTCGTCCCAGACGATTCTGGATGCGCATGAGCTTGTAGATATTATTATCAAAAACGCAAACTTCAGCGCCCAAACCCAGAGCAGATCGGACGGCAAATTCTCCGACAACTCCGGCACCGAGGATAACGATCTTGGCAGGAGGCACGCCGGAAATTCCTCCGAGAAGGACTCCCTTTCCTCCACTGCTAATTGTAAGGAGTTCGGCAGCTTTCAAAATCGCACTGTATCCGGCCATTTCACTCATCATGCGGACGAGTGGAAAAGAACCATCCTGATCTTGCAAATATTCCATGGCTACGGCAATGACTCGTTTATTTTTTAGTGTGAGCAGCAGCTCTCGTGAAATCATGGGGATTTGCAAGGGGGAAATAATGATTTGTCCCTCTCTTAACCATTGGGTCTCCTCCATGTTTGGTGGAGCGACTTTAAGAACGACATTGGCCTGATATACTTCTTTCTTACTGTGGACAATTTGCGCCCCCGCTTCCGAAAAGTCGTGATCTGAAAAATGCGACTTTTCTCCCGCTCCGCTTTCCACGATAATTCGGTGCCCTATAGCCACGAGAGAGGATACTGAACTCGGAACCAGAGCGACTCGATTTTCCTTCATGGTGCCCTCCTTGGGCAACCCAATAAATAATTTGCCGGATCCTTCCTTTATGGCTTGTGATTTCTCCTGTGGCTCCAGACGTTCTTGTGAGGCTGTGTTGGGGAAGTCTTGAGAAGTGAGTGGTTGAGACATATTACATCCGTTCTATTCTGACTGTAAGATAATGATTAATTGCCGTTCCTGAGACTCATTCGATCGGAGCAGGTGTAATTCCGCGAAAGGGGGTGGCCAATGGGGCTGAGCAAGTTGGGGCCACTCGACGATCAGTCCGTGGGGATCATCCAGATACTCTTCCCATCCCAGATCTAGCAATTCTTCTTCTGTATCTAAGCGATAGAGGTCCATGTGGTGGAGTTGGAGAGTAGGGAAAACTTTTGTCTGCCGGGGAAATTCATAACTGTTAACCAATGCGAAAGTAGGGCTGCTGACATCCTCTATGCCGAGAAACTCACCCAAATAATGCACAAAGGTCGTTTTGCCCGCCCCCATTTCTCCAAACAGTTGCCACTTGTTGATGTGACCGCAGAATTGAAGGATGTCGGGCATGATTTCCAAATAGTCGGATTGTACTGAAATGTGCCATTCCTTTCTCATGATATCAAAGGTAGTAAAAACCCCTCAGCTCCTCATAGAGAAAGAGTTGCACTCCCGGAACAGATAGTGGATTTATATCGAGTTTTAGCGGCAACCATCTGTTCATCTTCCATTAATATTTCGTATATTTGTTCTCCCTAATAAGATAATACAAATGAGCGAAAAGGAGCAACAAGCGAGCGATTACGGCGCGAAAAATATCACGGCATTAGAAGGATTGGAAGCGGTGCGACGACGGCCGGGGATGTATATAGGTTCTACCGATGAAAAAGGGCTGCATCACCTCGTATGGGAGGTGATTGACAACTCTATTGATGAGCATATGGCCGGGCATTGTGACTCCGTCCATACGGTCATTCATAAAGATTCCTCTATTTCCATAACTGACAACGGTAGAGGAATTCCCGTGGATCAGCACGAAAAATTGAAGAAATCAGCCCTTGAGGTAGTGATGACCGTTCTTCACGCGGGTGGAAAGTTTGATAAAGATTCATACAAAGTATCGGGTGGACTGCACGGTGTGGGTATTTCTTGTGTCAATGCGCTCTCGTCCAAATTAGTGGCTGAGGTGTACAGAGACGGTAAAGTATATCGACAAACGTATGCGATCGGAAAGCCGACGAGCGAAGTGGAAGTCATCGGTGAGACAAAGGAAAGTGGCACAAAGATCTTTTTTGTTCCCGATGCCGGAATTTTCAATCACGTGGACTTTAAGTATAAGATGCTCGCCACTCGAATGCGTGAAATTGCCTTTTTGAACCCCGGCTTGACCATGTCATTGACCGATGAACGCACCTTGGATGATGAAGGCCAATACATAACAGAGAGCTTTCATTCTGAAGGGGGATTGTCGGAGTTTGTGCGCTACCTGGATGAAAGTCGAGTGCCGCTCATTCAGCAACCTATTTCAGCAAAGGGAGAAGAGGATAATGTGGAGGTAGAAATGGCCTTGCAATACAATACGAGCTTCTCCGAAAACATATTCTCTTTTGTCAATAATATCAACACCCGTGAAGGGGGAACGCACGTGAGTGGGTTCAAACGGGCAGTCAACCGTGTATTTAAACAATATGGGGAAGACAATGGCTTCTTTAAAAAACTAAAATTTAGCATATCCGGAGAGGACTTTCGAGAGGGCTTAACGGCGATCATTTCCGTCCGCGTACCCGAACCGCAATTCAAGGGTCAAACAAAAGGTGAGTTGGGCAATGCGGAAGTCACCGGAATCGTATCTCGTGTAGTAGGAGAGCAAATCAAATTTTACCTGGAAGAGAATCCAAAGTCCGCCAAGCGGATTATCGAAAAGGTAGTTCTGGCAGCTACGGCCCGACATGCAGCGCGTAAAGCCAGAGAGATGGTACAGCGGAAGAGCCCATTGACTTCAGGAGGGCTCCCCGGAAAACTGTCTGACTGCTCTTCTAAAGATGCGTCTATTTCAGAAATATTTTTGGTGGAGGGTGACTCCGCCGGCGGTACAGCAAAGCAAGGGAGAGATCGAAAATTCCAGGCGATTCTTCCCTTGCGTGGGAAAATACTCAATGTGGAAAAGGCCCTGGAGCACAAAATCTACGAAAACGAGGAAATCAAGAATATATTTACAGCATTGGGAGTAAATATTGAAGAAAATGAGGAAGGGGATCGCGTGCTGAATACTAAAAAGCTCAGGTACCACAAAATCGTCATCATGTGTGATGCGGATGTCGATGGAGCGCATATTGTTACCTTGATTTTAACGTTCTTCTTCCGTTACTTGCGCCCGTTAATAGAACAGGGCTATGTATATATTGCTGCACCACCCCTCTATTTATTGAAGAAAGGGAAAAAGCAGCGCTATGCTTGGTCTGAAGACCAGCGCCAGGAATACACCAAGGAGATGGCCAACGGTCAGGAAGGGACAGTAAAAATCCAACGCTACAAGGGTCTGGGAGAAATGAACGCTTCTCAGTTGTGGGACACCACAATGAACCCGGATTTTAGAACCCTTCGGGCTGTTACCATTGACGACGCGCTGGAAGCAGATCGCGTATTTAGCATGCTCATGGGGGATGAAGTGCCGCCGCGGAGAGAGTTTATTGAGAAAAATGCGAAATACGCCAAGGTGGATGTTTAGTCCATTTGTATTTTACAGGGTTTCAATATGCCCTTTTTAAGATTGCTATTCTTCTAAAATAATTAGGGACTATGGAGAAATCCTTTAGGATGTTACTTAGAAATACTATCTTTGGGTTCATAAAATATTTGTCGATACAATAAAATATTGACTTTATTGGCATTTCAATGGGGGAGTTGCATTGCCAATTACTTTTTTTTACAATTTAAATTAGCGAAACAATGAAGTACAATTTTGAAGTGCTTGTTATGGATTCCCCATTGACACAGGGGTTCCAGTCATTAGAACAATTTTTAGAAGTCTTGTCTCAGGCAGAATCGCTCTTGATGGAAAGAGACATTGAGCATGAAATGCAATTTGTACATAAAAATAAAGATTTTCAACTCATCGTTCGACCCTTTTTCGAGGAAGAGAAGGAAGATGATGAGTATGTGGGATATATCTTAAGGGGAGGTTCTGACGATATAAGAATATTGCTCGAAATGCGCGGTAAGCTCCTGAGCTTTTTGAGTCACACCCTCAAGGTGAATTACATTAAAGCCCTGAATGATGATGTCTCTATTTATTTGAGCTTGCAAATTATGCCCCTTGTACAGAAAGTAGAGTGGGCCATGCGAAAATTACTTATCAGTTACTATGCCTATGAATCAGGTCCTGATTGGTGGGAACGCAGGGCTCCCGTAGCCCTGAAAGACAAGATTCGTTCTCGCGAGGATCAGGTGGCCTCCCTTCAGCAGTTAGTCGATACCAATATCGAACTGCTTCAGTTAGAGGAGCTAGGTGAAGTGCTGAACCACCCCAACCAGTATTTTCTAGACTCTTTTGTCATCTCCAGAATACAGGATATAGAAAGTATGGAAGAGCTCGAGGAGCTCAAAGATGAGTTAGAAGGGCAGGAAGAACACCCTTTCGAACAAGCATTTACCCAAAAATACTTTGCGGAAAAGTGGAGTACTCTCGTCAACATCTATCAAAAGACGAAACGCAACCAATTGCTTCACCCCAATGATTTATCTGTGGCAGAGCAGGCCTACGAAACCTTGATGAAGATGGTCCAGGATGCATATAAATACATCTCTGGAGAACTGGGGGACGAAGAGGGCACTGATCCCGAGGAGTTATCCTCGTCTGCTACCTCTAGTGACTGGCGATTAGACTCCTCTAATTTGGGGTCCAAAGCCATGGAAAGCGACCGGTTTAGCAAGGATGATTTTGATGATTTAGAACCGATCAAGCGCAACTTGAAAATCATTACTGAGGAGGAAATTATCGAAGAACTCAAAGCTACGGAAGCCATTGTAGAGCAGACGGATATGCGATACATCGGACTCAAAAACTTTGTAACAAAAATCTTAGCGAATAAGGGCTATTCCATTGGCCCCTCTTACGCTTTGGTCAACATTCTCAACGATCAGGGACTCGTGGATATTTACGACTATGTGGATCCCCATAATCCCTATCCCGTCAAAGCCGTGAGAACCAACCTATAGCATGATTGAAGTTGGATAATAACGAATTAGAGTCATCCCATTCCGGGCTGGCTCTTTTTTATTTTTAGGGCGAATCCCCGCGATCGCGGCGGATGATTAAACTTACCCAACGGACTATTCTTTTTTAGCTCTTAGAGTCAATGGATCCGCGCTCGCGGGGTCGGGCTGTCCATGGGTTCCGTCCTCGAGGCGCTTTGCTTCCTCGGACTCTCGGCTCGTCCAGTGACGAGCCGAGACCATTCCCATCCCTTTCGCGGGGCCGCACGCTGAGCCCTTCCTT
>Ga0306912_1000673_pt1 | contig 18844 bp, 22 predicted proteins | sample AntRauFillE10628_FD_190443 | JGI IMG/M metagenome (GOLD analysis project Ga0306912, IMG submission 190443) | Saline lake microbial communities from Rauer Islands, Antarctica - Metagenome Filla E10 #628 (v2) (version 2) | ecosystem: Environmental > Aquatic > Non-marine Saline and Alkaline >... | reverse complement strand
TTGCTTAATAGCAGCGTCCTTCGCTTTGTCTCGTGCAGAACCTAAGGATGCAAGTACGATTGATGAAAGAAGTCCTATGATAGCGATTACCACCAAGAGTTCGATTAATGTAAAACCTTTATTTTTTTTCATGAAAATTAATTACTATTATTTTATTAATATATATATGATAACACATGCAACTGTGTGCATGTTTAGTTTATTAACAGTTTTTGGAGAGATTATCTGTGTCCACTAAATGGGGTACAGATAATTTACGTTTACTAAGATTAGTATTATAGTTTTATAGAATCATCTGATTCAAATAAGTACAATAATAACCAAAAAGAAAGGAAACCTATGGGCGGCATCAATCCTCCTACAAATTCTAGTTATTCGCTAGAATCAATCAGACTGTCACGATCTGTCAGTCTTGCTCGAACTAGTTTCGAGATGTCCAACGTATCTTTTGAAGATTTACTCTTCAATGAGATTACGACTAATATACCTGGTAATCTGCTAAAAATCGTAGATTATTTCAAGGAATCTATCACGCATATCTGTGAAGCAATCGAAATTGTCGATGAGCACCATTCGAAAATGGATCTTATCGATCATCGTGACTTACCAGAAATGAATGATGATTCAATTGACTGGCATGAAATCGGCAAAACTCTCTTCTCTGAAGGGGTTGTCGACATTCAAAAATGGGAGGATGCCACTGGTCTGCCTTATTACTCAGTTCTTCAAATTTTCAAGACTCGTCTTGAAAATTTGAAAGAAATGACAGGACTTTTGTTGAACATCTTATCTTCTCTTGAAGAAGAAAGTTGTGAAGCGAAAATCCACAAAGTAATGGAGGAAAACCAAGGTAAAAATCCTAAGGTTGCTTATGCACAACTATACACAGCATGGTTTGAATTCCAGTCGATGATGTTGGCATCAAGCTTAATTCTTTTAGAGGCTTCATACCAACATTACGGTAATGGATCTCTGCTGGGAAAAGTCACACAACCTGTTTGATTCAATCAAACAAAAATTAAGCTTCATTAAACGACCTTTAATGAAGCTTTTATTTTCTTTTTATACAAACAAACGATACAATAAATAAAATGTTTCAAATTAAAAACATTTCAAAAGAATACGGAACTAATCAGATACTCAATGATGTGTCTTTCACTTTGGATAAAAAAGAAAAAATTGCAGTAGTTGGAAAAAATGGTTCTGGAAAAAGTACACTACTTAAAATATTAGCTGGTATAGAAGAAAAGGATTCAGGAGAAATGAAAATACCTAATGGTTCTACTATTGCCTACTTACCTCAAGTCATTGAAGTAAAAGATAATAATAAAACACCAAGAGATTATATAAATGAAAACCCAAAGAAAGCAACGGATTTTGAAATAAAAAAATTAACAAAAGTTTTTAAATTAGAAGAAAAAATTTTAGATAAACCTATCGTAAAATTAAGTGGCGGCCAAAAAACTAAAGTAGCGATTATTAGCATACTACTGACAAATGCTGAATTCATTTTATTAGACGAACCCACAAATAATTTAGATATTGCAACGGTTTTATGGATGGAAGATTTTATTAAGAAAAGTAATTCTAGTTTTATTATTGTTTCTCATGATAGAAAATTTTTAGATAACGTATCAAATAAAGTAATTGAAATAACAGAAGAAGGAACTATAAATATAGAGAAAGGTTCATATACTCAATATTTAGAAAGACAAAAACAAAAGAGAGACCGTCAAAAAGATATTTATGAAAATCAACAATCAGAAATAGGAAGATTAGAAAAAACGATTAATGAAAAAAAAAAATCGGCTGCTAAAGGTGCAAAATACAAAGGAACTGACAACGATAAACTAGTTAGGAATTTTAAAAGAGAACAAGCTAAAGGATCAGCAAAAGAAGCAAAACGAATAGAAAAAAGAATTGATCAAATGGATGAAATTGATAAACCTAAAAATGAGAGGCCTCTTGAAATAAACATTACCAATCTATGGAGTGGTGGCAATGAAACAATAAGTGCTAGAGATTTAGTTGTTGGGATAGAGAATTTTAAAGCTGGCCCTTTTAATTTTGATATTAAGTACGGTGATAAAATTTGTTTTGTTGGTTCAAATGGTATTGGTAAAACAACTCTTCTAAAAACAATACTAGGAAAAGAACCAATTTCAGGGGAAATTTCTGTAGGTTCAGCAGTTAGTTTCGGTAACATAACCCAAGAACATGAGAATCTTCCAGAAGAAAAAACCTTAATTGAGTTTATAAAGGACCAAACAGAAATTGAACAGCATTTAATATATAATCTTCTTAAAAAATTCAATTTTAGAGAAGACCAATTTAAAAAGAAAATAGAAACATTAAGTCCTGGAGAAAAGACCAGATTGATTTTGGCACTTTTTAGTGAGCAAGCAATTAATACAATTGTCCTAGACGAACCATCTAATCATTTAGATATGGACGCACTAAGTGCAATAGAAGAAGCTATTTCTAGTTACGAAGGAACAGTAATTATTGTTTCTCATGACAGATATTTGATTGAAAAAATAAAACCAAATAAAATTTATGAAGTAACGAAAGATAAATTAATTTCTATAGTAGATTACGACGAGTATCTTAAAAATTTAAATCATAACCTTCAAAATAGTGATCTCTCTTTCTAACATAAATTTTCCATCATAATCTGGATTAGCGTCTTGTTTCATTAATTTAATTGCTTCATCTAAGCTAACCCAGATTAATTCAAATTCTTCTTCTATCTCTTTATCTGTAAAGTTAACTGTTCGTTTATCTCCTAAAACTTTTGCAACAAAAACATAAGATTTCTGAATTAGATTATGTTTTCCTCTGTATTCAACAATTTCTCCGATTTCATCTACAATTTCGATATCACATCCAGCTTCCTCTTCAACTTCCCTTTCAAGTCCTATTTTAATATCTTCACCTTCCTCTACACCACCACCAGGGATTTTATAATAGTTAAATTTATTAGCTTTTAATAAAGCTATTTTATTTTCAAAATCAATAACGATTGCCCTAGCTGCAATTCTAGTTCTAAAATCAGATGATTCTTTTTCTGATATATTTTCTGGATTTATTATTTTAAGTATTTTCATTTATATAAATTTAACATAAATGATGCACTTCGTACTCCGAACCTACCTCACGTTGGCTGAGTCTATATCGGAATCGAACGCAACTCGAGCGCTCTAAACACATATGTAACTCGTGCTAGCTCGTGTTGGCTGGCCATCTGGGTTAAGAACTATTCCCCATCAAGAACCATAAGACCCTTATAAGACAAATTTTGATCTAGAACTGACGCGTCTCGGTCACTATAAAATACGACAAATGCGACACGGTAATTAAACTTGCCTCCTCTCTGCTAATTTCAGAAAAAATTCTTGTTTATCACTATTAAAGCCTTCTTTCAACTCTTTGACTAATAAATCTCTAATTTCAAGTTGATATAAAATTAGTTCTGAAATTTTATCTATATCCACCCACATTGGTTTATACAAATTATTTTTGTCTTCCTGCATCTTGATATATTCTTCTGAATTTTCATCAAGTTCTGGCTCACCAGATACATATTTACAAAGATAGAAAAAATTTACTCCACCATCATCCCAAGTTATTTTATAAAGCAATCTGTCTATGTCTACATCAATAGTAGTTTCTTCTTTGATTTCTCTTATAGCAGTTTCGTCTACATTTTCTCCTTCTTCCTGTCCACCACCTGGAAATACATAATATTCTTCATCATCTTTAATACGATGCATTAGAAGTATCTTATTATCTTTTATAACTATTCCTGCTGATCTATTTTTAGGCATTTGAAAATTCTTTAATTCCATCTGGTAATAAATTAACTTCTGATATTTTATCTAAGTTAACCCACTCAAAATCAATATGATCTTCTTGAGATTTTATCTCAATATCATCTTTGATTTCTACATTAAAAATCATATTTAATTCACAATGTTTTTCTTCTTTATTTAAATAAGAACCTTCAAGATAATTATTAAACGAAATTTTTGTTATATCAGACTCTAACAAACCTAACTCTTCATTCATTTCTTTGTAAATAGTTTGCTCTAAAGAATCACCAAATTCAACATGTCCACCAGTCAAGAAATAGTGCTCGTGTTCTTTATTTTTACAAAGCAGAACATTATTACCTCTTTTAATAATAATCCTAACTATTAATTCCGTTATGTTTTCAAATTTGTTCATTTTTATTTAAGTGGTAATAGGTCTAGATTGTAGAATATAGATTTTATTATTTTTAATACACCACTCTATATCTCTAGGATCCTTGTATATATTTTCAATTTTTTTAATTGTATTTGATAATTCAATTATTTGATCTCCATTTAATTTTTGTTTCTGAAACTTATTATTAGAAATTTTTGCTAATTTTTCTTTATTAGAAAAAGTTAATTTTTCTCTTTGTAAATTAAAATCAACTTCTAAAATTACACATTCTTCTCTCTCAACTATATACCTATCAGGAGTTACTTCTCCTTGAACTAAAAATTCACCAACGCCGTGTACAGCTTCAATTAATATCTCATCATAATCACCATCTTCAGATTCAACACGACTAAAAGCAACGCCTGAAACATCTGGATTTATTGCCTCTTGCAACAAGATGGCCATTTTAATTTTCTTTATATCTTCTGGTTTATTTAGATAACTTACAACTCTTTTGGTAAATACAGAGGCCCAAACTAATTTAATATATTTTTCTAAATCTTTTTTATTGATACCAATATAGCTTTCAAAACCTCCAGCCCATGATTTATTTTTTGCATCTTCAATATTAGCTGAAGATCTAACTGCCCATGATTTATTTTTTTTAGAAATTTTCAATAATTCACTCGATAAAGAATCAGGCATCTTACCTTCCAATATAATTTTTTTAGCCTTATCTAATAACTTAAATAATTGACCATTTTTTTTATGAATCTTTTTTATATCTATTTCTTTCCAAAAATCTATAGATTCTAAATATTCAACAAAAAAGCTATCTTCTATGGCATAACTATCAGGAATAGAAATTTTATTTTTAGATAACTCAATAAATGGTGCACATTTACCGCCAATATCTTTAATAGGATTTTTTTTATTATTTTTATTTAAATGATGTATCTTCATAAAACTATTTAATTTTTTTAATTATTCCATTATCGGCATCTAAAATTATTTTATCCCCTTCTTTTAAAATTCTAGTAGCATTTTTTGTACCGACTATACAAGGAACTTTTTTCTCTCTACTAACAAGAGCAGCATGAGACATTAGACCACCTTCATCTGTTATAACACCAGATACTTTTGAAAAACCAATAGTTAAACTAGGTGAAGTCATTGGTGCAACAATAATATCTCCCCTCTTTAAACTAGATAAATATTTCTCATAATTCTTCTCGCTAAATAATTTAGGGACTATTCTAGTTATACCTTCTACACAACCATGATAAACACTATCTCCTCTTAGAGTTTTTTCATTATTATGTCTTTTATCTTGATCTTCTATCTTTTTTATTTGTGAGTCATCTAGTATAGAAACTTTTGATTTATTATTTTTAACCTCAACAGAGACACCAAATTTCTTAGATCTCATATTAGGTTTATATGTATTTATTTTTTTGTTATCTAAAATCAACCCCTTGATTTCTCTTAGGCTTAAATTAGATATTTGGGATGCAGCATAATTAGTTCTTCTAGCTGTTTCAAATAATATTTCTTCTACATCTTCTGCTAAATCATCAGCGATTTGTTTAGCTTTAAATCTAACCTCTGAAACACTATGAATAAGATTAAAAATATCTTCATGTTTTTCAATATTATATTTTTTTAACTTAGCTTTGTCAGACAATAATTCTGAAAGTAATGTATCCTTATTTTTATTAGATTTAACACCTGAAACTATTTTTTTAACTTTAGTTTCTATATGGTCAACTAAATGAGGTTCAGTAAAACGATAAGCTTCAATATATTCTCCGTAGACTCTTATTATATCTTCATATAACTTATACAGATCTTTTTTATTAACTTTTTTTAGATCTATCTTTTTAAAAAAATTATGAAAAGAATCTATTTGTTTTTTAACTTCGATAAATTTATCTTCTATTTCTAATAGTCTTTCTGGACTATCAACTAAATGTTTTGTAAGTAAAAGAGCTTCTTTTAGTTCTTTGTCGGTTGCATATGCAGAAAGAACCCCATCTCGATAAACTAAATAGCCACTATGAAAAAAATAATGCTTACCAGTTGTTTCTGTAGCCCAAAGATAATCTATATAATTTTCTCTCCATAAAAAGTTAATCTTGTTCATAAATAAATTTAAAAGAGAGTTTTTTATTTCTTATCATGTGCATAAGTTCGTAACTATATTTAACAAAATTATCTGTTATATTTTCTCTCTCCTTTTCAGTTATATTAACATTAGTTTTAATGATAAGTAAGTATTTTGATTCGCTCACTTTTTCTACTGAAACATCTGACTCAAATTCCTTATTTAAAGATTTTTTAAGAATATTTTCTATCTCATTAATCTCCATTTTATAACCTTCGTGCAATTTAATTGTTGGATTAACCCTATCTTCAATCCAAACCTTGGGGTGTTTTAAACCGCAACCACACTTCTCTTTTGATAATTTACACTTATCACCAGTAAGATATCTAACTACTAGAGTAGATTCTTCTTTGTAATTTATAGTAGTAACAACAAGTTCACCCCACTCTCCATCTTGTTTTTTGTCTTTTGTTGCTGGGTCAACTATTTCTAAATAAACTTTTTCTTGGTCATAATGATAACCATCATGTTTTTTACACTCAATTCCAATAATAGCTTCCGTTAAACCATACGCATCAAAAACTTCACCACCATATTTAATCTCTATCTCTTTCCTGTCTTCTTTAGATAAAATTTCTCCAGTAGTTTCTATTATTTTAAATTTGTAGTCATCAATATAATCTTTTATTTCTAATAACACAGATGGTAGAGATGATATAACCGTCGGTTTAACAGCATCAATAATTTCTTTGATTTTTTGTGGTGATAAATCATTATCAACTGGTATAACAGTGTTTCCCGCTTCTATATGGCCTAGACCAGTCATATAACCAACACCCCAAAAAGCTTGGTCCATTAAGACCAATACGACTTCCTTTTTATTTGCACCTTCAGTATCACAAAACCATTTTATATAACTAGTCATGTAATCTATATCACCATCTCCATAATATATAGACTTTGGATCGTCTGTTGTTCCACTAGTAAAAAAGACCGTGCTTCCACCTCTTCTAGAATGAGAATAAATATCTTGTATATCATCTGAATCAATAAAAGGTGCTTCATCTAAACTAGAAATATTAACCCCACTATATTTTTTATTATAAAAAACATTTTGTTTTATTTTTTTTATTAATTTATTTAGATCTTTATTTTTCATATTCCCTTTCATCAAAAACATTAAGAATCATTTTATTACCAAGATGTTCAGAGATAAATTGTTTGATTTCTATATCTACTAACTTTTGATTATAAACATCAGAAAAATCTAAAGATAAATTCTCTAGCTCTTTTTCCAAATAATCCAAATCTTTTTCGCTGGCTATTTTCTCTAGACCAACATTAAAAATAATTTTATCTATACCAGGCTTTGAATCACTAATAGTTAAATTACATTCTTTAATTTTTAGGTTAGTTTTATCTAGACACTCTTTAATTTGAAATGGATACACAGTAACAGCACCTGACAGATTAAAAATGTTTTTATCTCTACCCGTTAGAAAAACTCTTGGCAATTTAGATCCACAAGAGCATTGAGAGTTATCTAGATAACCATTATCCCCAAGATAATATTTATAAATAGGAACTAAATCAGAATCATATACAGTAAATAATAATTTATTTTCTTTAACAGAGATAGCTACGTGTTCTTTATCATAATGATAACCTTCAGCATATTCACATTTATAGCCAATAAATGTTTCTGAAGATGCATAAGTAGAATAGGAATGAGCATTTATTTTTTTTAGAATTCTATCTCTCAAATTATCAGATAAAAATTCTCCCGAAGTTACAACTCTTTTTAAACTAACTTTTACATTGTTTTTGTCTTGAAAAAATAATAGTGAGTCCATGAAACTAGGAATTGTAATTAGAGTATCTATTTTGTGTTTTTTAATTATAGAAAAAAGAGAAACTATTTCATTTTCATCTTTAAGCAACCCAATTGGGAAAATTGTACAATTAATTTTCTTCAATGCTTCATATACTGAAGGACCAGCCACCCAAGGACCAAAAGGAAGGAGTATGGCTACCTTACTATTTTTATTAACACCGATATTTTTATAACAATCAGATCTATAATCAGATCTTTTACTAATCTCTTTTTTTGATAATGGTATTTTTTTAGGATGACCGGTTGTCCCACCAGAAAAATAATAGAATGATATATCTTTTTTTTTCTTATTTACAATTCTATTAACATTTTTATCTCCAAATAAATCTTTTCCTGAATAAAAATTAATGCCATTTTTTAAAAACCCAACTAAGTAGTACTTGGTAAAAAAAAGTCTAACTAAGAATTTTATTTTATTTATCAGCTTTTTAATATTAAATACAATACTACCATAATAATTTACACGTGGTAGGATGATGAAAAATGGAGAATACTAAACCAAATGGAATACATAATCTATTAGAACTAAAAGGTTGTGACCCTCAACAAATAAATAACTTAAAAAAAATTAAGGAAATATTAGTAGGTTCCGCAAATATTAGTGATATTAAAATACTGAGTAAAAAATTTAAAAAATTTAAACCTCACGGACTTACAGGATTTCTACTTTTATCTGCCTCACACATATCAATTCATACATGGCCAGAATTTAATTACTGTACAATAGATATTTTTACATGTTCTGGAGAAAAAAATGCTAAAAAAATAAAAGATTTTATAATATCAAAAATTCAACATGAAGAATTAACAGAAAGAAATATTTTTAGAGGTTATAACCACAACAAAAAAATTCTACCTATTTTTTCAAGTGATAGAGATATGGAAGTTGAGATATTAGAGAATTTTTATACTAAAAAAAATAAATACCAAAAAATAGAGATATTAGAAACAAAAGAATTTGGTAAATGCTTAATAATAGATGATGTAATCCAATTATCAGAAAGAGACAACTTCTTATATGACGAGGCTATGACTTCAAGAGTTACGGAAGAAGATAAAAACATACTAATACTTGGTGGTGGTGATATGTTTGTATCGAAATACCTTATTAAAAAACACCCTCAAATAGAAAAAATTAAAATCGTAGATATAGACAGAGATGTTTACAACGGCTGCCTTAAATATTTTCACAATAATAAGATAGACGAAAAAGTTGAAATGGAATTTTATGATGTAATTAAATTTCTCAAAAAAAATAAAAGTGATTTAAATAATATAGACCATATAATTTTTGATCTTACAGATAATCCTGTGTCAGAAGAAATTGAAAATACTAAATTATTTTATGAAAAGATTTTTGATTTAATACCAGAAAACACAAAAGTGTCTATACAAGCAGGTGTCCCTAATGCAATTAACAGAACTAACGCATACGAGATAATAAAAGATTTTTTGGATAAAAAGTATAAAAATAAAATAATCGAAAAGGAGAATATATTGATACCTTCTTACGGAGAAGAAATATCTTTTATATTTAAAAAATAAATATAAAAAACCTTTATTTTTAGGCTTATTTGTGCTATACTTAAGTAGTAAATATATGTTTTCTAAGACATCAGAAAAAGTAATATCCTCATTAGTGTTTCCACTAATTACAACACAAGTATTGATACTTGCTTAAATTAACACATCAATTGCACACTTTTAAATACCTGTTCGGGTGTTAAATAGTTGAGACGTTTTCGAGGTCGAGAGTTAATTCTTCTCACTGCCTTTTGAACATCACTGTCTGATATTCTAGCAAATGATGAACCTTTAGGAAAATACTGTCTAAGCAATCCATTTGCATTTTCGTTAGCACCTCTTTGATTTGGTTTCCCTGGATCAGCAAAGTAGACTTTTGCATTAGTAACATTTTCAATCATTCTGTGGAATGCGAACTCACTCCCGTTGTCATATGTAATTGTGTGACATGGAAGTTTAGAAATTATCTTCTTTGTGTGAACATACACACCATCAGCTGTGGCATCAGATAGTTTCGCAACTAAATATCCCGAAGCGACATCTAGATGAGTAATGATACGAAGTTTTCTTTCTTTTCCAACGATAGTATCACCCTCCCAATGTCCGATGATTGATTTATCTATACATCTTTGATGAATACTACGTTTAGAAGCCTGATATCGTGATTGTATAGAACGTGTACCGTACTTTCTACGTTTCCTACCATGTCTTCGTAGATGTACTTTCAATTCTTTGTTTCTATCTAAATATCGATAAATTGTCATATGGGAAATATTTCCATATGTTCCATGTATCTGTTCTGGTGACCAATCCTTTTTCATGTATTTCAAAACCAATTTCTGCATTCCAACATCATTGTCTAATATTCTACATTTGATTTTTGAGTTTCTCTTTCTTTCGTTACTTTTCTTTTGTGCAATTCTTGCTCTGTATATTTCGTCACTACTAACATTACGAATTATTTCTCTTTGTATTGTTGTTCTGTGAAATCCTAGTTCCTCTCCTATGTTTTTATATGAGTATTCTTTCTTCAAAAGAAGCTCTGTACAAACTCTGTCTGATTGTTTAATATGATTATGCATAACCTGTGGTGTTTATGATTAGTTTGTAACAAAACTATTGTACACCGCAGGTTTTGCGTTTGTGTGCGTTTCAAGTGTTAATTCAGCAAAATGGAGATACAGTTAGATATGTTTATTATGGATGTAATAGATCTAAAGACAGAATGTGTAAGTGTGGATATATCAGAGAAGAACAATTAATTAAAGACTTAATGGATCAAATAGATAATTTAAATATTAATGGTGCAGCTGTACAAAAAAAATTCCAAGCTGAATTTAACAGAGCCACTAGATTTCAAAGAAAATTTTTAGGATCAAAACAAAAAGAAACTAAAGTTTCAGAGTTAGATATTAAGAGTTATGTAAAACATGTTTTGAAGGAAGGAAGTAATGAAGAGAAACGAGAGTTGTTAGGAGAGATTGAGAATAAATTAATATTGAGAGACAAAAAGATTATTTTAAAGGAAATTGTGTAGCAATCCAAATGAAAATATCCCGAAAATAAATAGACCAATACTTAAAATATTTATTTTAATTTTTAAAACAGTTTTTTTGCTTAAAATGTAGTATATAGCAATCAATATAGATATGTAGAGGGCAATTAAACCATCACTCAAAATAAGTGGGTCCTTAATAAGAGAAACTGAAACGAAAAACAATACATATGATAACGGTAAAAGTAAAAAACCTAAAATATAATCAGTTAAGTAACTAATTATATTATTTTTTTTATTTTCCTTTTGGTCGTAATTCATGATTTGTGACATTCCCATAGTATTATTTTAATTATTTAATTCATCCAATTCTTTCTTAAAATTTTCAATAATCTCATTATTATCAATTTTTTTTATATCACTCTTCCATTTTAAATATAAACCGATTGTATTAGAGAAGGAGCTAGGATTTGATCTTCTTAAAATAACTAGCGCCATTGTATTACTTTCTATTATCTCTATAAATGGAGCTTTTATGGATTGTAGATTTTTATCTTCAAAAGTATTTCTACTAATAATTTTTATACTTAATTCCTCCAGTAAATTGAATATACTTACTTGGTTTTTATCTAAACTTATATCTGTAACCAATGTAAAGTTTTTCAATTGTTCTTCGACATCCTCCTTTTGATCTTTAAAAAAATCAAGAGTATCTAAAGATTCAAACCTAATTCTTGGCTGATTATAACTTTTATTACCTTTTTTATCTCTTAAATAGAGCAAGAAACCATCAGATGCAGTTATAATATTTTTTCTAAAAAAAGATATTTGATCCATACAGTGATCATTTTTATCTTTTTTAATATTATAAGTATAAGTTGATATTGCAAATAATATAGAAAGTGAACCAATTATAGTTGAAATACTAACAAGCATATCAATATCCCATTTATAAAATATTGATATTGAAATAACAACAGAAGAAAATAATATTGAATAAGGAATACTATTTTCTTTTATTAAACTATAAATCATATTTTAAATTCTTCGGTCACGCTCGATAACGCGTTGACTCGTGCTGGGTGTCTAGGATTCGAACGTAACTAGATCTAGCTCTAGTTACGTCCTAATTTAATTATTATATCAAAAAAAAGACCCTCGATTTGCCGAAGCAAAACGAGGGTCTGAAGATGATTTAAGCATATATTGAAGTATCTATCTTTTTCACAGGTGGCGAAACAGAAGCGTGGTGATTAATTGACTTTGTGGTCTCACCAAACAAGACAAAAGTCTCACGAACCAAAGTTTCAATTGCGTTTAAGCAATGAGATAATGGTACTTCTGTTTCTTCAACGATATCTGCAGGTTCAGGATAAACAACTGTCATTTTTGCTATACCAGGCTCTTGAATTGGTGGTAAGTAATGGTTACACCCACAACCATGCAAAGGTACAGTGTGAGTCCGTTTATTGATCACCGACAGGATGTGCATATATAGCGCGGTAGCGGGTGGAAAACCGTGCCACACAGCATCTACACATTCCCAAGGCAAATCGTCAGGCAATAGAGACTTCAAATCAGGAAGCCGTTCAGCGACATGAACATTTGGCCTCGTGACCATGAACATATATCCACCATAGAGTGCCCAAGGTAAACGATTTTCGTAGACATCAAACAGTTCAATCATAGCTGTTCTCATCGACTTCCGTAAAGAAAAAGATGAATCATTTGGTAGATTGAAAGCATTAATCTTTGCTAAAAATTCTGACTTTGATATCGGCATATACCCTTCAGCAAAAGAAGTCGCCATATCAAGCATCTTTGCCTTCATAGCACAATTTCGATCTTTGTTTTCATCATCGTAGACACGTCCACGGACGATATCAATAAAAGCTTGGAACTTGAGAGACAGGTCAGATTGACCAACCTCATCCAAACAATCACACACCATCAAAAGACGTTTTTTTGAATCACATACTATACACATAATTTATTCCTTGTTTTATTTTAAAGAACTACTTCCCTGACCAGAAGCAATCGTTTTCGGTTAGTGGTCAGCAATTTATCTTAAATAATTTGATTTAAGATAAATTGTCGAACACCAATACTATAAATTGTAATTCTTATTTTTTTCTTTCCATTTTTCTAATCTAGAAATATTATTTTGTTGTCTCTTGTCATCTAAAAATAATTCAACATTCTTGCAAGCTTTTAAATTATTTTCAGAAATATTTTCAAATTCATAATCAGCAAAGGCATGATCAAAATAAAATTTTGCAACAATATCATCTTCATTTATGTATTTAGTTTGCTTATCATTACTTTTGTTTAGTAATGTATAAACAGGAATTCCGTACTCCTCTGCAATTTTCTTAGCACTATTCATAACCATTACACTATTTTTTGTATCTTCAACAACACAAAAGATTGCATCAACACCCAAATACAGACCATAATTTACCATGTCAGTTCCCGCAACAGAATCGACAATAACAATCTGATCATCTTTTGTTTTTAAATAAGGTAAATAGAATTTTATAGACTTTGCATAAGAATGACTACATCTACCACTATACATTGTCTCTTTGTCGTGATCACCCAAAACCATCAGTTTTAAATTTTTATCTGCCTGAATTGAGTATTTTTTTGCAAACTCATCATCTGGAAAAATACTGAATATTTCATCTTTAAAATTATCAGTTATTTTGAAAGCATTTTCTGTAATAGGAAGATTGAAGGTATCGTATATATCTTTTTCCGAATTTTTTAAAAAAGTAATAGTGTCCTCTGACACATCAAGGTTGTGCATCAAATCCATATTATAATCTGCGTCAATAGATAGAACTTTTTTAGTCGCAGAAAAATATTTCGACAACAACCAAGATATCGACGATTTTCCACTCCCTCCTTTGCCAATAATTGCTATTCTCATGCTTCTGTACAGTTAGAACATAAACCCCTTATGGTTACATCTGTAATAAGAAGCGAAATACCAAGTTTTTTTCTTGATACTTCTATTTCTTCAACATCTCCACAGTCATCACATATAAAATGATCGTGCTCGTTTCCATGAACCAATTCGTATACAACTGTTTTAGTATCAACCAACACTTTTTTTATTTTATTTTCTTCAAGTAAATGTTCAACATTTCTGTATATAGTTGAATAGTCAGCTTCAGGTATTGATTTGTGAATGTCAACAGTACCCAACAAGTGTGTATCTTGGAATAAGTTTAGTATTTTTTCTTTATATACATTAGTTCTCATATTATGCAATTAGATTGCATAATACACTAAAATTATGGAAAGTAAACTATACCAGCATGTATTTAGAGCGCTCTAATTACACAACATATTTGAGCTAGCTGTCAATAGCTGCCCGACAGGGACTCGAACCCCGATTTCCTGGACCAAAACCAGGCGTCCTACCATTAGACGATCAGGCAATTTAATAACTTGGTAAATAACCAAGCTTCTTAAACTACAATATTGCTCAAAGTAATAGAAGCAATATTCCAATATACTACTTGTTTTTATGAATAATTTCAACTTAATAAATCTTTTATTGAGGAGTAAAGAATAAGTATCTAAATTGACTTAATATATTAAAAAGGTAATCTTTTGAAGAGTCTGCACCTTCACACCAAACCCCTAACAACAAATGACTGAAATTATAATAACTGGACTACTGTATCTAATCTACAGAATTGTGTTTATCGCAATAACTTTACCCTGGTTTATTTTGAAAACTGCTTTTATGTGGCTTTTCTTTTTCAAAAAACCTGACGAGATGTACATCGAGTGGTGCGGTAGCGTCACAAGACATATACGCTCTAACACTTACCCATCAAGACCTGTACCGAAAATGAGATTTGTCGATATATGCAAGTCTCCAAATATTATTGAAAATGAAGATAATGATGGAAATGTAATTTTAAGCATCAAAAACACTCCATTCTTTTGGTTTTCGATTGTAATGATTCCTGTATTTTGTTTTTCTTCCTTATGTCTTTTAACTTGGGAGATAGAGACAATTCACGGTAAGCTGTCTTTATTACAGCATCAACTTATATTTTGTCTGGGTATATTAATGTTCTCAATCTGGTCAGTATTCTTTTCCGTAAAAATATTTTACAGAAACATGCTAGACCGCATTAATGAACAAGAACACTGCGATCCTTAGGGGTCGCAGTTTTTTATTTAATTTTCATGATCACAAACAACAAACACAACGTTGTCAGAATCATATATGGCACCGGCTGAACCGCCTGTCCCCGTATAACTACCGTTTGGACCACCACTTACAAGTGCATAAACAAAATCTAAATTATCAGTATCACTAGGATCGGGGGTTCCTTCACAGCCACCACTACTATCTTCATGACAACTATAGACCGCATCAATTACGTATCTATTGCCCCAAGGATCCTTTGGTATTTCAGAAATATATTCTGACAATTCTGTCTCAAAATAATCAACGAAAGCTTGATTAGGTCTATCATGCTCATCTGGATCATTTGCACCACTACCTATTGTATGATCACCATCACACATTGCTTTGTTCCAGGCACCCCACTGACTAGTACTGCCGCTATTACCCTTAGGGCCATAACCATAACTATTTTCGTACAAAGAAAAAGCATTATAAATTTCTCTCATGTCCTGCTGTGCTCTAACAATCTTAGCTTTTTCTCTAGCACCACCCAGCGCCCCAAGAATAACGGTGGCCAATAAAGAAATTATCGATATAACAACCAATAATTCTATGAGTGTAAATGCTTTTTTATTTAACATAATTATAAATATTATAAACTAGAATTGTTCTTCAAGGTTGAAAGTTTCATCAATAGGAAAAAGTTCTTCATCAAAAAATTTATCATTAAAGTTTATTAAAAATGAAATTGAGAAAAGTAATAAAGAGAATGCAAGTAGTAGAATGTTGGCCTGTTTTCTGTTTTTAACAAGACCTTTTTTAATAATAAAGTCTATTATAAGAGATTTCTCCTCTTTCCTCTTATGACCTTTAATATCATTATCAGGTTCATTTAATATTAGCTTCATGAATAAATTATATCACAAAAATATTATTGTGATTTTTCTATTAACAATATTTCCAGAGGTAGATAAGGCATATATGATTTCATTGTTTTTTCATAAGTATCAATCAACTCAACTAAGAGTTTTGAATTTATTTTTGAATCTGAATCAGCTTCTAATATTTCTGACATTTTCTTTTGATCCTCCTCTGAAATTATATCTTTATAATTTTTCTCGCTTACACCAATCTTTATCATAAGTGCAACACGTACTCGTTCCATTAAAATTTTCAAAAAGAATTTTGCATCAATGTTTGATTGTTGTGATTCTTTTATAATTGAAAGTCCCACTTCTATATCTTTTTCTGCAATCGCTTTTATAAAATTATTAATAAGTTCACTTTTTGGTGCTTCTAAAACCTTTTCGATTTCCTCCAAACTAATCTTTTTATCAGAAGATGAGCGGATTAGCTTTTGAAGTGTTGTATGTGTATCTCTAAATGAACCATCACCTAAAATTGAAATCAATTCTGCTCCAGCTGGATCTATTTCAAAACCTTCTTTTTCAGCAACTTTAATTGCCATTTTTTTAAGGATTGTACGGTTAGGTGTTTTAAAGGAATAAGATTCACAGCGAGAAATAACTGTCTCTGGAATCTTCTCAGGCTCGGTAGTAGCAAGAATAAAAATTATATGCGCTGGTGGTTCTTCAAGAGTTTTCAGTAGTGCATTAAACGCAGACTTTGAAAGCATGTGTACTTCATCCAAGATAAAAACTTTATATTTTGAATCATACGGGAGAGTAGATACTGATTCATTTAGTTCACGAATATCTTCAACACTATTATTTGAGGCTGCGTCAATTTCATACAAGTCACGGTTTGTAGTTCCGATTTCTTGAGCTAGGATTCTAGCAATAGAAGTCTTCCCTGTTCCTCTTGATCCGGCAAATAGATAAGCATGGGAAATATTACCGTTTTTAATTGTGTCTTTTATTACAGATACAACATGTTCTTGCCCTAAAACGTCAGAGAATTTTTGAGGACGATATTTAGTATATAAAGCTTTTTGTTGTTGATTTGATTCAGTATTTTTAGTATCTGTTTTTTTAGTTGTTTTTGACATAAAAAGATTATAACAAAAAAACTGCGTGGTGCGCAGTTTGTTAATTAAAGAACAGAGTGCTTCTAAACACCTTTAGGACGTAACCCGCGTAATACTAAATTCAAATAAGAATTTTTCAAACGTCTTTCTCCGCGTAGCTCCGGAGTGAAACCTACGAAGAATTGAAACTATGCCGTTAGAATTCTAAAAAGATAAGTTTCGGGCAGTGTATAGAGTCATCCTGAGACACTGAAAGACCAGTGTGCCTGAGAATATAAGATAAAGATTTAATCTTCCCTAATATTACTTTAATACGTCCTAAAGGTGCGGCTGAAGCAGGGCATTCGAAACCCCGTCGATGTGCTAAGTGGTTAAAGCAGAACCCGTATCACATCGAGTAATTAATATAAATCATTTTTAATAAAAGTCAATTATTTTTGCTGAATTAACCTCTCAATCGCACAAACGCAAAACCTGCGGTGTAAAATAGATTAGTTAGTAATCAATTTAAACAACCGCAGGTTATGCATAATCATATTAAACAATCAGACAGAGTCTGTATAGAGTTCTTATTAAAGAAAAACTATACGAATACACAAATAGGAAAAGAGTTGGGATTTCATAGAACAACCATACAAAGAGAAGTATCAAGGAATAAAGATACTGATGGAGTATATAAAACAAGAATAGCTAATAACAAAACTATACAAAGAAAAAGAAAATCAAAGATTAAATATAGAATATTAGATAATAATGTTCTAATAAAAAACTTTGTTCTGAAATACTTAAAATTAGAATGGTCTCCTGAACAGATTAGCGGAACGTATGGAAACATCTCTCATATGTCTGTATACCGATACTTAGATAGAAACAAAGAACTAAAGAAGTATCTAAGAAGACATGGGAAGAAACGAAGGAAGTATGGAAAAAGCTCAATAAAATCAAGGTATCAAGCTAATAAACGGAGTATTCATGATAGATGTATAGATAAACAAGTCATTGGCAATTGGGAGGGTGACACTATTGTTGGAAAAGAAAGAAAGTTAAGAATTATTACTCACTTAGATATTGCATCAGGTTATCTAGTTGCAAAACTATCTAATGCAACAGCACACGGTGTGTATACTCACACTAAACAGAAGTTATCTAAACTTCCTTGCAAGAGTATCACTTATGACAACGGAAGTGAGTTTGCACTTCATAGAATGATTGAAAAAGTCACTAATGCAAAAGTATACTTTGCAGATCCAGGGAAACCACATCAAAGAGGTGCTAATGAAAATGTTAATGGATTACTTAGACAATATTTTCCTAAAGGTTCTTCCTTTGCTAATATTAAAGACAGTGACGTTCAGAAAGCTGTTCGAAGAATAAACAACAGACCAAGAAAACGTCTCAACTATTTAACACCAGAACAGGTATTTAAAGGTGTGCGATTGATGTGTTAATTTAGTGACTTTTTAGTAAAATATTTAATTATTTTAGTAGTTCTGGCTTGT
>Ga0306912_1000672_pt1 | contig 18847 bp, 18 predicted proteins | sample AntRauFillE10628_FD_190443 | JGI IMG/M metagenome (GOLD analysis project Ga0306912, IMG submission 190443) | Saline lake microbial communities from Rauer Islands, Antarctica - Metagenome Filla E10 #628 (v2) (version 2) | ecosystem: Environmental > Aquatic > Non-marine Saline and Alkaline >... | reverse complement strand
TCTTTCAAAACAAGGTTTTCAGTCAAAGTAGGAGATCACATCAAAACCTACCCCATAAACGAGATTGCCTGTTTTTATAGCGAATACAAAGCGACTTCACTCATCACATTTGAGGGTAAGAGTTATGTTATCGATGATTCTTTGAACACCTTAGAACAGCAATTACCAACTACCGATTTTTTCAGGATCAATAGAAGCCATTTTATTAATTATAAAGCCATTGAAGATCTGGTGAGCTACTCTACAAGCCGGATCAAAGTGAATCTTAAGGGAATGAAGGAACCAGCCCTAGTGAGTAGGGAGCGTGTGTCTGACTTTAAAAAATGGATTGGATGATATGGAGTAAACATCTTCTAGGTCAATCAAATAGAGATCCTATAAATTTTAAAACAATCTTTAAAATATAGTGATAATTTAGATTTTAGTTAAATATATTTTAACGAATCAAGCCAATTAGTAGTTATAGTTTAAATTTATTCTATAATTTAAGAAATGAGACTTATCTATTTTATCTTAGCTTCATCGCTATTTATATTTCAAGTCGATGATTACACGATCGATTTGACCGAGGTGCAACTTACTATTGAGGTTGAGGAAAGAACGTCGTCGAATGAAGAAAATATCTTATCATATTCATTTCTAAACCCTAATTTTAAACTCCTTTTTGAAAAAAATAATAAATTTAAATTTTGCTTACTTACTTTGGATCAAATCCATTTAGAATTAGAACTGATTCCCCCAGACGTATTGAGTTAACAGAACAGTAGCTTCTTTTTAACTTAAATACGATTCAATGAAAATTTATTTAATTTTAATAGGATTTTTCCTATGCTTTAATTCCTCAGCCCAAGTTGAAGAATCTAAACTTGGTGCATGGTACATGTATTTTTACAACGTCAATTTGAACGAAAGTGCTTGGGGCATTCAAGGTGACTTTCAATACCGTCAATGGAATACTATTGGTGATCTCGAACAATTATTATTGAGATCTGGGGTAACTTATACACCCAAAAACACCTCTGCTGTTTTTACAGTAGGTTACGCCAATATTACAACTGGCACACCAGGTGAAAGCAATAACACCTTTGGCGAAAACAGAATTTATCAAGAAGCACTGATACCTCAAAAAATCGCCAAACGCTTTTTTTTTAACGCATCGCTTTAGGTACGAGCAACGCTGGGTAGAAAACCAAGACTTTAGAACACGTTTGCGTTACAATTTATTCTTGAACATTACATTAAATGGTACAGAATTAAAAAAAGGAGTGTTTTACGCCGCATTTTATAACGAACTGTTTATGAATGGTGAGCGCTCAAATGGTGTATCCGATCTTGAATTATTTGACCGTAACAGGACCTATTTTGGTTTGGGTTATGCCCTAAGCTCTAGTTCCCGTATTCAAGTAGGTTGGATGCGTCAAGAAACCGAAAATTGGACCAAAGGTCAACTCCAATTTAGTTTACATCAAAACTTAAACTTTTAAAACAACAAATTATGAAACGATTATTTTTTACTATCACAATATTCTCAGCCATAGGTCTAATGAGTTGTACAAGTACAACAACAATTGCAGAGAAAGGTCAAGAAACCTCAAAAGAACAAAAAGCACTATTATATTCAGACGAATGTATTTCTGAATTAGAAGTGGTAAAAGCCCAAAAAGAATGGGGTGATGGCATTGTACGGATTGGTAATGTCTATACTGAAGGTGGCGACTACTCCAATGAAGCAGCCAAATTTATACAAGATAAGTACGGCTACGATTTAGGGAGTGTATTATTTAAACCAACATTAGCCTCCGATCGTCAGTTTAGATCAAGTTTTGATGCTGCGCTCTCCTATTTTGTAGGCGATAACGATGCTTATCCAGAAGATAATGGCTTTGCCATTAAACCCTATAGCAATGTTAAGTTCGAAAATGTTGGTATTATCAACAATAATTGTCGAGTGGCAATAGCTATGGGAAACTATTATTTTACAATGGATGATGGTAGCGATGTAAAAGTCGAATATACCTTTGCCTATGTAAAAGATAAAAATGGGAATCTAAGAATAGCAGCTCACCAATCGTCTTTACCTTATTCTCCGGATTAGTATCAACAACAGCTTAATGATTAAAAACTATCTAGAAAGGACCAATTTTAATCATTAAGCTTTAAAACCAACAAAGAGCTGAGGTAAAAAACAACTCTTTTCTTCATTAATTTGAAACACTACAAGAAAGAACTACTAAGTTTGGGCTTTTTTGCTATTTTTATTTACAAAGTGGAATAAAAAGCATTTTTATTCCACTATTTTTTTATACATAAACAGTACCCAAAATTAAAAAACCATACTTTAGTTAGAGACGATATAACAGAAAATTGGGTAAGTAAAATGATTGAGTACGCTTGACATACTCACTCTTTACTGATGTTTGCATAACACTAGGGTTTAGTGTATCGCTATGTTAGGACGTGACATTCCAAAAAATAAAAAAGCTCAAGAAATAAATCTTGAGCTTTTTTACTATTTATACTTTTGAAAATTATCCTTTAAAGACAATTTTACGCATTCTTAAACTTTTTGGAGTTACTTCTAAGTACTCATCAGTCTTAATATATTCCATATTTTCCTCCAAAGAGAAATCTACTTTCGGTGCAATTTTCATAGCTTCATCTGTACCAGATTTACGCATATTTGTCAATTGCTTCCCTTTAATTAAGTTTACAGCCATTTCATCAGATTTACTGTTTTCGCCAATTACTTGACCAATATAAATCTCTTCATTTACATCAATAAAGAAACGACCTCTATCTTGCAAACGGTTTAATGCATACCCTGTTGCTTTACCAGCAGCAGAAGAGATGATAGCTCCTTTTACTTCCTCAGTAAAATCTCCTTTATAAAGAGCATATTCACTAAATCTGTGGTTAATAATTGCTGAACCAGCTGTTGCTGTTAAAATTCTATTTCTTAGACCGATCAAACCTCTAGAAGGAATTGAAAATTCTAAGTGTTGTAAATCTCCTTTAGGTTCCATGATTAACATGTCTCCTTTTCTAAGTGATACTAAATTAATAGCTCTAGAAGCCATTTCTTCAGGAAGATCAATAGACAATGTTTCCATTGGCTCGTGTTTCTTACCGTCAATCATTTTAATAATGACTTGTGGTCTCCCCACTTGTAATTCGTACCCTTCTCTACGCATTGTTTCAATTAAAACAGACAAGTGTAAAACTCCACGTCCAAAAACGTTAAATTTATCTTCACTATCAGTGGTTTCAACTTTTAATGCTAAGTTTTTTTCTAATTCTTTGAACAGACGATCACGAATGTGACGCGAAGTAACAAATTTTCCTTCTTTACCGAAGAAAGGAGAATTGTTAATTGTAAACAACATACTCATTGTTGGTTGGTCTATTTCTGTTCTTGGCAATGCTTCTGGGTTTTCTAGATCTGCAATGGTATCACCAATTTCAAATCCATCAATACCCGTAATTGCACAAATATCTCCACAGGGTACTTTTTCCACTTGTATTTTACCCAAACCTTCGAATACGTGTAATTCTTTAATTCTTACTTTTTTAGTAACACCATCAGCTTTACATAACGTGTAATCTTTACCCGCTTCTAAATCTCCACGAAATACACGTCCAATAGCAATTCTACCTGTAAAAGAAGAAAAATCTAAAGAAGTAATTTGCATTTGTGGTGTTCCTTCGTTGTATTTGGTTGCTGGAATAGATTCTAAAACGGCATCTAACAAAGGAATGATGTTATCCGTTTCATTTTTCCAATCTGTACTCATCCAATTATTCTTTGCAGAACCGTAAATAGTTGCAAAATCTAATTGTTCTTCCGTAGCGTCTAATGCAAACATTAAATCAAAAACTTTTTCGTGAACGATGTCAGGAGTACAGTTTTTTTTGTCTACTTTATTGACAACAACAATGGGAGTTAAACCTAAGTCTAAGGCTTTACCTAATACAAAACGAGTTTGTGGCATTGGCCCTTCAAATGCATCTACTAATAATAAAACACCATCAGCCATTTTTAATACACGCTCTACTTCTCCACCGAAATCGGCGTGACCAGGTGTATCAATAACATTGATTTTTGTTCCTTTATACATTACAGAAACGTTCTTAGAAAGAATTGTTATTCCTCTTTCACGTTCTAAGTCGTTATTATCTAACAATAAATCTTTACGCTCTTTACGATCGTCTAATATTTTTGCTTGATCTATAATCTTGTCTACTAAGGTTGTTTTTCCATGATCGACATGGGCTATAATAGCGATATTTCTAATTTGATGCATGCGAATTTCTTAAATTTGGTGCAAAAATAGGTATTTCTAAGCAATTTGTACAAATTCTAAGTGTTTATTTTTCATCATTTTAGCTTGACATCTTATTATTTCTTGTTTAATTGCTACTAATACACTAAAATGTTGTACTATTTTTAAAATCTAATACTATTTAATGCAATCACTCTTTTACAATTTTCGTAAAATGCTATTGAAAACAACCTCCTTTTAAATTTACAAGCGTGGTTGTAAAGTTGTTTTGAATTGGAATATCAATAGCTCGTGCACTGCGAACTCCAGTCTTACAACACACGACTAATACCTTATCGGTATGAATTTCACGCACTCTTAAGAGTAACTCTGCAATAGGAATATGTTGTCCTCCAATATTAAATTCATCTCTTTCCCAATCTTCACGGACCTCTAATAAATTATATTTTTCTTTATGAATTGAAAGTCCTTCAAAAGAAACTTTTGTATCTCCGTTTTTTTTATCCTAATGAAGAAATATTACACTTATTGAGCCCGGATTTTTATTACCTCAGCCCTAAAGGGTGCAAAAATTCTAACTTAGTTGAAGATTTTAGAATATCGACACCCTTTAGGGTTGGGGAAAAGCGATATTCGGATTCAATATAAAGTTTAGGTGATATTACGGATATTCATAGAAACTTCCTTTTTTATTGCTACGCCACAGAAAAAATCATAATCCTGCTCTATAACTAGCACATTATTTCTGAAATCCTTTTCGAAATTCAACACTATTTGATGCATTGTTAAAGCATTATATATCAGTAATTTATTGGTTAATACGGTTCTTATCCCACAAATTATTTTGATCGTTTCATTGGCTTGTAAACTCCCTATAATTCTTGGTAAAATGCCTAAAACGCCTATTTGCGAGCAATTGGGCGCGTCTTCTGGCTTTGGAAGCGACGGATACAAGCAACGGTAGGTGGCGCTATCTTGATAATTGAACACACTTACTTGGCCATCAAATTTAAAAATAGCACCGTAAACGAGTGGTTTTTTAGCAAGCACAGCGGCATCATTCGTCAAATAACGCGTTGGAAAATTGTCACTTCCATCCACAATAATGTCATAGCATCGAAATAATAAGAGCGCATTTTCTCGTGTTAACTTTTCATTGTACACGTTAAATGCAATGAACGGATTTAACGATTTAATAAACTCAGGAGATGATTTTCTAACTCAGGATCGTTTAGGTTCAAGGAATTATCTGTGATTGTAAAAGATTGATCGACAACATATACTTTATTGAGATAATTTCTAAAGAAAGAATACTTGCTAAAGGGAGCATCAGTAATAATTTGAAACTCGGTGTTATACTTAAAATCGAATTGTTTTAAAGCATTTTGCCAAAGAGCTCCGTTTTGAAAATCTAGGTTTATGCTTAGAAATTTAACTTTAGGGTATTTATCTCTCAGCTCGTCGATTTTTTTCAAATTGTTTTTTTTGGCTTCTAACGATAAGGCGGACCATGTATACAAAACCACGGGTTGTCCTTGAGCAAGAGATTTGAAGCTTAGAGTGTCCGAACTGGTGGTTTTAAATCTTGCCTCTTTCAAGCTACTCCCTTTCAGATATTGACTCTGAATAGCTGTTAGTTGATGTAATTCTTTCTCATCCAATGTAGGGCGATCAAATTTCTGAATGATAGATAAGGTTTCTTCTAGCTGAGCTTTAGTTTGAGAAAAAACGATTTCACGCCGAATCAGTCGATTAAAAAAGTTGGTTTTTAAGTAGTCATTTACAAATAATTCATGAACCAAATTCAATCGTCGCTTCAAGTTTTTATGATCATTCAAATCGAAGCACTCTCTGTTGGAAGGGTCGCAAACTTCTATTGAATAATTTTTAAGATAGTTATCCAAAAATCGCATATAACTAAAGTTGGAAACTAAATCAGAATCATTAAAATTCACATCTTCTCGGTAGCTAAAATAATCTTTTGGAAATTCTTTAAATTTTGCGGGTATGTACTTTCTTATGAGAAATGCGTAGCGTTCTCGCATATCATAATGTTCATAATTAATAGTGCTTAAGGCGATGTTCTTAAAAAAAGGGCTAAAATTCGATTTACTCTCCAGAGTGTTATATTTTGCAAATCTTAAGGCTCTCAAAGAGTCTGTTTTGATGGTAAAGGCGTCTGGAGATATTTTGTAATAGGAAAGAATTAGATCGTTATCCTCTTCATTAAGAAGAAACATATTGATCAAAAAATTATTTTCTTCTGAAGAATCTCCATCAAAAGTTAAGGATTCGTCGAAGGCCATCGTATTCACTCTTAATACCGAGCTATCTCCAGGCTTTAAATACATCGACTGGCTTTCTGGATGGTGCTCAAAAGTGTAAACGGATTCTTTATCTAGAGAAAATCTATAGCCGAAGTTATTGTTAGAATCTAAAGCAATAGTATCTATAATGTCACCATTATGTTTTAAAGTGACATAATTAGTATTTGGGTTAACAATTCTACCACCAAGATAAGTTTCTTTATCCTCAGTGTGATTTGTACATGACAAAAAACCAAATATTAATAATAGGTAAGTATATCTCATAAATACTAAACAATCCTTACAAATCTAACTTTACCTAATCGTTGAATGTGTTAACCCACAGTTAAAAAAGCAGTTTTATTAATCCTTTATGGATTGTGATAAATTGAGTACTTTTGCAAAAAATTTAGCTTTATTATGCTTTCAGTTTCAAATCTTTCTGTACAATTTGGTAAACGTATTCTTTTTGATGAAGTCAATACGACCTTTACTACTGGGAATTGCTATGGTATTATTGGTGCCAATGGTGCTGGAAAATCAACGTTCCTTAATATCATTTCTGGCAAAATGGATCCCACTTCTGGCCGTGTCTCTTTAGAATCTGGCAAGCGGATGTCTGTCTTAGAACAAGATCACTCCATGTATGATGATTATAATGTCCTAGAGACCGTCATTACGGGGAATGCGCCACTTTATAAGATCAAAAAGGAAATGGATGAGATCTATGCCAAAGAAGACTTTAGCGATGCAGATGGTGAACGCGTTGGAGTCCTTCAAGTTGAGTTTGAAGAAATGGACGGTTGGAACGCCGAAAGTAATGCCGCAGCCCTACTTTCTAATTTAGGTATAGAGTCAGGCTCACACTACACCTTGGTTAAGGATTTAGATGGACAACAAAAAGTAAGAGTCCTTTTAGCTAAAGCTATTTTCGGAAATCCTGACGTATTAATCATGGATGAGCCTACCAACGATTTAGATTATGAAACCATCACTTGGTTGGAAAATTTCTTAGCAAACTTTGACAATACGGTAATCGTTGTTTCTCACGACCGCCACTTCTTAGATGCGGTTTGTACTCATATTTCTGATATAGATTTCGGAAAAATCACTCATTATAGCGGTAACTATACCTTTTGGTATGAATCGTCTCAACTTGCTGCCAAGCAACGTGCACAGCAAAACAAAAAGTCTGAAGAAAAGAAAAAAGAACTTCAACAATTTATTGAGCGGTTTAGCGCAAACGTCGCTAAGTCGAAGCAAGCGACCTCAAGAAAGAAAATGTTGGACAAGTTGGACTTCCAAAATATCAAACCTTCGAATAGAAGATATCCTGCTATCATTTTTGAAAAAGAAAGAGAAGCTGGAGATCAAATTTTACATGCTGAAAACCTATCGGCTAGCATAGACAATGAAGTCATTTTTAAAAATGTTCACATCAATTTAAACAAAGGCGATAAGGTGGTCTTTTATTCAAAAGATTCTCGAGCTACTACTGCTTTATATGAAATCATCAATGGTAAAGCAGAACCAGATACAGGCTCTTACAAATGGGGAATCACAACCAATCAATCCTACTTACCTAACGACAATAGTGAGTATTTCGAAAGTAAACTTTCTCTTGTAGATTGGCTAAGACAATGGGCCAAAACTGAAGAAGAGCGAGAGGAAGTTCACATCCGTGGGTTTTTAGGCAAAATGCTTTTCAGTGGCGATGAAGCACTTAAAACTTGTGATGTCCTTTCTGGGGGTGAAAAAGTAAGGTGTATGGTCAGTAGAATGATGATGACTAGAGCGAATGTTTTGATTTTAGATGAACCTACCAATCACTTAGATCTTGAAACCATTACTGCTTTCAATAATTCTTTAAAGAATTTCAAAGGAAATATTTTACTTACTACTCATGATCATCAATTTGCACAAACTGTGGGGAATAGAGTGATTGAATTAACTCCCAATGGTATCATTGACAAATTTTCAACGTTCGATGAATACATGTCGGATCCCAAAATCAAAGAACAACGTGAAAAGATGTATGCTGTAGAAGCCTAAAGGCAATCCACCATCAACTAAAAAGACCTCGTAATTCGAGGTCTTTTTAGTTGATGGTGGAAATTAAATTTTATCTATAAATTTTTTGCTCGTTCACCCATTTTTGATACATCCGTGCATTACGATTATGCTGTGCTAAAGTTTTAGCAAATTTATGGTACCCCATATTTTCTGTATCCGCAGCAAAATACAAGTAGTCATGAGATTCTGCATTTAACACAGCGTCTATGGAAGACACATCCGGCATAGCGATAAGCCCTGGAGGCAATCCCTTGTTCTTGTAAGTATTATAAGGAGAGTCCAATTCTAAATCCTTATACAAAACGCGTTTAATGGGGGTTTCAAAATCTTGATTTTGGTTTTGGATGGCAAAAATGACCGTAGGGTCTGCTTGTAACTTCATTCCTCTGCGAAGTCTGTTCAAATAAACTCCAGCAACCTTAGGTCGCTCCTCTACTTTAGCGGTTTCTTTCTGAACAATAGCCGCTAGAGACATGACTTCTGTAGGGGTCAAATTAAGAGCATTAGCCTTTTCGGTTCGGCTTGTATTCCAAAATTCAGTATGATAATTGACCATTCTATCGCGAAATTCTTCTCCAGAGGTATTCCAGTAAAACTCGTAGGTGTTTGGAATATAAAATTTTAGGCTTTCTAGAGCTGTTATTTGTAGAGAATCCAGAAAAGTACTATCTACCATAGCAGCTAATAGAGATATGCTGTCGGCTTCAATTTGTTCTGCAACTCGTCCAGAAAGTTCTTCTAGCCTATGTTGGTTGTTAAAGCTGACTTGTATAGGAACATTTCTAGATCGCAAAGTGTTAACAATTTCGTTATTATTCATTCCTTTTTCCAACACGAAATGACCAGCTCTTACAGAATTTTGATAGCCTTTCTTTTCTGCTACGGTAATAAAATCCTCTGTATGTCTAAGTAAAGGATGAATTTGATCAACAACCTGTTGAAGACTACTCCCCGTTGAGATATAGACCGATTGCTTTTCAGTTTGGAAAGCCGTATTTGGGGAGAAAATAGTTGTATAAATACTATAACTGATAACACCTAGAATAACTAGACCTATCGCAGAAACTGCGATTAATATTTTTTTAATGTACATGCTTTATTTTTTGAAGTAAATATTCACTCTGAAATTTACCAGCATTAAACCTCCAGTCTTTCTTAAGACCAATTTCTTCAAATCCAAAGCTTTTGAAAAGCCTTATGCTATTTGAATTATTTTCTATAATTGAAGCAAATATTTGATGTAAATCCAACACATCAAAAGTATAATCTATCATCAATTCCAAAGCTTCTGTACCATAGCCTTTCGCTTGGTAATCCTCAAGAATAAGAATACCAAGACCGGCTCGCTTATTCTTAGGATCAAAATCATAAAGATCTATAAATCCAATAGGTTGTTTATTGTGCAAAGCGATGACTAGTCGCATTTGCTTAACTTCATAAATATCCCTATGAGCGTTTTGTAAATATTCTTTTAAGACCGATCTGGAGAAGGGCTGAAGCGTATCACTTAAATACCAAAAGTGCTCATCATTTTCCACCAGCTCAAGAAAATCCAGATCTTCTGGAATCAAGGCTCTAAGTAAAATATGTGAACTTTTAAGTTTTACCATTATAATCTCCTTCAAATACAAATGTAGCAGGGCCTTTTAACCAAATATTTTTAGCTGCATTTAAACCCTCAATTTCAAAATCAACTTCCAAAGGTCCGCCTTTAGTGATAACCTTCACCGGCAAATCTTCAACTTTATTGGCCATTTTTGCTGTTATAGCTGCAGCAGTAACTCCAGTGCCACAAGAATAGGTTTCATCTTCCACTCCCCTTTCGTAGGTTCTTACATGGACATCTCCGTCAATAACTTGAATAAAGTTCACATTGGTTCCGCCTATAGCCTCATAGTTGGGAAGGTTTCTTATTCTGCGACCCTGTGTAAAAACATCAAAATCTTTTACATCATCCACAAAAGCGACGTGGTGTGGAGAACCTGTATCCATAAAAGAAGCTTCTCTACTTAAATTTACAGTAGGAACATCTATCATTTTTAGACTGACTGTTTCTCCTTTAATTATGGCAGAATGTAAGCCATCTACGGCTTCAAAAGTCGTTTCAGAATCGATAATACCGAGTTGTTTTGCAAAAGCGACTATGCATCTCCCGCCATTTCCACACATGCTGCCTTCTTTGCCATCTGCATTAAAATAAATCATTTTGAAATCTGAAATAGCATCAGAAGGATTTTCTAGTAAAATAAGACCATCTGCTCCTACACCAAATCGTCTATCACATAAGCCTTGTATGATTTTGGCATCGTTTTTGAAAGTTAGGGTTCTGTTATCAATAAGTACAAAATCGTTTCCCGTTCCCTGATATTTAAAGAAATGTAATTCCATTAATAGTAATTGTGACTTGCAAATATAGGATAATAATAAGGGAAACGCTTGGGTTAAAAATGGGTTAAATACATTCTTAATCTGAAGACATAAACTAATTTTAAATTCAATTAAATAATACTAGTTATGAAAAAAAACACTAAATTTTTAGTGCTGGCTCTATTGGTCAGCTTTATGAGCGTTGGTGTATATAAGATCTTTTTTGAGGCACCTCCCTTAGTTTCCGAATCTTACCAAATACCTTCGCAACAAGACAGTATGAATCCAACAACGCAACTTACTTCAGCTCTGAAAGAAAAGTCTGAGTTAAATTTCACTGAAGCTGCAGAAAGAACTGTAAACGCCGTTGTTCACGTAAAAAACGTAGCCACTACAAGGCAACCTAGAAGTTTATTTGACTACTACTACGGAAGCGGAGAAACTCAAAAAGCAATAAGAGGTGCCGGATCTGGAGTGATCTTGAGTCCCGATGGTTTAATAGTCACCAATAATCATGTGATTAAAGGAGCCTCTGAACTCCAAGTCACCTTAAATAATAACAAAACCTATGTGGCAGAAGTCATCGGTTCTTCGTCTCAAAACGACATTGCTTTATTAAAAATAGACGCTACAGAATTGGATTATCTCCCTTTTGGAGATTCCGATCAAATTAGCGTTGGCGAGTGGGTCCTAGCCGTTGGTAATCCATTTAATCTCACTTCTACTGTGACTGCAGGTATTGTAAGTGCTAAAGCTAGAGATTTGAGTGGAAGTGACAATCAATTTCAGTCTTTCATACAAACGGACGCTGCCGTAAATCCTGGGAATAGCGGTGGTGCTTTAGTGAACACACGAGGAGAACTCATTGGTATCAACACCGCTATCACTTCTCAAACCGGTTCCTTTGTGGGCTATTCTTTTGCTATTCCAAGTAACAATGCCAAAAAGATAGTTGAGGATTTAATTGAATTTGGTAATGTAAGAAAAGCCGTACTCGGTGTAAGAGGGACCGACTTAAATAGCGAAACAGCAAAACAACTGGAAATCGAAATATCTCAAGGTTTTTATATCAACGGCGTAGACCCTAAAAGTGGCGCCTATAAAGCAGGTCTTAAAAAAGGTGATATTATTAAATCTATCGATAATATTAGGATTAGAAAATTTGCGGATATGACGGGCTATTTAAGCTCAAAAAATCCAGGAGAAACTGTGACTATTACTTACTTGAGAAATAATAACGAACGTGAGTCTAAAGTCACCTTGGATATCTTTAAAGTTTACCAGATTGAAGATATCGGTTTAGAGGTGTCCGAGATTTCAAAAGATCAACTTCAAAAATATGGTGCGTCTTCGGGCGTTGTAATTAGTAAAGTTTTACCAAATAGTTTTACTAAAAACGATATCACGGGAGTATTGATTACTAAAATTAATGACAAAGAAGTTTACACAATCGAAGACGTAAAGACTATCATAAAAAATAAAAATTCTGAAGAACCTATGCTAGTGACCTTTCTAACTCCAAAAGGACAAGAAAAAACTTATGTTTTTAGGTAAACAAAATTAGTTTCTTCGTTTCAGAATAGAACTCTCAATCTCATAGATTGGGAGTTTTTTGATTTTACTTTCCTATTCACTGAGTTGTACCCGTTAATAGGTTATGAATTCCTATATTTGCACTTTTATTAAATTCAACAAGATGATTAAACTTCACGATTTAGAATTCGAACCCTATCTAGGTCCTGAAAAGATACAAGATGCTGTAAGGCAAGTCGCTAAAGAACTTTATAAAGATTACTCTTCAAAAACTCCTATTTTTCTCGGAATTTTAAATGGTGCCTTTATGTTTTTATCTGATTTGTTGAAATATTACAAAGGAGATTGCGAAGTCAGTTTTACCAAACTAGCCTCTTACGAAGGAACTTCTTCTTCAGGTGAAGTGAGCACGCTACTTGGGGCAGGGAACTTAAAAGACAGAGACGTTATTGTAATTGAAGATATTGTAGATACAGGACTTACGTTAGAACATATTGTTAGTCAATTAAAAAAAGAAGGGGTCGCTTCCTTCAAGATAGCAAGCCTATTTTTTAAGCCAGAAGCTTATAAAAAATCTCTTCCCATAGATTATGTTGGATTGGAAATCCCAAATAAGTTTATCGTAGGTTACGGATTGGATTATAATGGATTAGGAAGAAATTTACCAGAAATATATCAACTTAAATCAAGTATAGATGATTAATATCGTGTTATTTGGCCCTCCAGGCGCAGGAAAAGGAACACAAGCAGAACACCTTAAGGAGAAATATGAACTTGTGCATATTTCAACAGGAGATTTGTTTAGGTACAATATCAAAAATGAAACTGAACTTGGAAAACTAGCTAAATCTTATATGGATAAAGGTGCTTTAGTTCCCGATGAAGTCACTATTAAAATGCTCAATGACAAAGTTGAAGACCATCTCGATAGCAAAGGTTTTATCTTTGATGGATTTCCAAGAACGCAAGCACAAGCTGAGTCTTTAAACGAATTGATGACTTCAAAAGACTCTCAAATTGACGCAATGGTCGCTCTAGAAGTTGCAGATCAGGTTCTTGTTGAACGATTATTGGAACGAGGCAAAACCTCAGGGCGTAAAGACGATGCCAGCGAAGAAGTAATTCGCAATAGAATAAAAGTATATTATAACGAAACCGAAATTCTTAAGGAATTTTACAAAAAAGAAGATAAATACTATGGTGTGGATGGTGTAGGCTCAATTTCTGAGATTACTCAACGCATCAGTAAAGTCATTGACTCTTTATAAAAATCAAGCATTTAGCTTACTATTATGACAGAAGGTAACTTTGTAGACTATATCAAAATACACTTAAAATCTGGAAACGGAGGAAAAGGTTCCGCCCATCTAAGACGGGAAAAATATATCCCGAAAGGTGGTCCAGACGGAGGTGACGGTGGTCGTGGAGGTCATATCATTTTTAAAGCTAACAAAGACCTCTGGACCTTATTCCATCTTAAGTTCAAAAGACACCTTAGGGCTACTCATGGTGAACACGGTGGCAAGCAAACCAGTACTGGTGCAGACGGGGAGGATCAATATGTAGAAGTTCCCCTAGGAACTGTTATTCGTAATACTGAAACCAATGAGGTAATTAAAGAAATAACAGAGCACGAAGAGGAATATATCGTTGTAGAAGGCGGTATGGGAGGAAAAGGTAATTCTCATTTTAAAAGTTCTACCAACCAAACTCCGCGCTATGCTCAACCCGGGATTCTTGGTCAAGAACTCGATATAACTTTGGAGCTAAAACTTCTTGCAGATGTTGGTTTGGTTGGATTTCCAAATGCAGGTAAATCCACTTTACTTTCAGTGATAACAGCCGCAAAACCAAAAATTGCAAATTACGAATTTACCACACTAAAGCCCAATTTAGGCATTGTAGAATATAGAGACTACAAAACTTTTGTAGTCGCAGATATTCCTGGAATAATCGAAGGCGCTGCAGAAGGAAAAGGACTAGGATATAGGTTTTTAAGACATATTGAAAGAAACTCAACTCTATTATTTCTTATTCCTGCGGATGCTGGAAGCGTTAAAGAACAATATGAAATCTTATTAGATGAACTTAGGCGTTATAATCCTGAACTCTTGGACAAATCTAGAGTTATTGCGATTACCAAGTCAGATCTTTTGGATGATGAACTAAAAACTGAATTGGCTGAAGAAATTGAACATGCGTTTGATCATATTCCACACGTCTTTATCTCATCTATTGCACAACAAGGATTACAACCTCTGAAAGACTTGTTATGGAAAACATTGAACGAAGATAAAATTCCTAAAGCTTAGGTAGTCTTATTTCAAAGGTAGTCCCCTTCTCTGCAGAACTGGTTAACACCCTTATTTTACCATGGTGATAATCTTCTATAATTCGTTTAGAAAGTGAGAGTCCAAGCCCCCAACCTCTTTTTTTTGTGGAATAGCCTGGCTGAAAAATAGCTTTAAATTTTGAGGCTGGAATTCCTTTTCCAGTATCCTTGAGATGGATTTTAAATCCATTCTTATCTTCAAATAACAAAAGACTTAGTTCCCCCCTACCCTTCATAGCATCGATAGCATTTTTGGTGAGATTTTCTATCGTCCAACTTAAAAGTACTGGATTCAATTTACAAGTTAGTTCCTTATCTGGTAGCTCAACAGAAAACTCAATCAATTTAGAACTCCTATCTCTTAGGTAGTTAAAAGAATGCTCCACTACTGAATTCAGACTGGAAGATTCTAAAGTGAGCTTTGAGCCTACTTTAGAAAAACGTTCTGTAATTGTTCTTAAGCGATCTATATCTTTTTCAATTTCCTTGATGTAGTCTGGATTGACATTTTCTGATCTTAAAATTTCCATCCAACCCACAAGTGAAGATAGTGGTGTGCCTATTTGATGTGCAGTTTCTTTGGCCATCCCTGCCCAAAGTTTATTCTTCTCACTATTTTTGGCAGTGATATAATACAGGTAAATTAGGCCTAGCAAAAGGAAAATAATAAGCAAAAGGATGAAGGGATAATACTTGATTTTAGTAAGCACAGTAGAATCACTATAATATAAATATTGCTTACCCACTTTGTCTAAATCAATAACAATAGGTTGATTTTGATTTTTAACGGATTCAAAATAGCGTCTTAGTTTGATAGAGTCGTTAGAAATACTTTCTGGGATATTATTGACTTCCTTAAATTGATTAGACTCATCAACAATAAACATAGGAATGTCGTTATTGGCATTCAATATCTCAAGTTCAAGATTCAAATCTTGCTCTTCTCCTGCTTTATTAATCGATTCTTGAGCAGAAGACCATATCCTCATTTTTTCACGCTCTTCTTGTTTCACGCCTTCATAAAACACAGAAATATTCCAGACTACAATCCCAATGACAACAAAAGAAGTAATTAGAATAAAAAGCCTAGCATAGACGGTATTTTCAAAAAATTTCATGGATTGATTATTTACACAATAATAACGAAAAGCAATATGATGTAGTATACTTATTTTAAAATTGAAATTTTCAAGAAAAGTACTCACCACAGTAAGTAATTCTCTTATTTTTGTGTCATGACACATTACTTCTCATCCGACTTTAAACTTGGTATTTTAGGTGGAGGACAGTTAGGCAAAATGATGCTGTACGACACCAGAAAATTTGATATCCAAACCTATGTTATGGATCCTAACCCAGAGGCGCCTTCAAAAATTGCTTGTAACCATTTTGAGACAGGTGATCTTATGGATTACGATCGCGTCATGGAATTCGGAAAACAAGTTGATGTATTGACTTTTGAAATTGAATCTGTAAATGTCAAAGCCTTAGAAGACCTTGAGGCTTCTGGAGTAAAAGTCTACCCTTCTGCTGCTACTTTAAAAAAAATTCAAAACAAATCGGTACAAAAGGAATTTTATAAAGCCAACCAAATACCTACAGCAGATTTTATGACTTATCCATCTCTAGACGCTTTGAAGAAAGATGTTTCTGAAGGGAAAGTCAACTTCCCCTTTGTTTGGAAAAGTAGTACAGGAGGTTATGATGGAAAAGGAGTGAGCGTTATTAAATCTAAAAAAAATCTAGAGGCTTTGCCCAATGGCGAATGTCTTGCTGAAGAGTTGGTAGATTTTAAAACTGAAATCGCAGTTATTGTAGCAAGAAATGTGTCGGGAAATATTAAAACTTATCCTGTGGTAGAGATGGAGTTTCACCCTGAAGCCAACCAAGTAGAATATGTGCTTTGCCCAGCGAGAATAGAGCCTTCTATTGCTGAGAAAGCAAGAAATTTAGCACAAATGGTATCCAATAGTTTTGAACACGTAGGCTTATTGGCTATAGAAATGTTTCTAACCCAAGATGATGATATCATTGTTAACGAAGTTGCTCCAAGACCACACAATAGTGGTCATTTTAGCATTGAAGGCAGTTATACGAATCAATTTGAACAACACTTAAGAGCAATTCTCGATTTACCATTAGGAGAGACCTCGAGCAAAACCAACTCGGTTATGGTCAATTTAGTTGGTGATGAAAATCACACTGGAGATGTGGTTTACCAGGGCATCCAAACCATTATGGATATGCCAGGGGTAACTCCTCATATATATGGAAAAAAACAGACACGGCCTTTTCGAAAAATGGGACATGTCAACATTATCCATACTGATATTAAAGAAGCTCGAAAAATTGCCGAACACGTAAAATCTACAATCAAAGTTATTTCTAAACACTAAAGCTATGGGTAAAGTTGCTATTATCATGGGAAGTAAAAGTGATCTTCCTGTTATGCAGGAGGCTATTGATATTTTAAAAGACTTTAAGATTGAAGTAGAAGTCGATATCATATCCGCTCACCGGACACCAGAACTTATGATGGAATTTGGAAAACAGGCTCACCATAAAGGAATAGATGTTATTATCGCCGGCGCCGGCGGAGCTGCTCATTTACCAGGTATGGTTGCTTCTCTAACGCCGCTTCCCGTAATAGGTGTGCCTGTAAAATCGAGCAACTCCATAGATGGTTGGGACTCTATCCTTTCCATTTTACAAATGCCTGGGGGAGTTCCTGTGGCTACAGTCGCGCTGAACGGTGCAAAAAATGCTGGTATTTTAGCCGCTCAAATCCTAGGAGTGAAGGATCAAAGTATCCAAGAAAAAATCTTAAATTACATGAATGAGCTCACTGTAAAGGTTCAAAAAATGCGAGAGGATCTTTAATATGTTGCCAAAAAAAATTGGGTTAACAAACAACTTTTAAATATTTAAAAACATGAAAGCCAGCTTCAGCCTATTATTAATTATACTTTTAGTGATTTCGTGTAACACACCAAAGGTATTTACCGACTATGCCGCGGAAACTAATTTTGAAGAATATAAAAGTTTCAATTTTTATGCTATAGAAAATTCCGGTCTATCACCTTTAGATGGAGACCGGGTTTACGTCACTCTTGTAGATAGTCTAGTCGCTAGAGGTTTTGAGGAAAAGCTCATACCAGACTTCAAAATTAACTTCTACGCTGAAGTGTTTGACCAAACTTCAAATAGCAATTTTGGAATAGGCATTGGAGGTTATGCTGGTGGAATAGGAACTATGGTTTCTCCGCAAAGCTCTAAACGAACCATTGCTCTTACTGTAGAATTTGCAGATGGATTAACCAATAATTTATTTTGGCAAGGTGTTGTAGAAGCACGCTTTAAGGAAAACTTGAAAGGTAAAGCTAGAGAGGAATTTATTCAAAGCCTTGTTGGCGAAATACTTCAAAAGTATCCACCAGAACCAAAAAAATAATTTATCAACTCATAGGGATTTAAGCTAACTCTCTAATGACACCGATAGTTTTTTGCATTGGACTTATACCAATTTGTACTTCGAATGCTGTGTTTTATCAGTTCCTTTTTTTCCGAAGCGTCAGAATTTATTTTTCAAATAACAATAGGCTTAAGACTTTGAGTTGTTATACAAAGATTTGATAATGCCATCAACTAGACCAATCTTAGGCACATGTATAGATTTAGATCTACTCCATTTCATTGCTGATAAATAAATCTTTGCCGCAGGTATAATAACATCTGCTCGATCTTCATTTAAGCTCAATTCCGAAATTCGCTCTTCATAGGTTAAAGAGTTTAATAATTGGTAGTAAGAACTTAAGTAAAAATAGGACAAGGGTTTTCCAAGCTTTTTGTTACTAGACTTAAAGATGTTATTGATGTTTCCGCCAGATCCCACCATTTCAATTCTGGAATACGGACTAGTTATAGACCTTACCCAAGCCTCCGCTTCCTCCCAAACA
>Ga0306912_1000670_pt1 | contig 18910 bp, 18 predicted proteins | sample AntRauFillE10628_FD_190443 | JGI IMG/M metagenome (GOLD analysis project Ga0306912, IMG submission 190443) | Saline lake microbial communities from Rauer Islands, Antarctica - Metagenome Filla E10 #628 (v2) (version 2) | ecosystem: Environmental > Aquatic > Non-marine Saline and Alkaline >... | reverse complement strand
GATAATTAATGAGTATGGAAAAATCAACAGATACGACAATGGAAAAAATAGTGGCTCTATGCAAGCGTCGCGGCTTTGTGTTTCAAGGGAGTGATATTTACGGTGGCCTCAAAGGCACGTGGGATTTTGGGCCGCTGGGGGTGGCACTCAACAACAACTTAAAGCGGGAGTGGTGGAAGATGTTCGTTGATGGCCGCGAAGACATGTACGGACTAGACGCTGCAATTTTAATGAACGAAAAAGTGTGGGAAGCCAGTGGGCACACTGGAGCTGGTTTTTGCGACCCTCTGCTCGAAGACCTAGAGACAGGAGAACGATTTCGCGCCGACCACTTCATGGAAGAGAATGGATATGATGTGGAAGGAAAAACCTCCGAGCAAATTGATGAAATTATCGAAAGCGAAGGCATTAAAAGTCCCAAAGGAAATGCGCTGTCAAAGGTACGAGAGTTCAATATGATGTTTGCTACGAAGGTGGGTGCGCAAGGCGATATGAAGTCATATCTTCGACCGGAAACCGCGCAAGGTATTTTTGTAAACTTTAAAAACGTCGTCGACACCATGTCACCAAAGATTCCGTTTGGTATCGCTCAAATCGGAAAAGCGTTTCGAAATGAGATTGCTCCCAGAGAGTTTTTGTTCCGAGTCCGGGAGTTTGAACAAATGGAAATTGAATACTTTGTCAAAGCAGAAGATTGGGAAGCGGAGTTTGAGAAACTGCGATTAGATATCCAGAAGTGGCATGCTCATATCGGTCTCTGCGAAGAAAACGTCCGAGAGTTTGAAGTGCCAGATAATGACCTCGCGCACTATAGTAAACGAACCATTGACTTCGAATACAACTACCCTGGAAAAGGCTTCGATGAGTTGGCCGGTTTTGCCTACCGGACCGACCATGACCTAAAGAATCATATGGAAGCCAGCGGTAAATCCATGGAATACATCGAACCAGATGGGAGTCGGTTTATCCCCCATGTATTAGAGCCTTCATTTGGAGTTGGCCGCGCTTTGACTGCAGTACTTTGCGAAGCGTATACCGAAGACGAAATGAACGGGGAGGTGCGAACGTATCTGAAGTTGCCAAAGCATTTGGCTCCGTATCGAGTAGCCGTTTCACCGCTCCTGAAGAATAAGCCTGAATTGGTAGAAAAAGCCCGCGCGGTGTTCAAAACGCTGAAAGCTGAGTTTGGCAATGTGGCGTGGGACGATAACGGAAATGTTGGGAAGCGCTATCGTCGACAAGATGAGATTGGTACGCCGGCCTGTGTGGTGATTGATTTTGAAACTCTCGGGCAAGAGGCACCAGAGTTGGTTGATACAGTCACGGTCCGTAATCGCGACACCGGAAAGCAGGAGCGCGTAGCGATTGCTGAACTCAGCTCGTTTTTGCGCTAAGGAAAAAAGAAATCGTTCACGACCGTGAACGATTTCTTTTTTAATAGGCTGTGCTACAGTAATTTTACTATGAACGAAAAACAGGCGAAATATATCACCACCACGTTACCGTATGTAAATGCCTCACCACACATTGGTTTTGGGTTAGAGTTGCTGCAAGCTGACATGTTGGCACGGTATTGGCGCGCCCTGGGAGATGAGGTGTTTTTTACCACTGGTACTGACGAGCACGGGCAAAAAATCGCGCAGAAGGCTGATGAAGCAGGGGAGAGTCGGCAATCATACGTGGATAGATATGCCGAAGAATTTAATCGCCTGAAGGAAGCACTCAATATTTCCTACGATAATTTCATCCGGACGTCGAGTGCAGAACATAAAACAGCCGCCCAAGAAATGTGGCGACGGTGTGACGCGGCTGGAGATATCTATAAAAAATCTTACACCGGACTCTATTGTGTCGGGGATGAGATGTTTGTCAAAGAGTCAGATTTGGTTGATGGGAAATGTCCGAATCACCCCAACCTAGAACTACAAGAAATCGAAGAAGAAAACTACTTCTTCAAACTTTCAAATTATCAAAAATATTTAGAGGAGTACTTAGCGCAACCAGGAGTCATCGAGCCAGACTGGCGGCGTCAGGAAGCATTGACCTTTGTCCAGGGGGGATTAGAAGATTTTTCTATTTCGCGCGAGCTTGATCGCATGGACTGGGGGATTCCCGTGCCTGGAGATGAGACACAAGTGATGTACGTCTGGTTTGATGCGTTGACGAACTATATCTCTAGCCTCGGTTGGCCAGAGGATACCGAAGGGAAGTTTCAAACATTTTGGCAAGACGGGCAGACGCTGCAGCTGGCAGGGAAAGACCAAGTGCGCTTCCAGTCCATTATTTGGCAAGCCATGCTCAAGAGTGCTGGATTACCAGCAACCGATAAGATTTTTTATCATGGGTTCATCAATAGTGGTGGGCAAAAAATGAGTAAAAGTCTGGGGAACGTGATTTCTCCGTATGAGTTGGTAGAGCGCTATGGTACTGAAGCTACTCGTTATATTTTGTTCCGGCACGTGCACCCAGTAGATGACACTGACCTGACCTGGGAAAAGATGGACGAGTACTACACTGCCAATCTCGTAAATGGATTAGGAAATGTAACGGCGAGAATTATGAAGATGTGTGAGACACATCTGACTCCCGGAGAATTTGCCGGTCTCAATGCCGACGAGCTTGATGCGCCATATATGCTTGATTTTCAGAAAGTCATGGATCACATCTGGACCCAAATCCAGGATCTCGATGAAATTATTGCGGAAACTGAGCCGTTTAAGCTGATTAAAACTGACCAGATTGCCGCCGAAAATATCCTGGTTAATCTCCGTGAACGGTTGCTGCATATTGGAATATTACTAGCGCCCAGTATGCCAGAAACGAGTGACTTGATTCGCCAGGCCGTGTATGCAAATAAGAAACCCGAGAATTTATTCGCCCGGTTAGAAAAATAGCATGAAATACATTGATACCCACGCTCACCTCAATTTGTCGCAATTCAATGATGATTACCAAGCAGTATTTGACCGCTGTGCTGAAAAGTCAGTGGGAGTAATTAATGTCGGCACTCGACAAGCTACCAGCCAGCGAGCGGTTGAGTTAGCCAATAGCCAGTCCAATGCGTGGGCAATCGTGGGGATTCATCCGTGTAGTGTCATTGACGTTGATCCGGATGATTTGGAGGCCAAGACGGCTGAATCGTCATTTGATTATGATTTTTATAAAATACTCGCACAAAATGAGAAGACGGTGGGTATTGGTGAATGTGGCTTTGATTATTTTCATAATGCCGAAGACACGTATCTACAACAGCGAGAAGTCTTTCTGGCACAGATTGCCCTAGCCAATGAGGTCGGGAAGCCATTGATGTTGCACCTGCGCAATGGTCCCAATCCTGGTGGACGTGATGCCTATGATGACGCCTTGGAGATTCTTAAGTCTGAAGCGACGGTACCCGGAAACGCCCACTTCTACGCCGGCACCACTGCCCAGGCGAGAGCCTTTTTTGATATTGGCTACACGATTTCTTTTACTGGTGTGATTACCTTTGCCAAGCCCTACCAAGAATTGGTTGAGTATGCGCCATTGGACTTGATTCATGGTGAGACCGATTGTCCGTACGTCACTCCCGTGCCATATCGAGGGGAGCGTTGTGAACCGTGGATGGTTCAAGAAGTTTATAAAAAAATCGCTGAGTTTAAAGAACTTGATGAAGCGGTGGTACAAGAGCAATTGTACAAAAATGCCCACACACTCTGGAAGCTCCCATAAATAAGGGTTCGGTGTGGTATACTGGAAAGATAATATAATCATTCATATCTCCTATGTACTTTCCTTTTATCGTACCCGAGCTTGTAGTAATAGGTTTTCTAATCTGGATAGTCAGTAAGATCTACAAGTTAACTGGTTCAGTGAAACGGTTGGAAGCTCAAGTGCAGGAGATGTCGGGCTCCAGTCGAGCTACGCCTGCCCAGTCAGAAGCTGCACCGGCTTTCATGGCGAACCAAAACGCCTTTGCACCGCAGCCGGTCCACCAGTCCGGCCTGCCATACCAGGCAGCTGCTGGGTACGTAGAGCCAGAACCAAATGCGTTTTTTCAGTGGCTCACTGAAGATGTCTTTATGAAGCTGGGAGCAGTATTGTTGTTGATTGGCTTTGGCTGGTTTGTCAGCTACGCGTTTATAAACGATTGGATTGGACCAGTCGGGCGAATTTCTCTAGGAGTTTTAGCTGGATTGGCTATTATGGGGGCAGGGACGTGGCGGATAAAAGACTACCGTCATCAGGGCTCGATATTGCTGGTCCTAGGTTCCGGTATTGTGCTACTGACGTTATTTGCGGCCCGAGAAATGTATGATTTTCTCACTCCGGCGCTATCACTCGCAGTGATGTTTTTGTCCGTTGCGTATGTCGCGTTTGTTAGTGTGCTATACAAAAGTGACAAGTTGGCGCTGGCTGGCTTAGTGATGGCTGGTATTGCACCATTGCTGACGAGTCAGGCAGACCCGAGTGTCCTTGGACTCATGTCGTACTTATTGCTGGTGGTTATCGGCACCGTATGGGTAGTGCGATTGACTGGTTCACATACGCTTACATTTGCTTCAGTTATTATGATGCTGTTATACAGTACGCCGTTCTTGGTTGGATCCGTCGCGGCGGCAGATCAGTGGATAGCACTCGGCTTTGCGTTTGTCTTCGCAGTCATATTCTTCGCGACCAATACGATAAGTATTCTCAGTACGCAGACTGAGACAGCCCGCAAAGGACAAATGGTGACCGCGATTTTTACCGGATTGTATTTATTTTTGTGGATTGATTATGTGGTCTCTTCAGAAATGCAGAGTCTCGCCTATGTATTTTGGATGTTGGTGTTTTCTGTCGGGTCATTTGCGGTGTACACAAAAACAGTAAATCGAATACCATTTTTTATCTATGGCGCTACTACCACGGCGTTGTTGTTTGCAGCGACCGCAGCAGAATTAGCCGGACCAGCTCTCACTCTCGCGTTTACTGTCGAAATCATGCTGATGCTTTTGCTGGTGCTACACAGCTCGGTCAAACACATTGGTCACAGAATGGTCTGGTTGTTTGCCATTCCGGTGTTGCTCTCTTGGGAAAGTCTTGGTGCCGCTGCCTGGAATAGTGGTTTTCTCCACTGGGACTTCGTGACGTTGGTGGTAGTGGGGGGAGCTATGGGTATCGTGGGCTTCGCGTATAAGTATGCAAAAGTCCCAGCTCAAGCGGGCAGCTACTGGACGGAGACACTTATTAGTCTGGCCGTTGCCTACTTACTGAGTATTATCTGGCTGGTACTACACTCAGTGTTGCTGCCGGATGTGGCAACCACGCTGTCGCTGATTACCTATACGGTGCTTGGACTCAGCTTACTGGTAATCGGGAAAATGAAAGAAAGCCGGTTTTGGCAGCTCTGTGGAGGAGTAGTACTGGGCGGCGTAGTGGTCCGGTTGCTCTTAATTGATGTGTGGCAAATGGACTTGGTTGGGAGAATCATCACCTTCTTCGTAGTTGGTACGTTGTTGCTCTCTACCGCCTTTGTCAAAAAAGTACACAAAGACGAAACAGACGTAACTCAATAGCTGTATGTATCAAAAAATGCTCACCTTCACTCTCTGCGCTCTATTGGTTTTTCCAGTATTCGCTGGGGCCCAAACACCAGCAGCTAGCATCTCGCACTTTCAGCAGATGTTTACTGTGCCGGAACAAGATATTTTGGTACCAACGGTAATTGAAGTGCCGCTGCCGGATTTAGCAGGCAGCCGGACACAATTTTTGGTGGTTGAGAAATCAACTGAATCATATATCGCCTCATCTTTTCAAAGGGAATTTGCCACGGAACCAGTACCGATTACCATTAGCGTCAATGGTACTTCACGAGCTAGCCTGGTGGATGATAATCAAGAAACAAACGAAACATTTCCGGTACCAGAGACCAGTACGGGGTTGGTGGAGTTCTTTGTCGAAGGCACTGAGCCGTTTTCCGCCTCTTCATTTGTGATTGATTTAGCCGAAAATGTATCCTTGCCCGTACAAGTCCAAGTCAAGGCTGGTGCAGCAGGAGCAGAGCAGACCGTGCTCGCCAGCATGCGACCACGCAGTACGCGCGTGCAATTTCCTCAAGTGACTGCCGCCAATTGGTACATTGCAATGGAGTACGTGCAGCCGTTGCGGATAAATGAACTGCGCTTTGTACAAGACGATGTACAGACAGAGCAGAGCAATAGTTTGCGCTTCCTAGCCCAGCCGGAGACTGAGTATCAGGTATATCTTGATTCGGAGTTGTATGTGCCAGTGGAGACTACAGAAGCGGGGGATTTGCGCACTGACACAGACGTTTTGGTGCTAGCAGAGATGCCTGTCTTGCAAGAAAACCCAACCTTCATCTTCGCTGATTCTGATGGAGATATCATACCTGACAAAATAGACAATTGTGTGTCGGTAGCGAATCCAGAACAGACCGATATTAATAAAAACGGACGGGGAGATAGGTGTGACGATTTTGATAAAGATGGAGTCATCAATGCCATGGATAATTGTCCGGATACACCAAACCGCAACCAGGCTGATGAGGATGGTGATGGAATTGGTGATGTCTGTGATGAGGAAGAAAGCAGAGTGACGGAAAAATACGGATGGATTCCGTGGATAGCGATGGGAGGAGCAATTATAATCTTCGGGATGCTCTTTCTTATTGTGATACGCCGCATGCAAGCAGAGGCCAAACGTGTGCCAGAAAAAGAGCCCCTAAAAAAACCAATGTCAGACCGAACAGAGAGTCCCAACGATACGTATTAAACGCCGACTGACAGCAGTAGTATAGGTAATAAAAAATAGCCTGTCCGAATCCCGGACCGGCCATTGTTGGTGCGTTAGAAATTAATCAAACGCACAATCTGCAAGAACTCCTGCGCCACAGCTTCACTGGAAGCTACTACGGCACCGTTTGGTATCAAGAAAGTGTGTTTTCCATCCTTATTCTGGAGTGGAAACCCATCAAGAATGAGATTCGCTCCATTGAGATCGTACACCACACCGCCAGCTTCCTGCATGAGTAACGCCGCCGCCGCGGTCTCGTAAGCCGCGCTGGCTCGACAGGCGGATAAATGGGTCGTGCCCGTAGCCACCGTGGCGTGAGCAGACCCCAGGGCACCAAAATCCTGATTATCGAACCGAGAATTCGCCTGGACCGAATTTTTGACTTCATCAAAATGGAAATCAGTTCCAGGCCACAGGGTAATAGTGGACAAGATTTTTTCTGGCAAAGAGCTGTGAGTATCCAGGACACACTGGTGTTCTGGGCCGTCGGCGTATTGGTAGAAAGCACCAGCATTGGCTTGAGCCGACCAGGTTTGCTGGGTGACTGGGTTGTGAATAACTGTCAGCAAGGGTCTGCCGACACCATTGTGCGTTTGCATCAACGTCACAATGCAGGTGGCCGAGGCCAGTCCACGAATTCGTGCACCGGTCCCGTCAAGCGGATCCACTAGCCAGCTGGTATGAGTTTCGGTAAACCGGCCACCAACTTCTTCACCAATGAAGTCACCAGCGAGCAGACCCATCAAAGTATCTTGGATGGCATGGTCGATGTCGGTGACTGCGGCTGCAATGGCGTCGCGACCATCTTTGCCTTGGTAGGCCAGAGGCAGACCAAAGGCGGTCGTGATGGGGGCTGAAGCCCTTTTGACCAGGTCGATCAACGTGCTACGAGTGAGGGGAATATCCATTACAGATCTCCTGCGATGATTGGGAACAACGTGCTGCCAAGACAATACAATACTTTCAATATTTGTCCATCCTTTCAGCTACCGGGCAGGTGGTACACTGCTGCACAATATGATTACGCTAGATTGGACGGAGCAGTATGACAGACTCTTGCATGAGGCAATCATCCAAGGACGAGTAGCTGGGGTCCTGCAGGGTGTGCCGACGGAAACAGCGGAATCAGGTCTCGCGCATATCTTTTTCTATGGGGATACAGTCTACAAGCTCTACAAAACCCACGCAGATAAAGATCATTTCATCAAAGGAGTGTTAGCTCCGACGAAACGCCGCACAGCGTTTATTGAGCATGACTTTGCCTTGAACAGACATTTTAGTGGCGAGGTATATCAGACTCTGTATTCTGTGTATTTAGAAGGGGAGGTGGCTGTGGTGAGTCCGTACGACGGATGTTCCATCTACACGCTCGCCAAGATGAATCGACTTGATTTTGACACCAATCTGCACGAACGACTGCTAACTGGTCAGATTGATTTCTCAGAATTGGAGTTGCTTGGGTATGAGACCGCCCGAGCAATAGATACCTATACCGCCACAATACCCCCAACAGTAAATTGGTATGATCTAGCTACGCAACGGGTGGGTTTCTTGCGGCAGTTTGTTGATTGGTTGCCGAGTGAATTCGCGACGCCACTGCAGGAAGCAGAGGTAATTGATGCGCTCCAAAACCACTTAGAAACCCACCAAGCAGAATATCGTCAGCTGCAGGGTGCGGCGTTGAGTGTAAATATTGATAACCATGATGAGAATATTTTCTTCATCGCCGGTAAGCCACAAACGATAGATGTGCTCCCACCAATGAGTTGTTGGTGGTACGGCCCAGCTCATGCCAACCTGAGTAATATTATGGCCAATATTGAGGTTTTGCATTCACAAGCAGCCGCACAGCGAGTACAGGCTGGGTACTGTGAATATTTTCAAATAGAGTCGCTGCCTGAGCGTTCGTTTGGTTTTACCCACGCCTTTGCCTATTTAATTTCTATTGCCCATTTTGGGTCTGTACCCGAAAAGCGTGATGTAGCACTGCAGTATCTCAAACGTGTACCGGAGATACCCCAGTGGCTCTAGTCGAACATTCGTAAACGATACTTATCAATCTCTCGTTGGCCCATAGTGTAAAAGGTCTCATCGCCCCGTTGCAGGTCGCGCGCGAGATCTTCACCGACAAAGCGCCAGTGCCACGGTTCAAAGATATAAAAGTCATTTCCTTCTGGATACGACAGAATGAACCCATGCTTGTAGGCATTGTCGAGTAACCATTCATACGCTTCAGTCTCTGCGAAGCTCGCGTACGTGCCCCCGACTGATTCGACGGTCAGGTCTACTGTCGTGCCGAGCTGGTGTTCAGAATACCCTTGATCGGCTGAGAAGGTGTTGGCGCCGGTGCCGTAGACTTGCACGTGCTGACCTTTGAGGGTTGATTGCTCAGCAAATGAGCGGTATGCCGAGACAACTTTCAGGTCGACGTCATCCCGACGAGCATCACGGAGCATGTCTTCGAGGTGGTCAAGTGCTCGCGCATCAAAGTATTGCTCTTCTTTCCCTTCTTGTATGTAGCGGTCATCAATCTCATCCACTTTTGGGGGGACGTAATTTTCGTTTAGGAAATACACCTTGGAGTATTTTTGGAGCAATTCCTCGTCAATTTGGGCGAGTTTATCTAAGTCACCCAGCGTACCCGAAAGATTCCGAATCTGGTCTTCAAATTCTTCGTTGCGATTTCGTTCGTCAGCGTAGTCGTCTGCTAAATCTTCCAAGTCATCGCGAATATCCTCGATAGTAGAACTCGCATTGGCGAGTGCACTTTTTAGGTCATTGGCTTGGTTCTGGATGAAGTTTCTGTCTTGGAGGAGCATCTCTATTTGGTCGGCTCGGTCTTGCGAGACCATGGCAAAGTATCCGGTTGCACCGACACCAGCCACAGCGACGATGCTCACGAGCCAGAGCGCTGCTTTTCCTGAGGATTTCATGTGACCTATTTTAGCATGCCCGCGCCTCTTGATGGTAATCGTGGGCTGTGGTATTGTGCGCGAGTTATTCGTAACGGAATTTGGTGAAGATATAAAGAATATGCGTCCAAGAATTCTTTCTCAGGAAAGAACGATTCGGACATAATTTCCATAGAGTCACTAGGTTCCTTATTTCAATTAATGTCAGATAAAAACATGCCAGCAGTCGAAGCGACTGACGTAGCCAGCTACGAACTCGCTTTCCACGTACTTCCAACGGTTGCTGAAGGGGAAGTTGTCGCGGTCTTTCAGACCCTCAAAGACATCATTACTACACACGGTGGGGAGCTCACGCTTGAAGAAGCACCAGCCCGATTCGACCTTGCGTACGAAATTATTCGATACCTCGAAGGACGGAATCGAAAATTCACCAGCGCCTACTTCGGTTGGGTTCGATTTACCGTCGTACCAAGTCAAATCAAAGAGATTGACGAAGAAGTAACCGCAGTAAACGAGTTATTGCGACACATCCTCATCAAGCTTACAAAAAATGAGGAAGCCCACCCATTTTACTTCCACGAAGCGCTCGAAGCAGAGACAGTGAGCGAAACTATCGAAGTAAACGAAGAAGCTGCCGTGGTTGCGCCAGTTGCAGAGGAGAAAGCAGCAGAAAAGACTGAAGAAACAGACGAAAAAGATGGAGAAGAAGCCGGAGAAAAGGTATAATAGGCGAATATTCACCTAATAGAACCTCAAATCAATTATGTATCTCAATAAAGCAATGATTTACGGTAATCTCACTCGAGATCCCGAATTAAAAGCTCTCCCAAGTGGAATGAACATTTGTTCATTTTCGCTCGCTACCAACCGAGTTTACAATGACCGTGATGGTAATCGACAAGAATCTGTTGATTTTCACAACGTTGTAGTGTTTGGTAAGCAAGCTGAAAACAGCGCAAAGTATCTGACCAAGGGGAGTGGGACATACGTAGAAGGACGAATGCAGACTCGCAGTTGGGAAAAAGACGGACAAAAGCACTACCGCACTGAGGTAGTCGCCGACCGAGTCCAATTTGGACCAAAGAATGCGGGAGCTGGAGCACCATCAGCCGGCAGTCAAAGCTCAGGCCCAGCCGCAGCAGAGGACACCAAAGCGCCAGCGGCACCAGATTATCCTGAAGAGGAAATCAACCCAGAAGACATCCCGTTCTAAACACTTATTATTCACCAAAATGATGCGTCCAACCAATGCGTTGGGCACACATTCATAAATATGCCACTCAGGCATGTATTCATTCCATGACAACTGAAACTGAAACTACTATCAACGCTCCTGAACACCACGTTGATTACAAAGACATCACCAGTCTCAAGGCAAACATCAACCCACACGCGCGTATGATGAACCGACGACGAACTGGTATGACAGCCAAAGGGCAAAGAAACTTTGCTCGAGCTATCAAACGAGCTCGATTTATGGCCCTGATGCCGTACATCAAGCACTAGCAGCAAAAAAGCAACCCTTTCCAGCAGAAAGGGTTGCTTTTTTTATAGATAGTTATACTCTGTACCAGGACAGAAACGGAGGATTCTTCTCATGAGAAAACGTAACTATGCTCAGCTCTTTGCGATCATTGTATTTTCTGGTTTTTCGGCCAGTTACGTGATGCGCGCTAATGGTTTTTTCGCCGGTATTGTGACGTATATAGTAGTTATGATGGCGGGCTTGGCAGTGTGGTTTGTGTACTATCTTGCTCAGGAGCGCCGTAAAGCCAAACAGTCAGAACACCACTGACACAGAAAAGACCGACTGCACTGCAGCCGGTCTTCTTTTTGTCTAAAATATCCGTGGGAGTTAGGCTTTTTCGATACGCTCTGAGTAGAGACCACTCTCGGTATTGATGGAGATGATGTCTCCCGCGTTGATAAACATCGGCGCGAAGATGTGGTGGCCGGTTTCGAGTACGACTTCTTTAGTGGCACCACTAGACGTATTGCCTTTGACGGCGTCTGGAGCTTCTTTGACCTTGAGCTCAACCTTGATAGGGGTGCTGATACTCATAATCGTGTCTTGGTATTCGATGGCCTCCACCAAGCTATTTTCCTTCACGTATTTACTGATATCACCGACCACATCCGCCGGTAGGCTAAATCGCTCTTTGGGATTATTTGGTTCACAAAACCAGAACTCTCCGCGGTTGGCGTAGAGGTATTTTACCTCGCGCTTGGTGATAAACGCGTCTTGCAGGACATCTGACTGGTGCAAGGTCTTTTCAATCACTTGCCCCGTCCGGAGATTTTTCATTCGTACGGTGTTACTGGCTTTTTGTCGGTCTTTTTTGGCGATATCTGAGGAGAGTACCAGATACGGATCCCCGTTCATTTCAACGGTTTTCTTTGCGAGCACTTGATTGTATTCAACTTTTGCCACGGTAGATGTGATTATTCAATAAAGCAACCAGCGCTACTACTCGACTACATCCAAGCAGTCATATACTCACAATAGAGTAGGAGTGCTTACTGCGGTAGGTGAGTAACGACGGTATGAGCGTGCACCATAGTACAGACACTCCGTTGTTTGCGCAACTACCCAGAATGAAGAATAGTGCTACTATGGAACACATATGTTGGGTATTACTACCACCGATGATGCAAAAGACTGGGACGACGAGAAGATTCTCCTGGAATCCCAGTCCAAGCCCTGGCTCTATGGACTACTCGTAGAGCGCTATCAAGCGGCGTTTTTGCGCAAAGTACGGGCGATTATTCACAATCCGCTGGATGCGGAAGAAGTCGTGCAAGATGCTTTCACCAAAATCTACATCAACGCCAATAAGTACGAACCGCAATCGGGCGCAAAGTTTTCTTCTTGGGCGTACCGGATTCTATTAAATACTGCCTTTACCCGCTACCAGAAGTTGGTCAAAGACGGTCAGCGCTACGTCGCCATTGACCCCGAGTACGAGCAGCTGTACGGAGAGATGAAAGAGCACCATGGCTTTGATGAAAAACGTGATGGGGTACAGCGTATCCTGCAACGGATGCCCAGCCATTTCGCGTTAGTTTTGGAGCTGCATTATATTGAACGCTGGTCGCATCAGGCGATTGCCACTGAAACCGGCGAGAATGTGGGGACCATTAAAGCTCGTATCCATCGAGCCAAAGCCGCCTTTAAAAAAGCCGGGAAGACCGGTGAAGCTGAGTCACTGTTGTAACTATTTACGCTTGAGTGGAGTATTACTTGGTATGAACGCAATTCAAATGAAAAAAACCATCATGCGCCGTGTGTACTATGCCTACGCATTGAGTATCGCGGGGCACTCGATGCTCTGGCGCGGAGTCTTTTTAGGCGCTGCAGCTGTGCTGCTCGCGCAGTGGCTGCACGTCGCGAGTATTTTCAATAATATCCTGGCCGTCCCGGTGGGGACTGTGCCTCGCTATGTCAGTAATGCTGTGCTCAATGCCGCTACTCATGGGGAACTCTTGATGCTGTTGACCCTTATCACCGCCACAGTCGTGGGTCTGTCGTGTGTATATCGAATCTGGCACTCTATGCACCAGCAACGATTCTTCACCCCGTCGCTATCCTAATGCAATCGGAAAAATAACCCGGATACTATCCGGGTTATTTTTTATGTATTTGGTTAGAGGTTGTAGGGGAGGAAGACCGTTAGTCTTTGGCCGCCGCTTCGGCCTTCATGGCCTTACGGATATTCTTCAAGAGCTCAGTTTTGAGCTTCTTCTCAGCCTTGAGTGTCTTGCGAGCGGCGTCGTAGCCTCGTCCGAGTTTTACGATTGTAGACTCATCGCCTCCCGGAGGAGTGTATGAGTAGGAAGAACCAGCTTTGGCGACCATTTTGTATTTTTCACCTAGCGCCAACAATTCTCCTTCACTACTAATTCCTTCGCCGTAAATCAGGTCAAACTCAGTCGTCCGGAATGGGGCAGCGACCTTATTCTTCACGACCTTTACGCGGTGTCGACCACCAACCACTTCGTCACCTTTTTTGATTTGGGCGATTCGTCTGATATCCAGTCGAACTGAAGTATAGAACTTCAGGGCTTTTCCACCCGGAGTGGTCTCAGGGTTTCCAAACATGACTCCCACCTGCATCCGAATCTGGTTGATGAAAATCACCACCGTCTTACTCCGGGCTACTACAGCGGTGAGTTTTCTCAGGGCCTGGCTCATCAAACGCGCTTGCTTTCCTACGTGGTGCGCGCCCATTTCTCCTTCGATTTCGTCGCGAGGGGTGAGGGCAGCTACGGAGTCAATCACAATCACGTCAAGCTTGCCAGAGCGTACCAAGGACTCGACAATTTCTAGCGCCTGCTCGCCGTTGTCCGGCTGTGAGATGAGGAGCTCGTCGAGCTTTACCCCGAGCTTGCCGGCGTAGTCTGGATCCATCGCATGTTCTGCGTCGATAAAGGCACAGATACCGCCGAGCTTTTGTGCTTCGGCTACCGCGTGTAGCGACAGAGTCGTTTTTCCAGAAGATTCTGGTCCATAAATCTCGACCACTCGTCCCCGCGGTAAGCCACCGATGCCCAAGGCGTCGTCCAGGCCAATAGAGCCAGTCGGAACTGCTTCAATATCCACCTTTTTGGTCCCGTCTAGCGTCATGATTGAATCATCACCAAATTTGGTTTTGATGCTTCGCAGTGTCTCCAAGACCTCAGCGCTGTGAGCAGTACCTTTGTCAGTCGGTGCGTCAGTAGGTTTTTCAGCGTCTGTTTCAATCGCCTTTGCCGGCGCTTTTTTCGTCGTCTTTTTTGGTTTTGCTGCCATAAATGTTGAATCGTTAGTTACTAGTATTTTCCCCCATCAATATATGTGTTCATTGTACCTTACTGAAAACTCGCTGGGTAGTAGACGTAGGTTCGTTTGATGGTTGTTTCTCGTCCGTACCGGTCTTCGGCTCGGATAGTGGCAATAGTCGGGCCGTTTTCCAGCACCAGCGCTTCGGTAAAGTTTCCCTGAGCGTCAGTATAGATTGGTTTGTCATTGAGCCAGAGGCGAGAAATATTGGCAGCTGAGCCCGTGAGGGTGATGTGGCGCTGATTTACCAACTGCTCAGACTCATTGGTGAGTCGCAGTTGGGGGCCAATAATGAGGAAGCGAGCCTGAAAGGCCACGTACGCCGCGACACAGACCAAGCCAATCAAGAGAAAGCTCGATTGTACTATCGTCCGGAAAGAAGTCTCGTTTCCAAAAGGCATGAGTGTAGTATACGTACTTTTGGCCTATTTCTCTATTTCTTCGTCTTCCTCCTCTTCTTCCTGGCTATCCTCCTGACTTCCTTGGTTGAGGATCTCTCGTGGTCGGGAGCCGTCTGCTGGACCAATCACCCCGCGTTCTTCGAGCAAATCAACCAATCGAGCCGCTCTAGAATACCCCACGCGCAGCTTTCGCTGGAGATATGAGGTGGAAGCTTTGCCCACTTCAATCACCGCAATTCGGGCATCCTCGTAGAGGTCATCGTCATCATCACTACTGCCTCCGCCGGTCATGGCACTAAAGATAGAGTCGTTGCTATTGTCTGAGGTCTCGTCAAAATCAAGCTGGTCTGGCAGTCCGGCGTCTTGGTTTTTGAGGTATTCCACGACTTTCTTGATTTCTTCTTCAGAAACGAACGCAGACTGGAGTCGAATTGGCTTTGGACTGTCAGAAGAGAGGTAGAGCATGTCTCCTGCACCGAGGAGCTTTTCGGCTCCGACGGTGTCGATAATGGTCCGAGAGTCGATTTGTGAGGCCACGGCCATAGCTATTCGAGTCGGGACGTTGGCCTTGATGGTACCAGTAATCACGTTTACCGATGGTCGCTGGGTCGCCAGAATCAAGTGAATACCGACCGCTCGACTCATCTGGGCGAGTCGTACGATACAGCCTTCGAGTTCTCGTGGGTACGCCTGCATCAGGTCGTTGAGCTCGTCGAGGATAATCACGATATATGGCATTGCTTCCGGGAGGTCAGATTCTGTTTCTGGGTCTGAGCCATTATTGATCCAATCCTTCTTCGCTGGCTGGTAGACGTTCTTGTGGTAGGAGGAGATATTTTGTACCGCTTCCGCTTCGAGAATGTCGTATCGTCGTTCCATTTCTTTCACTGCCCAAGAGAGCGCGCGAATGGCTTTCTTCGCTTGGGTAATCACTGGGGTCAAGAGGTGCGGGATTTTGTTGTAGAGGGTGAGCTCCACTCGCTTAGGGTCCACCAAGATAAAGCGCAGCTGATCTGGCGAGTTACGGTAGAGCAGCGAGATGATGACATTTTGAATCGCCACTGACTTACCAGACCCGGTAGTACCGGCAATCAGTCCGTGGGGCATGCGGGCGATGTTGGAGAAGTGTACGTTTCCAGTCACGTCTTTTCCAAGGGCAACAATCAGTGGGTGCGGTGAGTCAGTGTATTCAGGGGTGGCCAACATAGATGCCAGACCGACAGTCGCGCGCTGCTGATTTGGTACCTCGATACCTACCAATGACTTTCCAGGAATCGGTGCTTCGATACGGATAGAGCTAGCCTTCAGAGCGAGCTGGAGCTCTTGTTGCAAGCCAGCAATTTTGGCGATACGTACCCCTTGTGCTGGCTTCAGGGCGTAGCGGGTGATAGTCGGCCCACTTTCGACCGTATCCATCTCGACACTAATGCCAAATTCTTTCAGCGTTCGCTTGATGGTGTTGGCACTGGCTTTGACGTCCCCGATTTGGGCTTTGCCTTTTTCCTTGTTTAAGAGACTTAATGAAGGGGCGATGTAGGTCCCGTTGAAGTTCTTTACGACAATCTCACTCGGCGGAGCTTTTCGTAGCCCAGACATCTTGCTGCGCATGGCAGCAATACTGCTGGTGGATTGTTCTTCTTCCGCTTCCTCAGTATCTTCGGACGAATCTGCTTCTTCGTTGCCAGATTTATCAGCTACATCGAGTGTGTCGATGTCACTCGTGTCTTCTTCCAGGTCTTCAGACTTTTGTCGGCGACCAAAGATTCTCAGGTCAGTATTAAAGAGCAGGAAGAGGGAGATAAGCACGAGGCCAAAAATGAGAATTCCCGAGAGGGTAGAGTCCAGCAAATAGACGAGTGGTGCCTCCAGTGCCCAACCAACCCAGCCTCCGAGGTTCTCGGCATAGAGCTCCAGACCAGCCAAGAGGGAAATGAATAACAGCAGGGTCCCCATCTTCTTTGAGGTACTTACTTGGTTGGTTTCTTCCGAGGCATTGAGCAATACATATATGAATGACAGACACACCAGTGGTGACAACCAGGCTCCCGCTCCAAACGATAGCCGCAAGATCTTGGCAGTGTACTCCCCGGCTGGTCCAGCAAAGTTCAATAATGAGAATAAAAAGAACGTCGCAAAGACACCAAAGACGACAGCCCAAATAGCTTGCTTGGCGTGCGGAGAGAGGTCGTCAAAGAGCGGAGCTTTTTCAACCTTTGTGTTCTTCTTTTTTTTCTTTCTGGCCATAGGCGGGTGAGTAGTTGGAATCAATAAATAATAAACATCGCTGCAGGTTCTACAGTACCCAAATACTATCATGTCTGATTAAAAGACGTATAAAATACACCATATCTTTGGCTATGCGACACTTGCATTCTGCGCAAATGTCTTTATAGTGGAATTATGACCGAGAGAGATTCTGTCTGTTAAAGACACATAAAGACAATACTTATGGACACTAAAAAAGACATCACATTAGATATAAAAAGACTGTCCAACGATAGCAACTATTATAATAATGTTTTCAAAAAGACAGAGAAGATTCTGTCTGTTACTTTGTATATTTTATCTGAGACGGATGAAAACAAAAAGACACTCTTGCATACAGAGTCCATCAAGGAAAAAGCCTTAAAGACACAAGAGGCAGCCCTCCAGACACTACCGCTGCAGCCTCATGAACAGACCAATGGTTTGGTGCAGTTTCAGTACCAACTGGTGGCCTTTGAAAGTTCACTCCGGATGGCCCAGATGTCGGGGGTACTCGCTGCAGATATTTTCCACCTCCTGCACGACCAGCTTGATGGGGTGCATCGCTACATCAACAATCACTACGTAAAGAAACCACCAGTTTCGGTAGCTGATCTGACGGAGACCGTAGTGGAGCGAACTGCCCAGGCAGCGACGTCTCATAACTCAAATAAAGCCAAAGCGTCTGCAGCTCCACGTCGCTCCCAACGAGTACAAATACCGGCCGGCGACATCAGTACCGATGCGTACCTGGTCTATAGTCAGCTGACGGACAGAGCTGAGCGCATAAAGACAGTCCTTGAAGCCAAGCCACAGGCAACTATTAAAGACATCGCTGAAGTCATCACAGATGTGAGTGAAAAGACAATTCAACGAGAGCTCAATAGTCTGATAGAAAAAGGACAAGCAATTCGAGAAGGGGAACGACGTTGGTCTAGATACTCTATTAAAAAGTAGCGTCCGATAATACTGTCTTTGAAACATACAAAAGACAATAATACCTAGTGTTTTATATCGGCCAAATGCCAAATTTGCCTTGCAATCTGTCTTTAAGTTTCATATAGTTGCAATTGAAGGCACACAAGGGATTCTTGCAAAATTATCTTTTTGTTCCATAGTTTTTTGCCCAGTAAGAAGACGCGAGGTGGTGCGTCTTCAATGGCAGACAGAGGGTAATAGTGTTTATAGCTCACGCTCAATGTGGTACTGGATGTATTTCCAATAAGACCATGTATCCACACATCGTGAACTCGCATTTTTGCAAAACAGTGTTACTATTCTGTGATGCGCTTAAGCGCTTTTTTTCTAAGAAGACTTTGCACTGTGATGTAGACCACCAACAGCCATGAAGTCAGAACCTGAGAAAAGCGTTTAGGAGGTATTGTTCATTGATAAATGAGTAGACGAGCGTAGCGACTACTACGAATTTAGTTCCTGATTCGCCCTTTCATAAGGCGAATCACTGGAACACCACATTTCGTTTTGTTTCTGCTTTCGCACAGTCTCTCCATATATAAAACAACCCATCTATACATATAGTATGTATAGATTACCGCGTGACTTTCTCCCGCTAAGACTGACCGCCACACAGACGCACAGACCCGCCTCGCAGCTAAGCTATATGTCTACGGATATATAGTTTGGTGATATTAGGTAAGCCGGAGTGATATCCAGTTTGCCAATATGAATTAATTCATATTATTAGATATATCAAGTAACGCCCGTAAAACGGCACGCGTAGTAATTACGCAATTACAAAC
>Ga0306912_1000669_pt1 | contig 18910 bp, 25 predicted proteins | sample AntRauFillE10628_FD_190443 | JGI IMG/M metagenome (GOLD analysis project Ga0306912, IMG submission 190443) | Saline lake microbial communities from Rauer Islands, Antarctica - Metagenome Filla E10 #628 (v2) (version 2) | ecosystem: Environmental > Aquatic > Non-marine Saline and Alkaline >... | reverse complement strand
CAAGGGTCAGATAGAATAGCCTCGAAATTCTTTTTCTGTCTTATGCTTTCAACAGCTGCTTGATAAGTATGATGTTGATCTTTGTCAAAGACACAATAAACCTTATCATACTCTACTTCGCCTTTAAGTTTGCTAACTCTGTATAGCTCCACTGCTGTTGAGTATACAGACATAGGAGCTGATCCACACTTACCTATTATCTGAACATTAGCTGCATTAATCTTATATTTATGTATTAGACTTTTAAAATAATTAGGCTCAGTGACTTCGCCTTCACACACAATTAGTATGTTCTTGTATTGTCTAAGAAGTTTTGACTTGCGAGATAAACTATTTTTGGGCTGCCTCTTTGACATTATTGTTCCGCTTTTAAAAAATTAGATTGGGAGTCAATGAATGGAACAGCTCCAAATAAACCTTTCAAGTACTGAGCTTCATAGCTTTCACTGCGGTCCTTCCTCACGCTAAAATCATGTAAAGAGTAGATACGCGAAGCATAACTCTCATCCTTTTCAACAAACCAAATCTGGTCACGGCGAAAAAGATCTTTTTTCATTAAGTGTGTATCGTGAGTAGTAAATATTAACTGAGCGTTTGTTTTATTAGCATCATTATCATGAAATTTTTCAATAAGGAATCTAACTAATTTAGGATGTAGATGATTATGTAATTCATCCAAAACCAAAATGCTCCCTTCGTTTAAGGTGTCAATAATAGGTCCTGCAAGAGAAAATATTTTTTTAGTACCCTCTGACTCTTCCTCAAAATCAATTACCTTATTTTGTCCATCAATCTCTCTGACAGACTGAAGGTCAATTATTCCACCTTCTTTAAAATCTTTGATTATTTGTGATTTTATTTCTTCAGGAATTCCAACAGGGAACGAGAGTTTATCGACGTCTATCTCTTCTTTCTTAACCAGGAAATCGTCAATACCAATGTCGGCATATTTAAGGAAATCCAGTATCTGTTTTTTATATGTACTTTCACTGCAAATAGATTTGGTATAACCCTCACCAAAATGAGAGCTGGTATCTGTTGTGATATGCAATTTTTGATCAAACCAGTCATATATTGGTTTTAATTGCTCGCTATTTAGGTTAACTGCATTAGATAAGAATAAGACATTAGGTCTTGTATTGCTCTCCCAATCGCTTTTATTTCCCTTGAATAAGCTACTGAAAGTGTAATCATATCCATTTTTTTTACTTTGATCATATTTTCGATAAAACCATTCTTGAACACGACCTTTAGGGTAAGCATGTAGCCATTCTTCGATAATATGTTCTTTATCAAAAATTAAGCCGTAGTCATATCTAATAAGCTTCTGATTGTCAGAATTTATAGCAGTTTCAGATGTTTCTACATGATTAGCTGCACTAGCAATGATTGAAATACCAATTTCAATTGGTAAATCCTTTGATTCTCTATCAAAACTAAACAGATCAGTAGGTATTTTTTGATTAGGTTTGAAGTTAGTAGAGTTAATAACTAAAAACTTCATATATTTTAAAGCTTTGATTAAATTAGATTTTCCCGATGAGTTGGCACCGTAAATAACACTTGACCTCAATAGATCAGGTGTCTTAGGAACATGAGGATTGAAAGTATTTGTTGATAGAAGTTCCTCGCCTTGAGATTTAACCATAGTAAAATTAGCTTGGTCTCTGAACGAACGATAGTTCTTCACTGTAAATTCAATGAGCATATAGGGACTCTATTATGTTTTGCAAGGCTTTTTTGGCAAAATCAACCAAAAAACTATTTTAAAAATATCATATAACAGTTCTTTGCTTGTGTACATGTTTAATTCTAACTATGACTTTTCTTAAAAAAAACTACCTTAATCCTCTCTAATAGTTTTTAATAGTTTTTAATAGTTTTTAAAAGCTTTTAGGTCCGCTATAGCGCTTATCAGTAAAGGGTTATAGCGCTGATAAAGCTACCTTTTACGACCCATAAAGCTACCTTTTACGACCCATAAAGCTACCTTTTACGACCCATAAAGCTACCTTTTACGACCTTATAGATACTTTTATATTCCTATTGTAGCGATATAAATTTAATGTTATGGTTATGGCTAATTTACATATTGTTCAAGCACAGGCAAGGCAGCCATGACGAAAAAACAAATAGTTTCTAAAGATAATGATTTGATGGGCGCAAGTTATAGCTTAGGAGTGGCAGAGCAGCGGCTTATATTTCTAGCAATTATTGAAGCAAGGGAGCAGAACAAGCTGATCAATGTAGGTAAACCTTTGCGCCTTTACGCTAAAAGCTATGAGCAGCAATTCAGTGTAGAAAAACATACTGCATACGAAGCCATGAAACGTGCAGTTAACGGGTTGTATGAAGCAGGATTTAGTTACGATAAGATAGAAGAGGCGAGCGGTAAGAACATACATTATAAAAGCCGTTGGGTAGAGAAGATTGCTTATGCTGATGAACTGGGCTGTGTTGAGCTAACTTTTGCGAGTGATGTTATACCGCTAATAACACGCCTTGATAGCTGCTATACCGAATATGAGTTAAGGCAAGTAAGTAGCTTGCAAAGCGAATATGCCATTAGACTATATGAATTAATGATACGTTGGCGCTCAGTTGGCAAAACCAATAAGATAATGATTGGTGATTTGCGCTCGATGCTAGGGGTTGAGCCTAGTAAATATAAACAGATGAATAACTTTAAAGCAAAAGTATTAGACCATGCTATAAAGCAGATTAACGATCATACGGACATTACAGCCACGTATGAGCAGCATAAGCAAGGGCGTCAGATTGCAGGCTTTACCTTTAGGTTTAAAATCAAGGAAAAAGATACGAAGCCTCTTGGCACCGTAAGAGATCCTCATGCTATAGATTGGGTAAATGGTGTTACAGATGAAGAGGTTAAAGGTATGACTCCAGCGCAAGCAGATAAGTATGCCGAACTACTACATCAAGAACCATCAATCGTTGGCAACTGGTCAGATTGTGATAGCTACTTTAAGGCTAAAATGAAGCTAAAAAAGCAACTACAAGAGCCTAGGTATGTTAGAGAGTACATGTCTCATTTGCTGAATTGCAGTGATCCTTTCAACCCTAAACTCATAGGATTACAAAAATGATTAATTATTTCGAAAAGTTAACGAAGGAACAAGAAGCACTTCGGTCAATATTGATAGATTTTTTCCCACATTTACCTATCCCATTTTATCCATATGTTATTTATAAATATGAAAAGCATGAACTGGTAAGCTTTTGCAGGTTTTTCAATGACTGGTGGTCACTGCATCAGATGTTTTATCCAAAGGATCCAAATGATGAAGGTTTCTTTCATAATATGGTAGATAAAAAGTATGCGGATTACAGCATTGCAATGGATATTGGTTTTCTACAACAGCAGTCAAACGTTATATCTGATGCTGATTTATTGGATGAATGTATTGATGAATTCTGGGATAAATTTAGAAGTAAATAAGAATTAAGCTTCAAATAGTCAAAATGATGAGTACTATTAGCAGCAATCCTATCAAACAAAACAATAAGGCTACCAATGAGTTTAGACTATCAGCATATCCGTGAGCAGCTACACCGTATTATCCATGACTATAAAGACGCTGAAGGGTATGAGAGAGGTCAAAGTCAGAACTTTTGGACGCAGATATTCAATGCTTATGGTGTATCTGGTCAAGTACAGCTTAAAGCATTTGAGCATCGTCTAAAAGACGATAAATCTCAAAAATATGTTGATGCCTTCATTCCTAAACTGGTCATGATTGAACAAAAAAGCCGTGGTCTTGATCTCAACAAAGCCTATAACCAAGTCAGCAAATATTATGAACGCCTAAGCGCAACAGATAAGCCAAGATATATCGTGTTATCTAACTTTGATGAGCTATGGCTGTTCGATATTGAAAACCCTTTAAATATCAAAGAATATAAGTGTCCACTTGCTGATCTCCCTAAAAATGCTGAATGGTTGGACTTCTTAGCACCAAATGCGGCAATGGCTGAGATCGTTGAAGAAAACCCGATTAACCGTCAAGCAACTGAAATGGTCGCTAAGCTACATCAAGCGTTCATTTCCGATGGGGTCAATGCCGATGAATTGGCACTATTCTTAACTCGCCTGATCTTTTGTTTCTTTGCAGATGACACCGGCATCTTTGGGCAAAAAAACCTCTTAGATGGGTTGCTTAAAAACGAGGCAAGAAGTGACGGTAGCAATCTCAATGAAGTATTTACCACGCTGTTTGATACTCTGAATACTAGGGATCGCTCTAGTCGTTTACCTGAAAGCTATGCTGCCTTTGCTTATATCAACGGTGATCTGTTCTCTCAGTCAATCCGTATCCCTTATTTTGATGAAAACCTATACAACCTAGTCGTTCAGTGCAATAACCTTGATTGGAGCGAGATTAGCCCTGCTATTTTTGGCTCAATGTTCCAAAGCGTACTCGATATAGATGACACAGCCGACAGCGACGATAAGCGTCGTGAGTTTGGCGCTCATTACACCAGTGAAAAGAACATTTTAAAGGTAATCAATTCTTTATTCTTGCAAGAGCTGCGTGATGAGTTTTCAAAGTGCGCTAAAGATAAGCCTAGAGCTATAAAACTTTATGAAAAACTCCCTACATTGAAATTCTTTGACCCTGCTTGTGGCTGTGGTAATTTCCTAATCATTGCTTACCGTGAGTTGAGATTATTAGAAAATCAGCTGATTGCACAGATTTATGGTGAACAAAGAGGGCTGCTTGATATTAGCAGTATGTGCCAAGTCACAGTTGAGCAGTTTTATGGCATCGAAATTGAACCACACGCGGCTCATATCGCAAGGGTCGCCATGTGGATCACCGATCATCAACTGAACCAAGCTACTGCTGAGCGTTTTGGTACGACACGCCCTACAACGCCTATTGTGTACAGTCCACACATTACAGAGGGTAATGCCCTACAAATTGACTGGGAGGACGTTCTAACAGCCAATGAGTGCGATTTTGTGATGGGCAACCCTCCTTTTGTTGGTACAAAATATCAATCTAAAGATCAAAAAGTAGATATGCTGCGAGTAGCAAAAGGATTAAAAGGATATAAATCTCTTGATTATGTAGCTGGATGGTATATCAAAGCTATGCACTACATGAAGTCTGTTACCAAAACAGCCCATCATATAGAAACAGCGTTTGTATCCACTAACTCGATTGTCCAAGGTGGACAAGTAGCGATACTTTGGAAGTACATAATTGAGGAGCTTGGCGGTCATATTAATTTTGCTCATCATACATTTAAGTGGAAAAATGAAGGTAAAGGTGTAGCAGCTGTCCACTGTATTATAGTGAGCTACTCAACATTTGAAAGTAAGCAAAAAATAATCTTTAGCTATGATGATGTTTCAGGTGAGCCAGAACCCAATAAAGCAAAAAATATTAATGGATACTTACTTGATACTCCAACAATCTTTTTTGATAAAGTAACTCAGCAAATTTCTAATGAATTGACTATGTTTAAGGGTTGTCAGCCTAATGATGGCGGTAACTTACTGCTATCTAATGATGAGTATGAAGAACTCATACAGCAAGAGCCTATTGCTAGTAAGTATATGAGACCTTATATGATGGGGTACGAGTTTTTAAACAACATTAAACGTTGGTGTTTATGGTTTGATAATGTAGACCCAAAACAATTAAATAACGACCTTAAACTCATGCCGAGAATTAACCAAAGAATTGAGAATGTTAAAAACTTACGCTTAGCAAGCACAAAAGAACCAACCGTAAGAAAGGCTAAAACCCCACATTTATTTGATGAAACAAGATATTCAAAAGGTGATTACATAGCTCTGCCAGTGGTATCTTCAGAAAACAGAAAATACATACCAACGGGCTTCTTAGATAAAAATATAATCGCAGGAAATAAATTATTTGTGGTAGCAAATGCAAACATTTATCACTTTGGTATTTTAACAAGTAGTATGCACAACGCTTTTATGCGATTAACTGCTGGACGCATGAAAAGCGATTACAGTTATTCTAATACTATCGTTTATAACAATTTTCTATATCCCTTTGATGCTGAGGATGAAGATAGTATGACGATAAAAGCCAAAGATGCTATTGGATCAGCTGCTCAAGCAGTTTTAAATGCTCGTAAGTACTACCAACACAGTAGCGAGGATGCGCCAACGCTCGCTAAGCTTTACAACACCTATATGATTGATCCTTACCCTAAGCTAACCAATGCTCATGTCGCCCTTGATAAAGCAGTAGATAAGGCTTACGGCTACAAGGGTAAAGGTGATGATGCTAGTCGCGTAGAGTTTTTGCTTAAACGCATAGCAGACATGTAAATGCACAGCCTAGAAACCCTATTAAGCTCCTGACTTTTAAAAGTCAGGAGCTTAAAATCTTTAGTGGGCAAAATCTGCTAAATTAACAGTAAATGTTGGGATAACCCTAAACTGGTCAGAAGTTTCAAATAAAAAGCATATATCGGTTTTATACTTTTCTGCTACTTTTTTAGCTATATCTAGGGCTTCGGAAAAGTCCTCAAACCTTAATCCCAAATCTGGTATCTTTGCATAAGCTATATTTGTTTGATCAGGTGTATCTTCAAATTTAGCTACAAACTCATCAGATTCTACGATATTTATAATATAGCCTAGAAACTCACTATTATCAGGAAGCTCAAATTCTTTGTAGATTTCTTCAATAGGTCTTTCGCTAATATTAAGCTGTTCTAACCTTCTCTTCTTAGCTTCTGCTTCACGCTGTTCTTTAGTACCTCTACTCTTTGCTTGTCCCATACGATTACCTCTCGAATCAAATATGAAATATTAGCCATTAGTATACTAATGGCAAACTGAAGAATAAAATTATTTAGTTAAAGCGCTTGTAATTACAAACTATTGTAGGCTTTAACTCCTGCTTTATCGACCAATCTTTGAGCATTGCCAACTTTGTTAGGTGCTGCTACCTCTCTTAATATCAATAACGATTCTAGCACTATCGGCATCAAAGCCTTGACCATATCATTCTGATTTGATGTGCTCTCTACTGCATTTGATCCTTCGTCGTCCGACTGCAATAAGTATAGAATCTCACTAATATCTCCTTTCATAAACTTAAGATCTTCAAGAAAGTTATTCGTATCTGACTCCAATTTTTTCTTTAAATAGACGCCAGGAGATAGTCCTTCCTCTGCTGCTATCGCTTCTAGTTTTAGGTAGACTTCAGGCTTTAATCGAAATGAGACGGTAGGAGTGTACATAATTATCCTTGTTTGCAAATTGTAGACAGTAATATATCATAAAAATCAGCTACTTAAATTAATTTTGTTTGCACTTTGCATGCAGAAAAAAGCGTATTAAATAAGGTAAGTTGCTGATTTAATACGCTTTTTTTCATCCCGATAGGGTGCGTAAGGTGTAGTCATTAAATTGGATAATTTAATGACCAAAAAGCAGGTAGAAAAATCGGTTATTTTCTACCTGTCGTAAGCCTTTTTGGCTAAAAAGGCTTATAAGAGCGTTACGTTAGTAAATCGTTAGTAAAAAGGTAGTAAATCGTTAGCTAGATATGAGCAAATTATGAGCAATTACTGTATGATTGATTGAAAGTTAGCAAATCGTTAGCAAAAGGGTAGTAAATCATTAGTTAAATATGAGCAAATTATGAGCGTTTTTATAATTGAGATAATTGACTTCAAGAATAGATGGAGATAGAAATTTATGGCTAAGAGAACAAAGTTTTCCAAGTTTCGTGATCTTTATGAGGTGATCGAAGAGCTGGCTGTTTCATATACCTATGAAGGCGTGGTTGAGATATTAGCTGAGCGCCATGACCTCATTCTAACGACTGGTACACTGACCAATTATCTTTACCGCTATAGAAAAGAGTCAAAGGAATTATCTGTCGCTACAGATAATTCTAGCAGTGATATTGAGATTAAGCCTGAGGTTAAAAAACAAATTTTTGTTGATTTGTATTCTAGTGACCCAATCCAAGAAAGCAATACGGATGTTAGCGATGAGGCCTATGTACAGTCCACGCATGAAGAATTAGATACGGCTATGAAGAGATTTGAAGCGAAGCTAACAAATAAAAGAAATAGATCTCTTCTTGATAGGCAAGCTATTGATGATAAATAAATAAAAATTTCATAAAGGGACATTTTCCGAGTGTAAAAAGGAGTAATTCATGAGTATTGAAGGTATATCAGTAGCAAGTAACCATTTCATGATGTTTGAAGAGGCGCAACGAGAATACTACCGTCAAATGGGTCGTCTTAACACCTTTGGTTTAGAAAACGAAGCTCATAGCGATAACATACGTAAAAAGATGTTTGAGCTAAAAGATGAGGAACGTATGCTAAGAGAATGTAGCGCGAGCGAACTCTACGTCATACAAAAAGAGCTAGAACAGAAAATTGATGATTTTCTGCATGAATTTGATGGGTAGCGCGTTACTAACACTATTCGTAAAAGTCTAAAACCCTAAAGTAATTGAGTTAGGTGTACTTATCGCTTATATTAAGGGTACATAAATAAGCGATAAGTAATGCTATGAGCACAACTAATTATAATATTCGTCTGGATCAAGAATTAAAAGATAAGGCGTTTTCAGTGCTTGAAGGCTATGGTTTAACGCCTTCGCAAGCGATTAAGTTATTTTTGCATCAGGTCGCAGAAACCAATAGCATACCGCTGTCTTTTGATTATCAGACAATGCCTAGTACCAATACGCTTGAAGACGGTGATCAATGATTGAATTTGAATGGGATGAACAGAAAAATAGCAGTAATCAACGCAAACATGGCTTATCCTTTGAAGAAGCAGCTCGGGTATTTTTTGATCCTTTGTGTTTGCGTCAGCAAGACCGATATGAAAATGGTGAAGAGCGGTGGCAAGCACTTGGCGCAGTGAATGGGGTAGCGGTATTACTAGTCGCTCATACTCAAAGAGATAGTGAGGGTGGTGAGGTTATTCGTATCATATCAGCACGACGTGCCACTAAGGCTGAAAGGAGGTTCTATGAACAAGGTTAGCTATAAAGCAAATGAGTTACCATCTTTAAGCGCTGAGCAAGAAGCAAACTTGCAACGATTGGCGATGCTTTCAGATCATGATATTGATTTGTCTGATATGCCTGAAGTCACAGACTGGTCGGGTGCGACTCGTGGTAGTGTGGTGGCAGATGATCCTATGGTCGGTGCCAGTATCGTAAGTCCTAGTATCATTGCTAGATTCCAGGATAAGGCGAAAAAGACGGGTGGTAACTACCAAGATATGATTAACGATGCGCTAGAAGAGTATTTGTTAGATCATTAGTAGATAAGCTTACAATGTCTAAAATTCCCACCACCTTTTTTTCTTCTGGGTCGTAGCTACGGTTGAGTCGTCTGTTTTTTCTTGCTCTTGTTCAAGTGGCGGCTCATAGCTCTGCTCAGATTTTTTAAATTCTAGCAGTCTAACTTGTGCGAAATCCTGAATACTGGCGTTGGCTTTATCCAGCGTTTTGTTCAGCTGTACTATCTGCTGCTGATAATTTTCTATTAACTTCTTTTGATCACTCACTTGTTGGCTAAGGTGTTCGTTTTTGAGCTTTTCAAGCGCTAATAGGTGTTCAATGTCCGTATTGTGCTGAACACTTTGACTGTTCAGAGGTGTACTTTGGACAGTGTTCACTGAACGTTCAGTACGTTTTTTAGAAATGGGCTCACCAAACACGCGCAACATTTCTGAAACGTCTATTTTCTTATCTGCTGTTCTGGAAAGCTCACCATTATTGACTTTCTGATAGATCGTCGTTCTTGATACACCCCATTCTTTTGCCGCTTTTGTCACCGATATGTTCATTGTTCACCTAGTGTTCAAGTACGTTTTTAGAGTCTGTACAGTACAACTGTCCAGAACGTTCAGTGAACAACTATGGCATTAACCCATCTATCAGGCAAATTATAAATAAACTGCTGTGTAAATCAGACGTTTAGTTATATAGCACTCACTTTATTGAACAAATATAGGGTATTATTAATGCTTGAAAACAGTGTCTTAGGTCTTAAAGAAAGTAGGTTCTATGAAAAAAGTTATTCTAAGTATAGCGTTATCTTTCTTTGCCTTATCTTCTCAGGCAGCAGTTACAGTCACTGATAATCCATTTTATAGTGATGTAGAGGTAGAACATCCGTTGTTTGCTAAAGGTGCTGGCGGCTCTCAGTGCAAAGGCTTACCGCGCACTTGTGGGCAGATGGCTAGCTGTGAACAAGCCAAACAAGCACTCAAATGTGGAAATACCAAGCTAGACCGTGATAAGGACGGCGTACCATGCGAATCAATATGTCCAGGTGGTTAATTGCAGTAGCGTCTATCGTTATGATTGGGTGCAGCTCAGGCAATACAGAAGATGATCTGTATGGTTCAGGATTTATTGAAGTGAATGAGCAGACATGGGTAGAAAATTACACATCTCCTTATCCGTTTACGATGCTTGAGGGTGAAATTGCGTGTGCCTCGAATCCTGCTTTTGGTCGTGAGGTGTTTTTTCATCCTAAGGGTTACACCGATGAATCTTACGTTGGTATACCGCTTAACAAAGCAGCGGTAGATGGCTTAAAGCTAAGTCGTTTGACATCAAATGTGCCTTATAGTGTCAAAGAAGGTGCTGATCTGAGTGAGGCCGTACAAATTGGATTGAAGGTCTGTGATGAGCAAGAGGATGAGCTTGCGAATTATTAAGTTCAGTTTCCCATGTGGGTGTCATCATAATTGATTAAATTATTCATATACAAAATAATAATACTGGATAGGTTCGCTCAATGTACTTTTTGATGGTATTTCAAAGAGTCATTTGCAATAACGGATAGATAAAGTATAAAGTAGATATTAACAATAAAGAATGATGCGAGGGCGGTTATGAGCAACAAGGAATTTGTTCTACGAGCTTTAGGAGTGAGCGGTTTAATCCTCGTCTTGAGCACTCTAGTCGTGACTAGATTTTTCTAATTGACTGTAGTCATCCTTAATGGGCTTACTTTCGATAAGTCGCTCTACCTGTCCAAGAACTCTCTAAAAAAGCCATCTAGTAGATGGCTTTTTCTGTCTAAAATCATTTGTCATAACGCCCATTATACGATTTAACGAAAGGGCTTTTTTATACCCTCTCAGAATGTTAAGTCTCAGGAAATTTGGGGTGGTTTAGTAAGAGCGTCTCCCAGCTCTGACACTAGAGCCAATTTTATAGTCTTTTTCAATTGAAAACTTTTATTATGACTAACAGTCTGGTCCGAATCATAACTTATACCGTCATAACAAATTGGTAGACTTAATAATAGCTCAGCAATATTTTAAACATTCGTTGTACAGACAGTCCAAATGTGTATCTCTATATTAGATATGTCAGCTTAATAATTGCTGATAGCCTATCCATCAATAAAAAAAATAAAAGATGGATGAGCTTGTTCTTGATATAGATGCGTTGACTTAAAAACGCATAAATAGAAAAGGAAAGCCATGATGAACAATCAAGATTTGAACGAACAAAGTATGGATGAGCAGTACAAAAACAATCAAAAAATGGATGATAACGATATGAACAATCAAACCCTAAAAGGCGAATGGAACCAACTCAAAGGTTCAGTAAAACAAAAATGGGGAGATTTAACAGATGATGATCTCACTCATATCGAAGGTGACCGTGACAAACTGGTTGGACGTGTCCAAGAGCGTTATGGTCATTCAAAAGAAGACGCTGAACGTGATGTAGATGAGTGGCGTACACAAAACAACTATTGATGATTGAGTGTTTAATAATTAGACCCTAAAAATGTAAAAAGCCCGTGATTATGGTCACGGGCTTTTTTAGTCAATTCTGCTAATGATGTAAGTAAAGATGAGACGCTTAATAAGTACGGTTTCTTAGTTAAACTTGAACACATGGCGGTGAGCTATTTATATTAATACTTAATGGATTGCGCGCTTTCTCATACTTACTGCACTCCATCTGCCGGTGTTTGATCTAAGTTCGAGTTATTTTCATTAACAGTAACCGTATCATCCGTCTTTTGGTCATTTTCTACACTCCCATTACTAGAATAGTATGCTGTACCACCTGCACCTTCTACCTCCTCTGTAGGAGCAGGGGTTTGATCGTCAGCCTCGGTCGCTGTTTGCACAGGTGTCATTTCGCTAGATTCTGTATTAGGAGCCGGCTCTTCTGTCTCACTGCTGCAAGCGCTGAGACCAAAGAAACTCACCAAAAATACTATCCATAGTTTATTTTGAAGCGATTTAATAGGTACTGATGTTTTCATTTTAATATCCTTATTATAGTTTCTAGCAACAAAAAACATAGAGGATGGGCTAAAGCCCTAAATAATAAGATTTTAAATTAGTCAGTATGGCGATTTACAACCTCTATAATACTCTTACAAATAAGACTATTGATGCTGCGTAGCTTTTGCTCAGGGGCGCCTTGACAGATACTGCGAAAATCATACAGCTCATCTTTATAACCAATGCAATAAAAAAACGTACCGACAGGCTTATCCTTAGTTTCAGAGCCTCCTGACGTTAATAGTCCTGTACAAGCCACATATAAGTCGGCTTCAAACATGGTCTTAGACTTATTAACCAGTTCTTGGGTGACTTCTAAGGATTCAGGTGTACACTCAGCAATTAATTGGCTCGATATATTTAACACGTTCTTTTTTATCGCAACGTCATAGCATACCAAGCCGCCCATTAATATATCGCCTGAATAAGGACTCATAGAAAAGCGATGTGCTAGATAGCCTGCGGTCGCGCTTTCAATGAAGACTATAGTCAATTGCTTATCTGCCAACAACTTAGCACAGCTATCAGTCACAACGCTCTCCATACTAGCATTAGAACAATCAAGACTATTACAGTACGATCCTATTTAAGATTCAATTCATGTAGTGATGAATTTACGTAACAGTATTTTTTAATTAAGCCTACTTATAGCGAGCCACTCAAGCTCTTTTCTTGGTTCGGTACCCTAGTAAGGACTTGAATACTCGGCTGTGAGTTAATGGTATTAAGGTTTCAACTTGCTGAGATAGCCACAGTGTACTTCATGATGTACTTACCATAGATATTCTATCTATGATCGGTGCGCTAGTGAGGACTTGAAGAGACCATCCCAGATTCTGTGTAACTGACGTTTAGATTAAATACTTACACAAAATTTAGGAAGGTCTCAAAGCGCCAACTTATCCTTATATTCACACATACCTTTTAATGCATTATCGATTAACGTTTTCATCTTAGACAGTTCTGAAATTTTAATTTCTAGCTGTTTGTTTTTTTCTAGAAGCTTTTCACCCATTTGTGATTGCGTCAGGTTGTTTGAATACAATAGCTCTGTTAGCTCTCTAATCTCTTTTAAGGTGAAACCTAACTCCTTCGCCATAATAATCATATTGAGCTGTTCCATAATCCTGTTATCGTAATCTCTATAACCATTAGATTTTCTAGATGGTGACGAAATTAATCCTTCCCTTTCGTAAAAACGGATCGTATCTCTGCTTAGTCCGACTGTTTCAGTTAATTCTTTTATATTCATTATCGAGCACCCTCAATTAACGCTTGACTATGGAGTAATGTCCATAGTTTATAGTAGGCGTTAATTAACAACAAGTAGGTTCTTTTATGGATATAAATATTCTGACGGACGACAACGTCGAGCTGCGTGCATCCCTCTATAAAGCGAATAACCCTAAGGCCGTTGTTCTAATAAATCCAGGAACCGCTACTAAAACTTCTTATTATTTGCCGTTTGCTAAATACTTAAGAGAGCATGGTTTTCATGTCATTCTTTGGAACTATAGAGGGTTTTGCGATTCTAAAACAAGTCATCTAAAGGAGTGTCATTATCAGTATTCTGATATTGGGCGCTATGACATTCCAGCTGCCATCGATACAGCTAAGCGCCTATTTAAGGATTTACCCTTGTATTGTGTGGGTCATAGTACTGGTGGTCAACAGGTAGGTCTGGCTCATAACGCCGATCAATTAGATGCTCTAATTGCAGTGGCTGTATCGGCAGGATATTTTAGCTATATGCCGCTTCGCTATCGCCTTAAAGCCAATTTCTTTTTCCGTTTTTTAGCACCGCTTAGTAATAAAGTCTTTAATTATGTGCCGGCTAAAAGCTTCAAACTCATGGAAGATTTGCCAGCTGGTTTTACAGAGGAATGGGGTGCTTGGTGCCGAGAAAAAGAGCTGTTTTTCTCAGATAAATTCTATGGAAAAACCATTCCCCTTGGTACTTACAAAAATTTTAATGTGCCAACTTTCGTCTTCACTGCCGATGATGATGAAATCTGTACTGAACGCAACCTGCATAATTTTTGGAAAAATGTAACCAGCGATCGACCTATCACTTTTAAACGCTATAGCATTGGCAGGGGCTCAGACCAATCAGTTGGACATTTTGGCTACTTTAGAAGTAAAAACACTCATATTTGGCAAGATATTTTAGAGACGATCAACAAGGTACATCATGATAAACCGTTACAAACACTATAAAACCCTGATTTTCATTGTATTACTTAATGTGTTTTCGAGCATTTTACACTATGTTCATAATGTAATTCATTTCGATCACTATCCTGAGCCTGATTGGTTATCTCCTCAGCTTGTAGATGCCTTCTGGTTCGTCATGACACCAATTGGTATCTATGGCCTGATTGTGGCTGTCAAAAGCCAGATGACCAAAGGACGCTGGTGGCTTTATTTGTACGCTTTAATGGGGTTGTTGTCGTTACTGCACTACAACATAGAGACTGATAATATTATGACTGTTACCATGCACAGTCTTATCTGGTTTCAAGCAATTTGTGCCTTTTGGTTAATCGCCTATGTAACGATGTACTTTAAAAATAAAAGTGGGCATTAAGAGTACTAATTGGTGAAACTTTAGCCTTTATAAAAATAGCCTAACCTCTTATTTATCGTTTTAAGGAATTGAAAATGAATGTCGAAGAAACAATAGCAACATGGGAAGCAGAAGAAGCACGTATTAGAGAAAAGCTAGGTAACGCTGATGTTATTCCATTATCAGACTTAACCACTCGCAGTGGTATGGATATTTTTAATGCTATGTTTGCAGGAGAGCTGCCTCATCCTCCTATTGGTCTAACGCTCGACTACACTCCTATTCATATGGAAAAAGGTATTGCCGTTTTTCAAGGGCGGCCAAAGCGTCATCATTACAACCCATTGGGTACAGTCCATGGTGGCTGGTTTTGTACGCTTTTAGATTCTGCTGTTGGCTGCGCTGTACATACCCTTTTACCAGCAGGAAAAACCTATACAACTTTAGAGATAAAAGTAAATATGGTGCGAGCTTTGACAGTGGCAACACCTTTAGTACGGGCTGAAGGTAAAGTCATTCATGCTGGTCGAAGAACAGCAACTGCTGAAGGGAAAATTGTAGGGCCTGATGGCAAATTATATGCCCATGCCACCACAACCTGCATCATTCTTGATGTTTAGATAAAATTTTTGATCGTTAATAGCTTTTAAACCAAAGAAAAATGCTAAGAATATAATGGATATTATATGGGTATACTTACAATAGATTATAGTGCAATGGGAAGATAGAACTAAGACAATTAAAGAGCTGATTAAAGAACTCCAAAGTTTTGAGGATCAAAACTTGATTGTTATGATAACTAATGATGAAGGTGAAACATTTAACTCAGTAAAGTTGGTTAGCAAAGGGTTTGTAGCTAATAAAGATGATCCTGATAAATATAAGAAAGTTTATTGTGCTTTACACTTCTAAGCTTTAAGACCATCTAAGACAGTTAGTTAGTTTTTTAATCCCTAAACCCATGAAAATCGGTTGGGGGGTAATTTTTTTGCCGTGTGCAGAGAAAAACAAGTTAAAGATTTTTTTGCTAGCTGCTTTAACGATAATCATCATTTAAGATAATCTCGTTAAAGCAGCTATGACTTAAATGTTAAAAGTTAAGGGTAAATTTGAAAAATCAAGGAGTTAAAATGACTTTACGACATTCTTCTTCACGCTTTTCGAAAATTTCATAACCTTTAGCAGCGTCAGACAAATTCATACGGTGAGTAATAATAGCTTCAGGTGATAAATCACCATTTTCAATATACTCTAATAATTGTGGTAAATACTTGTGTACATGGGTTTGGCCCATTTTGAAAGTAAGCCCCTTATCAAAAGCGTCACCAAATAAGAAACCATGAATGGGTCCTGCATACACACCAGGAACACTAACGACCCCGCCACGACGCACAGCTGCAATACATTGACGTAAAGCTGCACCACTTGATCCTTCAATTTTCAAATTGGTCATTATTGTTTCTAGCATACTGCCTTTGGCTTCAAAGCCAATCGCATCAATAACGCTGTCAACGCCGCGATGCCCTTTGGTCTGTTCAATGATGAATTCAGCAGCATCTACCTTATCGAAATTAACCGGAATAGCCCCGTACGTATCTTTGGCATACTGCAAACGGTAGTCATTATGATCTACCACGAAGATCTGCTCAGCGCCTAACATTTTGGCACAAGCTGCTGATAATAACCCCACAGGACCCGCACCATAAATAGCTACGGTTGAACCTTTAGTAATATTGGCATTAGTCACGGCCTGCCAAGCAGTCGGTAAAATATCTGATAAAAATAAAACCTTCTCATCTGACAGTGAGCCAGGTACTTTGAACGGATTAAAATTACCTTTAGGAACCCGTACAAATTCTGCTTGTCCACCAGGAATCCCACCATATAAATGGCTAAAACCAAATAAAGCAGCCGGTGGCGGAATTATTTTTTTATTAAGAGCAGCGCCTGGGCCTGTATTTGTAGTCTCACAAGCAGACATTAGGTCATGCTGACAGAAAAAGCAGTTACCACATGCGATAACAAAAGGAATAACAACTCTATCGCCTTTTTTAACAGCAGTGACTTCAGAGCCTACTTCTTCAACCACACCCATAAACTCATGACCGAAGATATCGCCTTCCTCGGTTGCAGGCATTTTGCCACGATATAAGTGTAAATCTGAGCCACAAATTGCAGTCGCAGTCACACGTAAAATAACATCATCTTTTTCTTGCAGTTTAGGCTCTGGGACATTGTCCACTCGCACATCTTTAGCACCGTGGTAAGTTAAAGCACGCATAATTTCTCCAGTTAAGTAAAGCTTGCAGAATCTCGATAAACAATAATCTGTGATAATACAAGATGAAAGTTATTAGAATCAGTGGTTTATGTTATCTAAGTTAAGTATTACTCAATTATATTAGCACCTTGAAAATCGAGATTTATAATCAACGTGTGTTAAAAAGGTTGCGTGTTGTAAGTGAAAAGTTGTAGTGGTCAACTAATTTAGGATACCCGATAAATTAACTTTTCGAGTCCTCCTGCCGAGGACTGAAGGCTTATAAAAGCTGTTTGTATTTTTAAAGTAACTTTTCTTGTTAGATAAGGATATAATTTAATTTAATAATTATTAACATTTTTTTATTTGAGGTTGCCATGGCAGTTCTTCTTGGATTTCTTTTATTGGTTATACCTGCGATATATATTTACTCTTTTATTAAGCCGGAGAAGTTCAATGTACGTATACCCCAAGGGAACCAGCTATTTCACCCTTCAAACCTATTAACAGACCACTTAAAACAGACTGGTATAATGGAACCACTTATAACAGACTATTTTAGGTGTTTATGTTTATTAGAGCGTATCTACGAGCGTCAACCAAAGAACAAGACGCTAAGCGTGCCAAAAGCGAGCTCATAGCATTTGCCAATGATCATGGCCACAAGATTGCCGCCTTCTATGTCGAAAACGAATCAGGAGCTATCTTGGTGCGACCCAAGCTTATGCAGCTGATTGAAGATGCTCATAAGGGCGATGTGATCTTAGTTGAGCAGATTGATCGCTTGGCGCGTTTGAACCAAGCTGATTGGGATACGCTAAAAAGAATGCTATCAGAGAAAAAGCTCTCTATCGTATCAAAAGAGCTGCCGACCTCATATATGGCGCTTCAACCTGAACGCAGCACTGAATTTATGAGCAGTATATTGCAAGCCATCAACTCAATGATGCTGGATATGCTCGCAGCCATTGCTCGAAAAGATTATGAGGATCGCCGTAACCGTCAGATGCAAGGTATTGCTCGTGCTAAGGCAGAAGGTAAATATGCCGGTCGTAGGAAAGATACCGAAAAGCGTAAGATCATCGCTAGTTTGCTAAAGTCTGGGCATAGCTATTCTGAGATACAAGGTATGACCAAGTGCTCACGGCATCTGATCGCTGATGTGGCGAAGGAAAGACCGGAACTTATCATTGCTCATTAAGTGGTTCCACTACGGCAGTCTACTATGAGTAGTCTATTAATGGATTAATGAGCCTTTTTATATGGTTCCGCTGGGATATACCTACTGGAATCTTGAGCTAGAACCTGAAGGTTTAAATCCTCACAAGGAAACCATATTTACCTAGTAAGCTTATAAACGCTAATATTCAAGATATAGCTATCTTATGGTCTTCAAAAATTTCTTCTACAATCATATATACATTTGTATAAGGATTTGTAATTCCTCTACTCTCCATTTGCTTTGCATTGTTAATTGCTGTTGCAAGATTTTGATGTAAGATTGAAAGGTCATTTTCATTTTTAGCGTATTTTTTAAGAAGCTTAGTCGCTTCAGACTTAACTTGTTGACTTGCAGTTTTTGAGCCTTTCTTGTTAAAAGGCTTACTGGATTGCATAAAGTGCAGTAGATACCATACTTCAAAGCAAGGGTCAGATAGAATAGCCTCGAAATTCTTTTTCTGTCTTATGCTTTCAACAGCTGCTTGATAAGTATGATGTTGATCTTTGTCAAAGACACAATAAACCTTATCATACTCTACTTCGCCTTTAA
>Ga0306912_1000667_pt1 | contig 18956 bp, 12 predicted proteins | sample AntRauFillE10628_FD_190443 | JGI IMG/M metagenome (GOLD analysis project Ga0306912, IMG submission 190443) | Saline lake microbial communities from Rauer Islands, Antarctica - Metagenome Filla E10 #628 (v2) (version 2) | ecosystem: Environmental > Aquatic > Non-marine Saline and Alkaline >... | reverse complement strand
AACTAACCGGTATTCCATACAAAATGGCGGTGGAAGAAGGGGAACTCCCTTCGTTTTTCAAGCTCATGATTAAAGTAAAAGATAAGATTGTCGCTGATGGTCTTGACGACAGCTCGTTTGATGTGACTGACACCGGAGCGTACCTGACAGCAGCCCAAATGAATGAATACGTCACCGATCCCGACGCAATCGTTGTCGACATGCGAAACAACCATGAATCAGAAGTTGGTCACTTTGAAAGTGCGCTGACGCCTGACGTGGTGACGTTCAAAGATGAACTGCAGAAGACTCCAGAGCTTCTTCGCGTACATAAAAATAAAAAGATTGCTTTGTATTGCACTGGAGGAATTCGCTGCGAAAAGGCTAGTGCGTGGCTCAAGCATAACGGCTTTTCTGATGTGCGACACCTTAAAGGTGGAATTATTGATTATGCACACCAAGTGAAAGAGCAGGGTTTAGAGAATAAGTTCCGGGGCAAGAACTTTGTGTTTGACGAACGGCTCGGTGAGCGGGTAGGAGAAGAAATTATTTCCACGTGTCATTTGTGTAAGTCTCAGAAGAGCGACACTCACTACCATTGCCAGAATCAAATCTGTCACACGTTATTTATTGGCTGTGCCAGCTGCGTAGAAAAGAAAAAAGGGTACTGCTCATTTGTCTGCCGCCAAATAGACCGTCTCCCCGCCAGTACAAAGAAAACCGTCGCCCGACACTACAATCTGAAAATTAGAAAACGAAGGCCATTTCAAAAGACCAGACCACAAAGGTAAAGGAGTAAAAACCGCTGGTGACAAAGTCACCAGCGGTTTTTTTGTGCCCAGGAGAGGACTTGAACGCTAACACGTTCAGTATACCTTTTGGCTATATTCTCCCTGCGGTTGAATCTAGCGCAAAAGCTTTTCAAGTCCTCCCGTAAAACCTCCCAGGTTTTACTTCCTGTGCCCAAATAAAAATACCGCATAACGGTATTTTCCTTTGTGCCCAGGAGAGGACTTGAACCTCCACAGATTGCTCTACCAGTTCCTAAGACTGGCGCGTCTACCAATTTCGCCACCTGGGCAGGATGGTGTGTGCCCGAGAGTATAACAAACAATTGCATGAAGTACCAGAGGAAACGAGCGCTGTTTGTGTACGGAATTGTGCGCCCTCAAGGGCTCGAACCTTGGACCGTCTCCTTAAGAGGGAGCTGCTCTACCAACTGAGCTAAGGGCGCAATAATTTATGCCGCTGAGTGTACAATATCTTTGCACGCAAAACAAGGCAGTGTGCCCAGGGCGGGACTTGAACCCGCACGCCATTGAAATAGCAAGGGATTTTAAGTCCCTTGTGTCTACCGATTCCACCACCTGGGCAGGTAGGGTACTTGGGATACCAAGTGAGTCCTGGGCGGGAGTCGAACCCGCGCATGTCGGTTTTGCAAACCGATGCGTTAACCACTTCGCCACCAGGACAAGAAAGTCTATGACTTTGCTCGCAGCTACTGTAGCATTATTTTTAGCCTCAGACAAAGCATTTTCTTGTGTAGTGAACGCATCTTTTTCAGCGCCGGAATACGTAATAAAAGACGGCAGGTTTTGCTAAGAACCTTCCGTCTTTATGTTTGTTTTTCTTCTTCAATTTCTTTTACTAGTCTGTCCATGTGTTGCCGATGTTTTTCGCCGGCGTCTTGCATAAACTCCAGATGGGGAATGTGTTTGATGCGGGCGTTTTTCTTAAGATAATTCCTCATCTCACTGGCGTTGCGCTTTAAAAACACTAAAGCATCATCAATCCGTTCATCAGGAATAGTTGTTACAAAGACAATGGCTTTTTTAAAGTCTTGAGCCAGGTCGATACTGGTGACAGTAATCATTGGGTTGCTGTTGGCTTCCTGACGGATAAACGTGGCGGTCAGCTCTTGCAGCAGCGCAGTCATGCGAATGTGACGGTCTTTAATCATAGTTTACGTTATGACCGTATCGTACGGTTTGAGGTAGTCACCAGCGGCGAGCTCAGCTCTGGTTTCGATTTGCATACCAAATTCACTCTCGTCTACTTGCTGCACGTCAGACTTTTGTTGTTGGAGATTCTTGATAATTCCAGTTCCAATTTCGATGTCTCGGCGGAGAATCTGCACTCGTTGGTTCATTTTAATCACTCCTTCTTCGACTCGACCACCTAGTACATGAATATTCTTTTGCATACTAAAGTGTTTCAGGATTTTGACGAGTCCGGTTATCACTTTTTCTTCTTTCTTTGGAGTACGGTTTTTTAAAGCGGTGTTCAACCATTCAGATAGTTCATAAATAATATCAAACGTATCGATTTCGACATTGAGTCGCTCTGCTACATCTTTTGCTTGCCGGCCAACTTTTACGTTGAACCCGACGATAATGGCGTTGGGGGTAGCAGCTACGTTTTGCACGTCACTAGCGGTTATGTCGCCGACGCCGGTGTCGATAACTTTCACAATGATTCGCTCTGATTCAAACTTCTCTAGCTCGTGCTCAATCGCGTCGATAGTGCCCAACACATCAGCCTTAATCAAAATTGGCACCAACGGGAGGCGAGATTTGGTGTTGATTGATTGATCTACTGGCTTGGCGTTCTCGGTGGTGGTCACTGCAACTTCCGCTTCTTTCTTGCTAGCGACCGTAGTAAAAGTGGCGCCCACTTCGGGGATATTGGTAAAGCCGACGATGCGTACGGGGGTAGAGAGTCCTGCTTCTTTCACAGGCTCACCTTGGAAATTTTCCATAATGCGCACTGGTGAATAGTTGGTACCGGAGACCACAAAGTCACCACTTTTCAAAGTGCCGTTGGTGACCAAAAGGGTAGCGGTATTTCCGCGTTGCGTGTCCATCTTCCCCTCGATAACTTTCCCAACCGCCGGGGCGTTGGTATCGCCTTCAAGTTCTGCTAGGTCAGCTGCGAGCACGACGATGTCGAGTAGTTCATCAATACCAGTGCCTTCTTTTGCTGAGATGCCTGTCCAGGGAATATCACCGCCCATACCTTCGATGTAAATTTCATTCTCCACGAGGGTGTTTTTGGTTTTTTGGATATCCGCACCTGGTTTGTCGATTTTGTTGATTGCTACTACATAGGGAATGTGAGCAGCTTTGATAGACTCCAGCGCTTCGAGCGTTTGCGGCTTGACGCCGTCTTCTGCCGAAACTACCAATATCGCCACATCGGCCACATCAGCTCCTCGCAGACGCATCTTTTGGAACGCGGCGTGACCAGGAGTGTCGAGGAACGTGATGGTGCCCTGAGTTTTGTCCTTGGTGGTGTGCGGAACGACGTAGGCAGAAAGGTGCTGCGTGATGCCGCCCGTTTCACCATCAACCACACTACTCTTTCGAATGGTGTCTAAAAGCGTAGATTTACCGTGGTCAATATGACCCATTACTACCACCACAGGTGGTCGTTTGATTACATTTGGAGCTGCTGATTTTGATTTTTTGGCCATAAGAATAGTGTGCACCACATTAGAAAAACGCTATGTTGCTAGCGCGCTGATAAATATATGACTGCGATTATAACAGAGTTTTTGCTTTTGGGCTAGTAAAACAAGGCTTTTTGCTTTTTTAAAAGAGACATTGTCGGTCTTGTGGGAGCGAATGAGGAGCTGTGTTCAATGCCTCGACTGGTATCATTTTTTGTCCAAACCTACTGCAGCGAGCAAGTTTGTTTACTCTTGCCTCGTCCTGTGTCATGATTTGCACCATGAATGACTCACCGCGTATTTATTTAGATTATGCAGCAGCTACTCCGCTTTCTGCGGCTGCTCTGGCAGCTATGCAGCCGTATTTGGAAGGTAATTTTGGTAATCCGAGTGCCATTCACGCCGAAGGAGTGATGGCTCGCAGAGCAATTGAATCTGCTCGAGCGTCTATCGCTCGTACCGTTCAGGTGCGACCGGAATACATTACGTTCACTGGTGGGGGGACCGAAGGAAACAACTTGGCAATTTTTGGTGTCATTGAAGCCCAGAGAAAAGCAGGAAAAACCTACGAAGAAATGGAAGTGATTACCACTAAAATTGAACATCCTTCAATTGGTGTCGCTATGGAGCGGTTGAGTCAACTCGGGGTGAGTGTGAAATACGTTGCGGTGGATGAAACTGGCAAAATCGTTATTGCTTACTTGAAAGAACTCCTGACTCCGAAAACAGTTTTGACGGCAGTCGCGTATGCTAATAGCGAAATCGGGACTATTCAGCCCCTGCACGCGATAAAAAAAGCCTTGAGTGAGAGTGAAAAAAAACACAACACCAAAATCTTTTTTCACGTAGACGCAGCCCAGGCACCGCTGTGGATTTCGTGTCTTTCTTCTACCGCTGGAGCGGACATGTTGGTGCTTGATTTTGCTAAGTGTAATGGGCCTAAAGGGACAGGAGCAGTAATCAGGAGTCGTCGAGCCGAACTTGTGGCAACTGTGTACGGAGGAGGACAAGAAGATGCTTTACGACCTGGAACAGAAAATGTGCTTGGAATTGTTGGAGCATCCGTTGCTTTTGTTGAAGCACAACAGGATTGGAAGCAAAGAGCCCAGCAAGTGTCTCAAGTACGGGATGAAGCGATAGCGATACTCAAACAAGCCGTACCAGAGTTGGTTATCAACGGAGCGCACGGAAGTGAGCGTCTCGCAAATAACGTAAACGTCTCTATTTCGGGTCTCGATACGGAGTTTGCCGCTGTGGTGCTCGACAGCAAAGGGTTTGCCGTCAGTACTAAGTCAGCGTGCGCTGGCGCCGGTGGGGGAGAAAGTGTGGTGGTGAAAGCCACGACCGGGGATACTGCTCGTGCCGCAGCAACCCTGCGGTTTTCACTCTCGCCGGAAACGACTGTAGAAGATATGCAAAAGCTGGCAACAGTACTTAAGGGGCATATCGAACAGATGAATCAATTGGCTTAGTATACGGCGTATAGGTTGCGAGAGCTTGCCTGGTTTGGCAGGCAAGCTCTTTTTCATTGACCGCGGCTCTATTTTGTTGCAATATGCAAGAATGTAGTGCGTACTACTGTATATCGGCCTATTCACTGCCCGACTGCACAAGAATTTCGACTGAATGGAGTAGGTACCGTATAATAAAATGTATATATGCCGAATTTTCAAAATTTTACAACCAAAGCGAAAGAAGCAATCCGAAAAGCCCATGAATTAGCGATAGAACGGGGTCAAAACCACGTCAGCCCAGTCCATCTCTTGACCGCTCTGTCCATGCAAGATGAGAGTGCGGTGATTGCGATTCTCGATAGACTCGATATTGACATCATTGCTTTTACTGACTTATTGCTCGAAGCACTAGAAATGCCAGAGACCAACACAACTATCTCGCAAAGCTATCAGCTCTATCTCACCCCAGAGTTGGCCAAAGCGCTAGAGTTTTCAGGGCAGTTTGCCGAACAGCTCGGAGATTCATATGTCGGAGTAGAACACTTGTTTGTTTCTGCTCTGGAACACCCCGGACCAGCGATTGAAATCATGCAGCGATCAAGTATCGAAAAAGCTCGAGTGGCTGAGGTCATTAAAGAACTTCGAGAGAATAATGTGACCGACGCCCAGTCACCCAAAAAATACCGAACGCTGGCCAAGTACACCCGTAACCTCACTCAGCTGGCACAAGAAAACAAAATCGATCCAGTCATTGGACGAGACGTCGAAATCCAGCGCGTAGTACAAATACTATCAAGGCGAACCAAGAACAACCCCGTTCTTATTGGTGAGGCAGGAGTCGGAAAGACGGCTATTGCTGAAGGGCTCGCACAACTAATAGTTCTGGGGCAGGTGCCTGAGTCAGTGAAAGAAAAAGAAATTCTCTCGCTAGATTTGGGGCTGTTGGTGGCAGGAACAAAATTCCGCGGAGAATTTGAAGAGCGCCTAAAAGCTGTCATGAAAGAAGTAGAACAAGCGGCTGGCCGAGTGATTCTGTTTATCGATGAGCTACATACTATCGTTGGAGCTGGACAAGCAGACGGTTCGATGGACGCATCGAACATGCTCAAGCCAGCACTCGCGCGAGGAGAAATCCGCGTGATTGGCGCCACGACTTTGAAGGAATATCAAAAGCATATTGAAAAAGACGCCGCTTTGACGCGCCGCTTCCAGCCAGTATTTGTAAACGAGCCAAGCCAAGAAGACGCGGTAGCGATATTACGTGGGTTGGCGGAAAAGTATGAGCTCTATCACGGAGTGCGTATTACTGATGAAGCGGTCTTGGCAGCCGTTAATCTCTCTTCTCGCTACATTACTGACAGATTCTTGCCCGATAAAGCGGTTGACCTCATCGATGAAGCAGCTTCCGCTTTGCGCATCTCACTGGAAAACAAACCAGAAGAACTGGTTGAAACTGACCGCTTGATTCGTCGACTGGAGATTGAGCGCGAAGCACTACGTAAAGAAGTGGAAATCACAGCCAACAAAAAGAAATCCAAAGACCGTATCACAGAGATAGAAAAAGAAATTGGTGAGTTTAGAGAGCAAACCGCAAATATTGAAACCAAGTGGCAGAATGAAAAAACGGCTTTGGGTGAAATGAGCACACTAAAAAAAGAACTGGAAGAATTGCGTCAGGAAGCCGAAACAGCTGAGTCCATGGCAGACCTTACTCGCGCAGCGGAGATTCGCTACGATGCAATTCCGTCAGTGGAAAAATCACTGGGACTAAAAATGAAGCGTCTAAAAAAGCTGCAGCGTACTCGGAGACTGCTCAAAGAAGAAGTGACGGAAGAAGATATCGCAGGCGTTGTGGCGCGGTGGACTGGTATCCCCGTATCACGCATGCTTGAAGCTGAAGTGAAGAAACTAGCGCGCTTAGAAGAAGTACTCAAACAAGACGTAGTTGGTCAAAATCACGCCGTGCAGCTGGTAGCTGACGCTATCAAGCGGTCCCGAGCAGGCATCTCTGACCCCAACCGACCGATTGGTTCATTCTTGTTCTTGGGTCCAACCGGAGTGGGAAAGACTGAGCTCTCAAAAACGTTGTCACAATTTATGTTTGACGACCCAGAAGCGTTGCTGCGTATTGATATGTCCGAGTTTATGGAAAAGCATTCCGTATCAAAGATTATTGGAGCGCCGCCAGGATATGTCGGACACGAAGAAAGTGGCTCAATCACTGAGCGAGTGCGACGTCGACCGTACGCAGTTATTTTGCTTGATGAAGTAGAAAAAGCACACCCTGACGTGTTTAACATCCTGCTACAGGTACTTGACTCTGGTCATCTGACAGACGCCAAAGGACGCAAAGTGAACTTCAAGAACACGGTTATCATCATGACTTCAAATATCGGCGCTGAGCATATCGACCGCATGTCCAACTTTGGATTCGCGTTTGATAAAGGCGAAGCGGCTCAATATGTACAAGCAAAAGATAAAGTAATTGACAGCCTCAAGAGCTATTTCCGTCCCGAATTCTTGAATCGACTTGATGAAATTATCACCTTCGACCTACTGACTCCAGAAGGTATTAACAGTATCGTGGATATTCAGGTGGCAGATGTAGTGCAGCGTCTAGAAAAGAAAGAGATTGCGTTGACACTAACCAAGGAAGTACGCGAGTATCTCGCCAAAGAAGGATATGATCCAAAGTTCGGCGCGCGACCATTACGACGCCTCATCCAAAGCAAAATCCTCACTCCGGTGGCCAATAACATGGTCGGAGAAGGAATGTTGCAAGGCGGAACAGTCAAAGTGAGCATGAAAGACGGAGCACCACACTTTGACATAAAAAAGAAAAAACGAACCAATCTAAAAAAGAAACCAAAAGCCAAGAAACCAGCTGCTAAGAAACAAACGCCTGTGACGGCATAAAAAAAGCTGCAACCTTGGTTGCAGCTTTTTTAGTGCGCACTGGAATGAGGAAGTTAGAACTTCTATTATAGAAAGTAAGTATAACTTTCTACCAAATTGGGTATGTATAGAAACTGTGTAGTGATATACTTTTGATAAGGAAAATGAAACTCAAGAACAGGAAGCGGTGCAAGTTGAGCAAAAAAGCCAACTTCATCAAGTAACACCACTATCAAAATATTTAGCGATGGCATTGTTCATAATTTTGCCGTTTGTTGGGGGATATGTTGGATACATTTTTGCTCCCGAGAAAGTGGTTGAAGTTGAAAAAGTTGTGATTCAGGAAGTCGTTGTAGTAAAAGAAATTGAAGTAACTCCACAGAAAAGTGAAGGTAGCTACAGTGTTGAAACAAAAACGTATCGAGATGACGATTTAGGTATAACTTTTGAATATCCAGCAGTTTGGGGAGAAATAACTATTGATAATGAAGTAGGGAATTGTTCGGCTGGTTATACAGCGGATGACTGCAATTTTAGAACCTTACTTCTAAAAGACGTTTATTCGGCAGCAATATTTTTATCTGCTGAAACAAAAGGTCATAATGGACAATCCAATTGGACGTGGAGGTTTTTGGGGAGATGTAGCGGGAGAGATTTCACCAAGCTATCTCTCTGATTGTGAAGAAAATCAAGAGTGTGATATAGTCACAAATGATAACAGTGTTACATTTGCTGTATACAAAGCCGACCCTCCACCAGAAGAGATGGGTTATCAGCCAGAGCGATACCATGTTTATAATCCAAATAATCAGTACTACGGTGTAGTTTTGTCTTCACACAGATTGAACTCGTCACCTGAAAATAAGCGTTTGTTTCAGGAAGTTCTAATTAAAAGTTTTAAGTTTATTAAATAGGTTCGAACTTGCAGTTCTCCCTAAAGAAAAAGTCCCTATAAATAGAGACAATTTCAAGTGTGCGCCGGACAAGATTCGGTCACCTTTGCATCGACACAAGTTAAGTCTAAAAGACTTAACTTGTGTCGTGTTACGCGACCCCGCCGCTTCTGTGCGAAATGAATAAACATTCATTCCGGCTTCGCCAGAAGCTCTTTTCGAATCTTGTCCGTCACTACTAAATACAACAAAACCTAAGCTTGCACTTAGGTTTTGGTATTTTGTGCGCCGGACAAGATTCGAACTTGTGAAGGCTGAGCCAGCAGATTTACAGTCTGCCCCGTTTGACCGCTTCGGTACCGACGCAGGGTTTCTTATTTATTAGGTATGCAAAAGTGCGTCCCTAAGTCCGCCTAAAATATCACACCTGGCTCGTTTTTCAAAGCGTCCGCATGGTATTATTTTTATATGAAACGAAAAGAAGGGCTTATTTTAATAGCCATACTAATGGTGACACCTTTGCTGACCTTTGCAGCTGGCTTGGTGCCGTGTGGGGGAACAGGCGAGCCGGCGTGTGAGGCGTGTTATGCGGTTGAGTTACTTAATAATGTGTTGGATTGGTTAGTGGGTATCCTGTCTATCGTATTTGCGCTTATTGTGGTGACTGCGGGTTTTAATCTGGTGACATCCTCGGGCAACGTGGCAGCCAAAGCAAAGGCGAAAAGTATGATTACCAACGCTTTCGTGGGTTTTGTTATCGTGCTGGCCTCTTGGCTTTTGGTTGACCTCGGAATGAAAATGCTTGTCTCGGACGATAGTGTTGATGTTAAATTGGGTACCTGGAATGCTGTGCAGTGCAGCGTTTAATCCTTATAATTAGATTTCATGAAAACCTTTCTTCTCAGCTTTATTTTCCTCAGTAGTCTACTCTTTTCACCTGACTCAGTATCCGCTCAAGGTTTAGTGCCGTGCGATGGTATTGAGTGTAATGCTTGTCACTTTGTCGAGCTGGGGAATACAGTTTTAACTTGGCTGATAGGGGTGCTGTTTGTAGTGTTCGCTGTCATTTTGGCGGCTGCGGGATGGGGGTTGGCAACTTCAGCGGGAAACCAAACTGCTCTGGATGATGCAAAATCAAAGTTCACCAATGCGTTCATTGGTTTGTTCATTGTATTGGGAGCCTGGCTGCTGGTGGATACGGTTATGAAGGGATTGATTGGTAATGGGGGAGAAATATCTGGATACGGGCCGTGGTCAGAAGTAAAATGCGTGACACCTCAGACAACTGCATATGGAGAGTCTGGAGGAGATGAGGTGGGTACGGTTGGGGTAACAGCCAGTGGGCCTACTCCGGCTGGAAATGCCAGCCTAGCGGCTGGAGCGCTGGCAGATTCCAGTGCGCGACCACTGGTCGACAGCGCAGGAATTGAATATAAAGATTCTGTGAGTTTCCAAGGAGTGAGACCGCACGTTATTGAAGAATTAAAGAGACTCGATGTGGCCTGTAGCTGTAACCTGACGATTACTGCGGTGACTGATGGAAATCATGCCGATGGAACATTTAGTCATGCGAATGGTTTTAAAGCCGACCTGAGAACTCGTGATAACCCTGAGTTGGTTGAGTATGTCGCAGGTCTTGAGCCGGCAGGAAGCTGGCAAAACGGAACGCAATTGTATTACGATGCTGAGTCATGCGGTACGTATGCAGTTGAAGGTGACCATATTGATGTTGTGTACAAGACTGGTTGCTAAATCAGCGCAACTACTCTACGAGTCTGTTGTGAAAAACCAACCACCAGGTTGGCTTCTTCAAAAAATGCGGGTCCACGAGGACTCGATTGTTACGCAATCAGTATACCTTTTGGACAGATTGGTTCGCTCTGCTCTCAATCATGACTCAAAAGCTTTTCGAGTCACTTAGAACCTCGAAAATATGTCATCAAAAACGTTGTTTTTTCTTCCTATTTTGGCGGGTCCACGAGGACTCGAACTCTACGAGTTCAGTACAGGTTGTCAGTTTTTTGCTCCTCCGTCACAAAATACTAGGCAACCTCTTCGAGTCCCTTAGAACCCCGAAAATATAATCTTAAAAAGTTCCACTTTTTCTTCTTTATTTTGGCGGGTCCACGAGGACTCGAACCTCGGACGTCGGTTTTGGAGACCGAAATTTTACCACTAAACTATAGACCCTCGCTCACACTTTGTGAGTGCCACCAGTGTAGGTGAAACTGGCAGGAAGGTCAACTGGGTTATTGAGCGAGGAATATGTCGGTGCGTCGGTAAATGTCTTCGACACGTGCAGGCTTTACCCACTGTATTTCTGGGTATCGCTTGAGCCAAGTCAATTGACGTTTGGCGAATTGGCGACTTTTTGTTTCAATCTGCTCACACATTTCCGGGTAAGAGATTTCTTGCTGAATATACTTAAGGACATATCTATACTCTAGACCAAGGTCATCGAGACGTTTTGGAGTCACTCCGTTTTTTAATAGCTGCTGTACTTCATCAATCATGCCCTGTTCGAGTCTGGTTTCGAGTCGAGTATTAATATTTTTGTGCAAGGTCTCTTTGGGAATATCCACACCAAATAATAGCCAATCATAGTCACTCTCTGTGGCGTGTACTTCTGGTACCCTTCCCAAGGTGTGAATAATTTCCAGTGAACGCTCCAGCCTGCGCCGGTTATCTGGGTCGATGCTGTCTGCTCGCTTGGTATCTTTTTCTCGGAGCAAGTCCAGGAGCTCTGCGTTGGAGTATGGTTCCAAGGTTTTGCGAAATTCGGGATTGGGCTGAACCGGTGCTGCTTGCATGTTGCCACGAAGCAACTCAAGGTAAAAAAAAGTGCCACCGACGATAAGCGGAAGATGAGTGCGCTGAGTGATTCGGTTAATCGCTATGGTCGCATCTCGCTTAAAATCTACACCGGTATAGATGTCCATCGGGTTTGCCACGTCTAATAAGTGGTGCGGAATGTCTTGCATTTCTGTTGGAGTGATTTTTCCTGTTCCTAAGTCCATACCGCGATACACTTGTCGTGAATCAGCTGAAATGATTTCCCCATTGAATTTTTGGGCGAGTTGTATGGATAGGGAGGTTTTTCCACTGGCGGTGGGCCCTACGATAGCGACCACTTTTGGCTTGTTCATAGAAGTAGACTAACAAGCTGATGAGGAAAAGCCAAGGCCAGCGCGTCAGCGCTGGCCTTGGCTTTTTTGTGCTTTCTGAAATTTAATCTTGAATCATCAAAATATCTTGAGCCCAGTGTGCCGGAGGCGGGAATTGAACCCGCACCTCTTGCGAGACACGATTTTGAGTCGTGCGCGTCTACCGATTCCGCCACTCCGGCACACTGGGCTCAATGGCGGGTATCTTATCTCTTAGATAAAATAGTACCCATTTCTCCATCGAAGCAGCTATCTCGTGTGCCAAGAGTCTATCAGAAAATACAAATAAATTCACTATAAAAGTTCTCCCCAGCGTTGATTGTGCGATGTGTTAAAATATATCCAATCGAGTAGATAAGCTCGGAGGTAATAAGCGGCATTTTCGTTATGGCATTTCAAGGTGATTCAATATACTGGGTAGAAGTTGAAAAAGTAGTCCCAAACCCCTTCCAACCACGGAGGGAGTTTGATCAAAGCAAACTGCAAGAATTAGCGGACTCTATTCGTATGTACGGCGTGTTGCAGCCTTTGACGGTAACGCGTAACGAAGTGCAGCGTGGAGATGGAACATTTTATACTGAATACGAACTCATTGCTGGAGAACGACGTCTCCGAGCCAGCAAGCTGGCTGGAACAGCCCAGGTGCCAGTCATTATTCGCGAAGGAGACCAAAGTGAGCAAGAAAAATTGGAGTTGGCGATTATTGAAAATCTCCAGCGCGAAGACCTCAATGCGGTGGATCGAGCGCTCGCGTTTAAACAACTCGCGGAGATGTTTGGTCTTTCTCATTCCCAAGTGGCGCAAAAAGTGGGCCGAAGTCGTGAATATGTTTCAAACTCTATTCGACTACTTGGTTTGCCAGAGAAGATTCTCGAATCACTCAAACTAGGGAATATGTCAGAAGGGCACGCCCGTACACTCCTGATGCTCAACGACAAGCCTGAAGAGCAGGATGTGATTTACCGTGAAATTCTTTTGAAAAAAATGTCGGTTCGAGAAGTCGAACGAATTATTCGAAAGATTGCCACTGATAAAGTGCGCAAGAAATCAGCAGGAGATTTGGATAGTAATCTCATAGAATACGAAAAACAATTTACTGAGACACTGGGTACTCGAGTGCAAATCCAAACAACTGATTTTGGCGGAAAGCTCACTATCGATTATTTTTCGGTAGAAGATTTGGAGGTAATGTTGGAGCGTATGAAACGAGAAGCGGCTGAACTGGCGCCTGAACCTGCACAAGAAGCAGTAGACACTCTCGCTGAACACACTCCTTTAGAACAGGTTCGTGCAGCGCAGGAGCAGTCACATGAGGATACCGCTCCAGAGCCTATTGCTGCAGAGCCACCAAGAGAACATCAGCCACCGCAAAGTATTGAGCAAGAACCAGAGGACTCCGTTGAACCAGACGCAGTTCAATCTCCTTCAGCTGTGACCACTTCTCAAAATGTGTTTCAGGATCAGGAAATGAAACCAGCGGAAGAGTCAGAGTCTGCGCCTCAGTATCAGCCACCGGCTGAGAGTAAGGAAGTACAGTCAACCGCACCAAGTCAACCGATGGAGTTGAGTGACGATAGACCGGTACCAGAACCAGTGGCGTCACCGAAGCCAGAACGAGAAGAAAACCCAGTTCCTACCAGGCATGAGCACCATCAGCCGTTTGCCGCTCGCTACACCCAGCCGTCATTTCAGAGCAATCAGCCTATTCGCCCCGCCACGGAAGACCATACGCACCCACAGCCAGCTCAAGACAATACAAACGATATGGAGAGTGCTCAAGCAGAAGTACCACCTGCTGATACTCCACCAGTCCCACCGAAACCACCAGAAGATGAAAGTAATCTCTACTCCATCCGCAATTTCAACATCTAATTTAATATTCTCCAGCTTCTTCTAGGGCAGTTTTAATTTTTCTTCTGGCAACTGAAGTCTTTGCAAATTGCAGCCATTTGCGGCTCGGCTTGGCTGTCTTGCGGGTTTGAATCTCTACGATATCTCCATTTTTTAGTTCACTGTCGAGCTGGACAAGTTTTTTGTTTACCAGACTGCCGAGGGTGTGGCCGCCCACTTCGGAGTGAATGGCGTACGCAAAGTCAATCGGAGTAGCACCTACCGGAAGGTCCACCACGTCACCATTGGGTGTAAAGACAAAAATTCGTTTTGAGAAAAAGTCACTCTCTGCGTCTTCGGCAAAGTCGCTAGTGGGGTTGTTCGAGTCATTGTGGTAGGTGACGCCAATCTGAGATATCCACAGAGGAATTTTTTGGTTATGCGGAGCAGTGGCTACTGTCTTTGGATTTTCGCCCGCTTCTCTTCGGTTGGAAAACGGGCGAAAGAGACTAGGAATTAAAGAAGAAAACAATGAGGGTTTCTTTATGACGTCAGAACTGGCAGGATGTTTGTATAAAATATGAGAGGCAACTCCAAACTCAGCTTCACGGTGCATTTGGGAAGTGCGAATTTGAATCTCTAAAATCACCCCATTTTGAGTGGTGACGGTTGTGTGAATAGACTGGTAGCCATTTGGTTTGGGGAACGCGATGTAGTCTTTGACGCGACCAGGCAGAGGGCGCCAGAGCTCGTGGATGATGCCCAGCGCTCGATAACAATCCTCGACCGAATCAACCACCAGACGCATAGCTAGGAGGTCATAAATAGAATCCACGTTCCACTCTTTTTGTTTGAGTTTATGAAACATACTATAGAGACCTTTGACTCGGAAAGAAGTGGAGAATTTTAAGAAGCCGACTTCAGCGAGACGTTTTTGCAGAATTTTTCGTTCTCGTTCAAGCGTTTCTTCCGCTTTTCCAAACCGGGTTTGCAGAATGGCTTTTACTTGCGCTGATTCTTCAGGATACACGTAGGGGAACGCAAGATCCTCAAGTTCTTTGCGGATTTTTCCCATCCCCAGACGATGCGAAATCGGCACGTATATCTCCAGGGTTTCTCTGGCGATACGAGTTTGTTTCTCCGACGGAATATGAGTAAGCGTTTCCATATTATGGAGACGGTCCACGAGTTTAATAATCAGTACTCGGATATCTTGGCTGGTGGCCACAAACAATTTTCGGAGACTTTCATTGTGACGGTCAGTCCCGTAATATCGCACTGAACTGAGTTTTGTCACCCCTTCTACTAAGAACAATATTTCGTCCCCAAAATCACGTTTGATATCTTCACTGGTGATAGAGGTATCTTCAATACTGTCGTGCAAGAGTCCAGCGCTAATCGTCCGCGGCCCCATGCCCATAGCTGCGAGTTTGTAGCCAACGGCAGCCAGGTGCAACATATACGGCTCACCAGAATAGCGTTTGTGGTCTTGGTGAGCTTTCTGCGCATAGTCGTAGGCATGCGTAATCAGCTCCGCATCTGCCTTGTTTGGATTGTGTAAATTAGAAATTATTTCTTGGACAGAATACATGACACCATTCTACCCGCTATTGATAAATTGACCAATTCGATACATGTGTTGCATCGAATTGGCGTGCGCGAGAAAACGTCCCAGGTGCTATTTTTGTTTTAGTAAGTCCACTGCCAAGTCTATCGTGATATCTTTGGTTTTAATGTTGTCAGGAATCCCAATTCGCTTGAACCCTTTTTTGAGATAGCGACCTGACTTTGATTCAAATACATTAACGAGTTTTCGAGTTTTGGGATGGATGCCTAATTCAGCAATCAGCGTTTCGCCTTTTCGCAGCGTCTTGGGTTGGGCTAAAATTTCCATAGCCCGCTCGTAGGTGATGTCATACGGATTGTCTTTCTTTGGGTCTTTGAGCGAACGAAAGTCACCCGCGTGCGCGATGTACGGGCCGTATTGCCCAGAGTTGGCCATTACCAACTCACCAGTTTTTGGATGTTCGCCCAATTCTCGGGGGAGAAGTAAGTATTTTACTGCGTCGTCTAACGTCACGTCATCTACCTTTACGTCAGCAGGCAAGGAAGCCCGGCGGGGTTTTTCTTGTTTCTTGCCTTTTACTTTCTCTGGTATTTCACCCAGCTGAACGTAGGGACCGAACTTTCCAGTTATAACAAACACCGGCTCCTTGGTTTCGGGGTGGGTTCCGATTGGTTCATCTGGCTTGGGCACAGTACCGTCGATTAATCGAGCACCATTACACTCAGGGAAGCGTGAACAAGAAAGGAAGGTGCCGTTTTTACCCAGCTTTTTGTCCATAGTGGACCCACAATCTGGACAAGGAAATTCTTTTGGTCCGGGACCGAGCGTGGTGAGCTTGGCAATGTCTTCTTTGGCTGCTACGGCTTTACGGAATGGAGTGTAGAATTCCGACAAGGTCTTCTCATACTCCCTCTCTCCAGCAGCGATTTCATCGAGTTGATTCTCCATGTTACTAGTGAAGTCATCATCAATGTACTCTAAGAAGTGCGTCTCTAAGAAGGTGGATACAACGTCCCCTGTGTCAGTCGGCAGCAAAGTTCGGCCGTCTTTTTCGGCGTAGCCTCGGGCCACGATAGTATTCATAATTGCAGCATAGGTAGACGGTCGACCGATGCCTCGTTTTTCCAATTCTTTAATGAGACCCGCTTCGGTATAGCGGTTGGGTGGTTGGGTTTGTTTGGCTTCAATCTCTACCTCTTTACACGTGAGGGTCTCGCCGACAGTAAGTTTTGGGACCTGAGTGTCTTCTCCGCGTGCTCGTTTGTCTACTTTGAGCCACCCGTCAAATACGACGCGTGAACCATTGACACTAAAGTCTGGAATCGATTCTGTGGCGCCGGTCACATTGGTGAGTAGCTTCGTGCGCTTGAGTGTTGCATCTGCCATTTGCGAAGAGACGGCTCGTTGCCAGATAAGCTCGTAGAGAGCTTTTTGGTCACCGGTAGTGCCCGCATTTTTTTTGCCAAAGTTTGAGGGTCGCACCGCTTCGTGTGCCTCTTGGGCAGACTTACTCTTGGTTTTGTACGAGCGAGGTTGTACATAGTCTTTCCCAAAATCTTTATTTAAGAGGGCGACAATTTGCTTCTGGGCTTGAGCACTTAGAGTGGTGCTGTCGGTACGCATGTAGGTGATATGCCCGCCCTCGTAGAGCTTTTGGGCTGCGCCCATGGTTCGCGATGGGGAAAAGCCCAGTCGGGTCGAAGCGGTCTGCTGAAGCGTCGAGGTAGTAAATGGCGGACGGGGTGAGCGTTTGGCTTCCGTCTCTTTGATAGACAGAACGCTCCAGTCATGAGCCTGGCCAATTTTTTGGATGCGCTTGGCTTCAGCTTCTTTGCCCGGTTCTTTAGTGCAGGTAAACGGAATATCAGCACCACTTTTCTTTAAGTGAGCAGTTAGCACAAAGAAATCTTCAGGAATAAACGCGCGAATTTCTCGCTCTCGTTCCATGAGAATTCGCATCGCAGGGGACTGTACTCGTCCAGCCGATAGACCATACCGAACCTTTTTCCATATTAGACCCGATAAGTCATATCCCACCAATCGATCGAGTACGCGCCTGGCTTCTTGAGCTTCTTTGAGGTGAATATCAATTTCTCGCGGCTTTTCAATAGCCGCTTTGACGGCCTCTTCGGTGATTTCATTAAAGGCCACTCGTTTGAGGTGTGGATTGACTTCTTTTAGTAACTCAGCGACGTGCCAGGCAATCGCTTCTCCTTCGCGGTCGGGGTCAGATGCGAGCAGTACCTCGTCTACGTTACTGGCCGCTGCTTGCAATCCTTCAATAACCTTTTCTTTTCCGGGAGAGACGATGTACCGAGGAACAAAGCCACCTTCGATATCGACGGCGTCTTTGTTGGTCTTGGGTAAGTCACGTACGTGTCCGATACTAGACAGTACCTTGTAGTCTTTTCCGAGATATTTTTCGATGGTCTTTGCTTTAGCAGGAGACTCAACGATGACGAGGGTTTTTTTACTCATATAATATAGCTGATAGCAGTATGAATACTAGCATACGAGATTTCTGTCAATGGACAGTTATTTTCTGCGATAGATATTGTTGTCGCTATGAATATGACCAGTGAGCTCCATCATCATCAGGAGCTGCGACGCTTCGGAGATAGGAATGTTTAACTGGCGAACAAGTTCATCTCGGTGGATTGGTTCGTGTAGATATTGCAAAACGAGCTGTTCGTCAGGCGAGAGGGTTGGCAAGGCTGGCTGAGATTGTGTTTGGGCTGACACTGTCGTTGCTAGATTTAATACTTCTAAAATATCAGCACTATTCGTCACCGGAGTCGCTCCCAGCTTTAAAAACTGATGGACGCCCTTGCTGTTGCTCGAGAAAATACTGCCGGGCACAACGAGCAGTTCACGATTGTAGTCGGCCGTCATTCTGGCGGTAATCAAGGTGCCACTTTTTTCACCAGCTTCAATCAGGAGTACAGCATGGGAAATACCGGCAACCAAGCGATTTCGCTGGGGGAACGACCACTTAGTGGCTTTAAAGGTGGGTGCGAATTCATTCATGAGTCCACCATCAGCTTTTAGGATACGGTGAGCGAGCTGTTTGTGTGCGGCTGGATACAGGACACTGTCATCGACTCCGCTGCCCGGCACAGCTAGTGTATAGAGTCCAGCCCGGAGGGCTGCTTCGTGCGCGAGCGAGTCGATACCCAGAGCCAAGCCGGAGACAATCCCGATAGGATACCCAGCGAGCCCAGCAATCAACTCATCGACGACTTGTTTCCCATACGTGGTGTACTTGCGACTGCCAACGACCGTTAAGAGTTTCAAGTTCTTGGACGGGAGGGTGCCTCGATAAAATAACTCTTTTGGTGGCTGAGGGATTTCGAGTAGCCGCTGGGGAAATTCATGAGTAGGTAGCTGTTGGATTGGAAAAGACATGGATAAATTTTAGCATGAGAAAAACCAGTATGTAGAACAGATACTTTCGTGTATACTTTTTACCAATATGCTTGATATAAAATTCATTAGAGAAAATCTTGAAATCGTAAAGTCAGCCGCTAAAAAGAAACACTCATCAGTTGATCTCAATAGATTGATGGTGGTTGACGATGCTCGGCGGGAACTGATGACTACGCTCGAGAAAAAGCGCGCTGAGCAAAATGAAGTTTCTACTCGTATCCCGCAGGCGTCTCCCGAAGAACGACAGAAGCTGATAGCCGCTATGACTACGCTCAAAGAAGGCATGCAGTTTGACGAGGA
>Ga0306912_1000664_pt1 | contig 18961 bp, 20 predicted proteins | sample AntRauFillE10628_FD_190443 | JGI IMG/M metagenome (GOLD analysis project Ga0306912, IMG submission 190443) | Saline lake microbial communities from Rauer Islands, Antarctica - Metagenome Filla E10 #628 (v2) (version 2) | ecosystem: Environmental > Aquatic > Non-marine Saline and Alkaline >... | reverse complement strand
GATTACTCTTGCCTGTATATCTTTCAAATATTTATATGGTTCTCTTCACGCAAACCGTTGCTGATTTAGACAGTGTAGAGTCATCGGTCAGAACTCTTTTGGGCGCGGGCATCCGCTCGAAATTCAAAGTGGGTAACCTGCAGCTGGATGTTGGTATTTCGGTGGGATGGGAGCCGGCCCGCAACCGGGTGGACTATTTGATTGGGAGTTTTTGAGTATTTCCTACAAGGATGACAGGGTGTAGTCACTCTAAAATTATATTTTGCGTCTGTACTTTTATTTTGGTATTTCGAGAAAAACTATAGTTGAACTCACATTGAAAAAGAGAAAAATAAAAAAGGGCATATGCTTGAGACGCTTTTAAAAATTGGTGAGTGGCAGCGTAAGGGGATGCCCAAGTGGGATCCTATCCTCGAAAAGCCTGGTGTTAAGTATGAACTATTCAAATTTTGAGATAGTACATGAATAAAATTGAATTCCATAAAACAGCTAACATTTTTATCAACACCGGGATTGTTGCATTGCACCGATTTATTGACCGGTTTCAAATGCACAATGATGAATTTGGTGAGATTAGAAATGAGTTATTGCCAGATAAGCTGATTGTTGAAAATGAGCGGATTCTTGGTTTGTTGGAAGAAGTGTATTATTTCATGGGGAAAGAGATTTATGACACCCCAACAAAAAAACAAAAAGAGAAATCAGACAAATTTTATTTCATTAAAGAGCCCTTTAGTTATGGTAAATTTCCAAAAATGAACTCTTTTGGTTTGGCTGGTTTTATTACAAAGGCTCCTTTTGGACCCGCCCCAACACCTCGAATCAAACCCAGAAAATTCAAAGACATTTATGAAGAAGAGCCGGGGTTTGCAAAAAGTATTGCTTCTGTATTTAGAGAAAATGATATAACATTAAAATACTTTGAAATAACAGAAGATGAAATTTCACCAAATGAAAAACAAAAGAAAGGAGATTCTAATATTTATTTGAACGAACCTTATACAAAGGTTCCAAGATTAGACTTTAACGAAAAGTACTTTCAAGAGGGGGATAATATTTGCTCAATCACAAATGAATCATTTGCAAATTTAGTATCAAGTAAGGGCACATTTGCATTTACAGCTAATGTAACAAACTTCAATTCATTTTTTGGTACAGACGACAGTAACAAAATCAGTTTAAAAGCTAAATACATTAGTCTTTTTTCACCTGCATTAGCAATGTATTCATACTATAATGGCTATGATTCCTTCTCAGCATCTTTTTTTAATTCCAATAACTTGGTCAATATAAATCAACTTTATGACGATGAGTTTTTCCATTTAAAAGATGAAATGCAGAACATGAAACTTCCTTATCATAGCAACATCAAGTTTGAAAACTTCAAGTTTGCTAAAAAAGATGGAGAGGTAGTAGAAATTGACTCGGGGATCGGGGTTTATTCACCAAATGAGATCACATTTTTATTGATTTACACTTTCTTCAAAAGGAAATTCCAAAGTGATATCGATGCTGATGACCTAAATGCTGAAATAGATCCGTTTGAAGATACACCTTTTGAGAGGGTACCGATTAATTTAGTCACTTTTAAAGCAGATAAGTTTGCTTCAACGATGCGTCCTAATTTTTATAAAGAGTACAATAATATCAGGTTTATTGTACGACTGCTTCATAAAATGGAGTCCAATGAGAACAAAAGAATACCCATTAGAAAATTTTGGCAAGGGCTTTTGCTTGAACTTCCGAAATACTCACTTAAACAACGATTTGATAAATCAAGAGCACATGCTGAACGTCGAATTCGGCAATCTGTAATTTCAAAATTACTAAAAGGAAAATCTGTTTTGTCAGATTTTGAACAACTTTTTTCCAAAAGCTACCTAATCTTAACAAATGGAAAACAATGTGGGTATCGCAGGTACGACTTACTCACTGAATTTTTAAAAATTTACGAACCAGCCATCAACTTCGGAGGAATGAATATGGATAAATCATTGCAACAAAAAGCCATTAATCTTGGCAAAAGTATCGGTTATTCAATTGTCAATTATGATAAACCAAAAAATGATACTGAGAAGAAAGCGAATGCCAAAAATGGTCGGAAATACTTAATCAGTTTACATAAAGCTCGAACCATTGATCAATTCAGAGAGGCTATAATTCGAATTCAAAACAAATTCGGGCTTTCTGTAAGCAATGAAATATTGGAAAACATGGATGAGAATAATTTTAAAGCAATTAAACAATACGCACAGATTAGTGCACTAAATCAACTAAACGCTGTTTTATCAAATAATTAAACCATTGAAAAATGAAAACAAATAGTCTTACAATTACCTATCTGTCAAAAGTGTCATTTTCAAGTCTGAATGGGAGTGATAAAGAAGTAGATAATATCAATCCAATCAAGAAAATTACTCTTAGCGATGGAGAAGAGCTTCCTTACGTATCTTCTCAGGCAATACGGAGAGCATTAAGAGATAAAATTGAAGAGTTGGGAAATACTCTTTCTCCGGTAGGAGTTTCCAGTACGGATAAAGGTGCCCCAAAAACTGCTTTAGACCCAATTAAGTACATAGATGACGATCTGTTTGGATACATGGATGCTTCAAAAGGTAAAGATGGCGATGCAGGTACTTCGAATACAAGAACATCTCCGGTTCGTGTTGAATCGTTAATGGCTTTAGCTACTTATAAAGGTGATTTGGATTATGCTACTAATTTCATGGGTAAGAAAATCGGCCTGAACCCTAATATTTTTGAAACAGAAATTCACTCCGGCGTGTATCGTGGCACAATCCTGATTGAACTGGATCGTGTTGGAAGAGAGACTGTTCTTAAAGATGAAAAAACACGAGAACTTGAAACAAAAGAGTTGGTTGATAATTCAGAAAAAGCCAATCGTGTAATTGCTTTCTTAAATGCTTTCCAAACAATGTGGAGCCAGGGACGGCAAACCCGTTTTTTAGCGGACATCTCTCCTAAATTCATTGCTGCGGCCACAATGAAATCAAAGAACCCCATATTTTTAGAGGCGGTTGATTTAACGGAAAAAGGAGAAGTGAATATTGATATACTTAAAACAGTGGTTTCTGATTATGAAAAGTTTATTGATAATCATGTGTTTGCCTCTCAGGAAGCCGTATTTCCTAAACAAGACGGAGTTGAATCCATAAAAGACGGGTTCGAAAAACTCGAGGCATGGGTAAAAAATTATTATGGCGTTTAATTTCAATTAGAGTAAATGAAAAACTTCGTTGTTGAAATAAAAAGTCAGACTGCGTCATTTCGTGATCCTGATTTTCAGAATTTTCATAAAACACTTGACCTTCCTCCACCGACAACGATTATCGGATTGGCCGGGGCTGCATTAGGCTTATCACCAATGCGATCTCAGGAGTTCTTTGAAGATGGCAATTTTCAGATCGGTATTTATGGCAATTATGATGGCAGATGTAACGATACCTGGAAATACGATAGACGTCATACCAACAGAGGTTTAAAGTATGATCCAGGAATGGACGGAAGTGTTATTCAAAAAGAGTTTTTAATACAAACCACGTTTTTGATAGCATTTGCCTCGGCGAATGGAGAAAAACTTGATGCATTATTTTCCGCGTTTCTTTCTCCGGTCTATGCTTTAACTATGGGAAATAGTGATTCTTTGGCATTTGTTAAATCACTTCATAAAGATGTAGAAAACGCAAAAAGAGATCAGGTTAATCATTGTCTGGTTCAAGGGGACATTATAGACGAAGTAATCAGAATGGCGCCAACAAAAATGGAATTTTCCATTTATCAAACCTCAGAGCCAATCACGTATGATTTACCAACTCGCTTCGAATATGAGAGCGATTATGGGAAAAGGACTGTTTCTTCAATTTCAACGTTTTCGCTAATCGGTGAGCTAATGAAACTGAATTTTGAAGTTGAAGGATTGTCTCATAACGATAGTTTTATACCGCTTTTCGATTTATGAGCCAGCTTGATGACATCCTTGCGAAATCAAACCCCGAAGAGACACTGACACAACACACGAATGCTGTTTTAGCAATTTGGGATCAATTGAGAGATAGATATTCTGAGATTATCCCTGATGAGGATTTTTGGAGGGATTCTTTTTACGCTGTTCTGTTTCATGATTTCGGTAAAATTTGTTCCAATTTTCAGGAAACCATAAGAGGACAAAGGGCTTTTGGAGATGACGAGAGAGTTCGTCATGAATTTTTTTCCGGAATGTTTCTATTTGGAAATGATTACAAATACTATTTAAAAAATCCATTACCACTTATTGCCGTTTTTTCTCACCACAAAGCATTTAATGATGATGGGTTCAACAAGCACATCGAACAAAATAAAATTTTAAGACACAGTATTAATCCTGCTGTTATTGATGAGTTCCTGATATATGCAAAAAACAAAGCCTCTGAATATGAAATAAGCCCTTTATCAATTGAAGAGAAGTTCAAGCTGTATATAACTCAATATTATAAAAACCTTGTTACACATTACAGAACAAGATTCTATGCTCATCTAAAAAATAAAGGGGTTCTAAATCAACAAAAGAGAAAAGAATACATTTTTTATAAAGCTGCGCTCAATATTTCTGACTGGACAGGTTCTGCAGGTCACTTTGAATTAGAAAAAGGAATTACATATTCAGAAGGAGATTTGGCCAAAAAAATTATCGAAAAACTTCAAAAAGATGGAAAAAGGGATATTGCCAATGACTTTTCTTTCAAAGATTTTCAAATCAGAAGCAATACCACCAAAAATGTAATTGCTATTGCTCCAACCGGGAGCGGAAAAACAGAAGCGGCATTACTATGGGCAAGCAATAAAAAGGATTGGGAGCGAATTATTTATCTCTTGCCAACTAGAGTAACATCAAATGCTATTTTTGACAGGTTGGGTGAATATTTTGGGTACAAAAATGTAGCATTGATTCACTCAACCGCACGCTTATATCGAAAAGAGCAACCAGATAATGAGTATGATCAAAAAGATTACTTTAGGGAAAAATCCTTCTTCAAAAACATAAATGTTTGTACGATAGATCAAATCTTGACTCAGGGTTTCAACTTGGGTTTTTGGGAAGTGAAAACGTTTCACATGTTGAATGCCAAAGTAATCATAGACGAAATTCACCTATACTCGCCTTATACACTTGGGCTGATTATCTCCTCCATTAAATATCTAAAGGATGAGTTTAATGCACGGTTTTACATCATGACAGCCACGATGCCTTCTAAGTTACTTGAACTTTTAAAGGAAACATTGAGTGATGTAGATATCATAAAGGATGAGGAATTATTAAATGAAGCACGGAATCAATTTGAAGTAAGAGAAGAAACCATCGATGAATTAATTAACGAAATTGAAACAGCTATTATTGATGGAAAGAAAACCTTGGTTGTTGTCAATTCAGTTGACAAAGCCATTGAACTTTACGAAAAATTAAAAGAAACGGCGGATCAAGCAGAAAAATCCAGTATTTGTTATCACTCCAGATTCATCAACAAACATCGTTCTAAAAAAGAAGAAGAAATTTTTGCTCTGGATAAAGCTGAGAATGGTGGTGTACTTATTGCTACCCAGGTTGTTGAGGTATCTTTAGACATCGACTTTGATATTTTATTCACAGAAAATGCCCCGATAGATGCCATTATTCAGCGTGCCGGAAGAGTAAACCGAAAAAGAAAAAAGAAAAACTCCAAAGTTGTTATTGCAAAGCACTTCGATATATCAGAAAAAATCTACGAGGAAGCATCCGTTTTAAATAATACGATTCAGGAATTTCAAAAAAGAAATGGTAAATCACTGACCGAAAAAGAACTAACAGAAATGGTCGATCTGGTCTATGCAGATATGAATGTAAAAGAAAACTCACTCTATAAAGAAGGATTAAATAAATATTTAGATGTTCAAAGTAAGTACAACTGGATAAAAGACCTTACTACTGACGCTGATGTATTCACACGAGAAAATTTAGACCGGGCTACTGTTATTCCGTATTGTTTTATGGGGGATTTGATTAATGAAGCGGACAGAGATAAGATTACAAAACATGAACTCTCTATAAGTAAATTTAGATATAAGTCTGCTATTAAGGATGATGGCCCATTTGGCTCCAAGTTTATTGACTACCCTTATTCATATAAAAAAGGGCTTGAATTCAACAAAGAAAAAGATTTAACAGATAATCTATTTCACACATAAATCATGCAAAATACAACAGATTTACTGATAATATACTTTGGGTTCCACCCGAAGTAGCCGAATACTTTTACAATACCGAAACCGGTTTTATCAGAACAGGCACTGAAAAAAAAGTAGTTATGTTTTAAGCCTGTTAACAAAGATCCGCAATGTCTCTTTCAGACATTGCGGATCTTGTTGTATCGATTTCGAATCATTATTTAAGCTAAGACCTGACAGGTCTTGTACCCAAATACTTAATTGTATATACTTGCAAGTATACTTGTTTTGGTGATTTGCCGTTATCAACAAAAAGGAGACAAAAACATGCCACAAATTTCCTTATATATCGATAAAGACACCCTCCAAAAAGTGGAGAAAGCAGCCCAAGCCGAAGAGCTTTCTATTTCAAAATGGGTGGGAAAGCAGTTGAAAAAATCCTTAAGAGCTGAGTATCCTGCAGATTTTGAATCTTTGTATGGCTCCATCCCTGACGAGAGTTTCTCTGAGCCGGAGCGGCTGCCTGCCGAAGCCGATGCCCCAAGGGAACGCCTCTGATGGTTTACCTGGATACCAATATCTGCATCCATTACCTGAATGGAACCCTTCCTTCTGTTCGCGATCATTTGCTTAAAACGCCTCCGTATGAAATTAAAATTCCGGTGATTGTTCATTCTGAATTACTGTTTGGGGTGAAAAAAAGCCGGCGTAAAAACGAAAATCTATTGAAATTACAGCGCTTTCTCGAGCCTTTTGAGGTTGTGAATTACACAAGTGAAGTATCTGAAACGTATGCGGAACTTCGATTAGCTGCAGAGTCAACCGGCAAGATTGTTGGCCCAAACGATATGCTTATTGCTGCTATTGTGGTGGCGAATAACGGAACGCTCGTAACCCGAAATACAGCAGAATTCAGTCGTATTAATTCATTAAAACTTGCGGAATGGTGAAAGTGAGTAAGATCCGCAATGTCTTTTTCAGACATTGCGGATCTGGTTTCGATTCCGAAGTATAGATTCGCAGTCCGTCGGCTGAAGGATTTCAGAAAACCTGTCAGGTCTGGTATCCATTACTGGCGAATATTGTACCGAACCGGAACGCCAAAAATAAAAAAGGAAATAATTTATATATTTGAACCATGAACTTGAAGCAACAGATATTAAATAAAATCAAATCCATCACTGATCCGGATCTATTGCGTGAACTGGATGAATGGATCAATAATCGAGAAATAGAAGCTGATCAAACCGGAACTGTAAACGAATCAGGTGAACCGTATCAGGCTTTACCTTCTCAAAAAAAGGGCGAGGAAAAGAGTGCTCCGGATTCTGCCATTGACTGGCTGGAAAAAATTGCGGAAAAAGGCGGGGTTGATGGAATAGAAAATCCAGTTGACTGGCAAAAAAAGCAACGGCGCGATCGTACCCTAATCACTTCGTAAATTGGTCATGATTCTTCTGGATTCAAACATTGTAATCTATGCGGCACAACCGGAATTTAACCAATTGCGGGAATGGCTTCGCGATCATTCTTTTGCAGTTTCACAATTATCAAGATTCGAAGTGCTTGGATACCATCGTATTGCTGCTGATGTACTTACCTGGTTTACTGCTTTCTTTAATTCGGTAAAGATCTTTCCAATTTCAAATAATATTATAGAGGCAGCTATACCTCTTCGCAAAACATATAAGATGAGTCTTGGTGATTCTGTTATTGCAGCTACCGCTTTAAATCACAAGCTGGAACTTTGTACAAACAACGATAAAGATTTTAAATCCATGGAGAATCTGCGAATAATCGATATCAAAAAATACATCGCCTGATGAGTCAAAATCTGGCAGTAGAATTCAGCCAAATACCCGGCTTAAAACTAACGGAATGGTAAAAACTGAAGTAAGCAAGATCCGACCTGAGCAAGATCCGCAATGTCTAAAAAAGACATTGCGGATCTGGGTTCGATTTAAAATCATTATTTAAGCAGTCCGTCAGCCGACGGACTTGGTCTTCAAAAACCTAAAACCACCAACGAAATGGCCAATCCAAGAGAACCTTTTGAACCTGATACGATATTCCATGTATACAACCACGGAAATGGCGACGACCTGATTTTCCGTGAAAATGAAAACTATCTGTTTTTCCTGGAACGGTTTAGAGTTTATATCACTCCTGTTGCAGATATTTATGCATACTGCCTGATGCCGAACCATTTTCATTTTTTGTTGAGGGTGTAAAATGAGGAGGAGCTGGTGCGGTTTTATGAAGAGAAGTATCCATGCACAGACAAAAAAAGATCCGCAATGTCTTTCAGAGACATTGCGGATCTTTGCTCGAATCAGTTTAAAAACTTCCTTATCTCATACTCAAAATCATTCAATAAAATGTACGGCAGACGTGGCAGCCTGTTTTTGGATAATATTCAAAGAATTAAAATTGACGATGATGATTACTTCACAACTATGATCCGCTATATTCATTTTAACCCGGTTCTTCATGGTTTTACAGATAACCTTTTCCAATGGAAATTTTCTTCTATACATGCTTATTTCTCAGATCAAAGAACGCTGCTAAACATGAATGAAGTCATAAATTGGTTTGGTGGAATTGAGCCTTTCAAACAATTTCATCAATCGATTCAAGAAGAAGAGTTTGAAGATATAAAACATTTAACGATTGAATAAGTCATTACCAAGGAAGATCCGTAATGTCTTTTTCAGACATTGCGGATCTCTCTAATCAATATTCCAATTACCCATGCCCACAACCCAAACCATTATCCGATTTCCCGAAATTGAACTTCGAACCCGTGATGCCCACAAGCTGCGGGGCTATTTCGGGAATTTGTTCCGGGAGAAATCGGAACTGCTCCACAACCATATGGGGAATGGTGACCTCCGGTATGAGTATCCGCAGGTTCAGTATAAAGTAGTTGATCAAACCCCCATGCTGGTAGGAATTAAGGACGGGGCAGAGTTACTGACGGAACTTTTTCTGAAAATCAGGGAGTTGAAAATTGATGGCCACGTTTATCCGGTTCATCAAAAAAATATTGAAGCGAAGCAGATAAAGCCTGGAGCTTCCGTAGCACCGAATACCTACCGTTTTGAAACTCTTTGGATGGCGCTGAATCAAAAAAATCACGAACGTTATACCGGAGCCAATACACTTGAACAGGGAAAGCTGCTGGAAAAAATACTGGTGGGCAATTGCCTCTCATATTTTAAGTCGATGGATATTTTTGTGGAAACCAAACTGGAAGCCAGAGGTAGTTTCACTGAAAAAAGCACCAAATTTAAGAACAACCGGATGATCGCCTTTGAGGGTATGTTCGAAATCAATGCTGATTTGCCCGATTTTATCGGCCTTGGCAAACAGGTGTCGAGAGGATTTGGCACGATTCGGAGTGTTTAATAAGCTTAGTGGCCCTAAACCAAGATCCGCAATGTCTTAGTGAGACATTGCGGATCTGGTGTCGACTTCGAACTATTGATCCTCAGTCCGTCGGCTGACTGATTTTTAAAAAACTTGTAAGGTCTTTCCAAAAAACATCCGATACTGAACTTACCAATTGGCAATGATAACAGATTTAAACATATTATTTGTTAACATTTAACTGAAAAGTACTCCCATGGCAACAATACAACAGCTTATCAAAAATATCGAACAATTGATGATCCCGATTTGCTAAATGAACTGGACAGGTGGGTCAGTTCTCTTATGGAACTTTCGGCTGCTGAAACATTCTCAAAAGAGGAAATTACTGCTGTTAAGGACGGACATCAGCAGTATCTGGACGGAAAAACAGTAACCCATACAGAAGCTAAAAGCCTGTTTAATGAATGGCTGAAAGAGAAATAAACTGGACCCGAAAAGCCTAATAATATAGTACTTTATTATGGAATGTATCTTTTAATCAATTTGATCTACGATAGCTCGAGATCCGCAATGTCTGAAAAAGACATTGCTGATCTCGCCCGGAGCCTTTAAATAATTTTATGCAATTATACATTACTACATACGGATCGTTTCTCCACATCAAAGACGGGATGTTCCAGGTAAAGTACACGGAAGACGATAAAACCATTAAGAAGAAGATCCCGCCCAAAAAAGTATCAACCATTGTGTTAGACCGGGGCACATCTCTCACCTACGAAGCGGTAAAAACAGCTCTTTCCCATAACATCGATATTGTTTTTGCCGAGGGTGACGGTGCTCCGATCGGACGTGTATGGCACAGCAAACTGGGAAGTACCTCAAAAATCAGGAAACGTCAGCTTGAGGCAAGTATTAATCACGAGGCCATCCCCTGGGTGAAAAGCTGGGTAGCGGACAAAGTGAACAATCAGATCGATTTTATTAAAGAGCTGAAAAAACATCGAAAAGCCAGAGAAGAGGAGATAAACGATGTTTTGGATAAAATGGAATCGCTCATTGAAAAAATCGACAAACTGGACGGGGAAACCATGGCCGATATTGATGGATCCATTCGTGGCTATGAGGGTACGGCCGGCCGGTACTATTTCGGGCTTCTCTCTTCCCTGCTTACCAAAGAACATCAATTTAAAGGACGCAGTTACCGGCCTGCAGAAGATCCATTCAACGCATTTTTGAATTATGGATATGGAATTCTCTACAGTAGGATTGAAAAAAGTATTATGATAGCGGGCCTTGATCCCTACGTAGGTTTCTTACACCGAGACGACTACAACCAAACCAGTTTTGTGTTCGATTTTATTGAACCGTACCGGCCGTTTGTGGATTTGACGGTGTACCGGCTTTTCTCAGGTAAAAAGGTAACTCAGGATCACTACCGGGAAATTGCAAATGGAATTGGACTGACCAAAGAAGGAAAGAAGCTGATTGTTCAATCGTTTATTCAGCGGTTTGATACGGATAAAATCCGCTACCGCGGCCGCAACCAGACCCGGATGAATGCCATACAGCAGGATGCGCATACCTTTGCGAATAAACTCATTGAAATCTAAAAAGATAGACACTACCTCAGATCCTCAATGTCTTTTTGAGACATTGCGGATCTTGTTCCATTCACTTAATCAAAAATACTATGATCTGCTGGGTAATGTACGATATCAAAAACGACAACTCCCGAACCAAAATCGCCAAAGCGTGCGAAAGGTCAGGGTTGTTCAGGGTTCAATATTCTGTGTTTCTGGGAAGTGTTGAGCTCAATGAAAAAGACAGTCTGCAGGTAGAGATTGAAGACCTGATGAACGAGGAGGAAGATTCCGTTTACATGTTTCCAATGAGCAAAGACGAACTGAAAGCCACCACACTGCTCGGCCAGGCGTTTGACAAAAAAATGGTGACTGATGAAGTGAAGGCGTTGTTTTTATGAATGTTGGAACTGACATCAGATCTGCAATGTCTTTTTGAGACATTACGGATCTTGTTTCGAACCAAAATAATTTGTTTATGAGCCAAACCAGCATCACTCCATCCGAAATTATCCAGTACCTTTACTGCCCGAGGTTCATTTATTTCGAAAAAGTATTGGGCATACCTCAGTATGAAGAGAAATCTTACAAAGCAATAAAAGGACGACATCTGCATGAAGGAAAAGTGAGAATGAACAGAGACTATCTTCGGAAAAAACTCGGGGTAATCGAAAAATACCAGGAGCAATATCTCACGAATACGATGATGCGTGGAAAAGTGGATGAAGTGTTGCTTCTTGAGGATGGAACTGCCGCTCCGCTGGATTATAAATTTGCGCAGTACAAAGATAAAGTTTTCAACACGTATAAAACCCAGTTAGCCTGTTACGCCTGGCTGATTGAAGATAATTTTGACCGGCAGGTAAACAGAGGGTACCTTGTGTACACCAGAAGCAAAAGTAAAGTAGTAAAAGTAGAGTTAGATGAAACTTTCAAAGATGATGTAAAAAAGAAAGCGGAAGCCATCGTAAAGATTATCAGCCGAAATCATTTTCCAAAAGCAACCCGGTACAAAAAAAGATGCATAGAGTGCACCTATCGAAATATTTGTATTCAGTAGCTTTATTTGTAGATTTTGTCACAAAATGGTGATGAACGATGATTTCCACAAGCAGAATTATTTCATAACGGTTCTTTGAAATTTTGTAGACAATTGGCATTCAATAGCTTACAAATTTTAAAACCTTCGGAGAAGCTTAAAAAAAGTCATCAAAAATAACAATTGAGGTATAAAAATATGAAGAATAGAATGAAATTATTACTTCGTAAATTTATAATAGTCAATATTTTACTGGCAAAAAGCACCTCACGAAGCTAATCCACCAAAACAAGGATTGAAACTAGAGCAAATTAAGATAGACGAGGGCTTTCGTGATCCCTCACGAAGCTAATCCACCAAAACAAGGATTGAAACGTGTTTTCTAATACATTGCAATGCTATACGCGCCGGCCTCACGAAGCTAATCCACCAAAACAAGGATTGAAACTAAAAAATGGAACAGGGCAACTAAAGGAAAACCTCCTCACGAAGCTAATCCACCAAAACAAGGATTGAAACGCTAATTCTATGCTAATTCCATACTTCCCGCAAAGCCCTCACGAAGCTAATCCACCAAAACAAGGATTGAAACTCCTATTGGTGTAAGCCCCTATCTCCCATTTATTTGCCTCACGAAGCTAATCCACCAAAACAAGGATTGAAACTTGGTCATTTTGGAGTTATTGTAATTAGTGATAGTGCCAGTATTGGTAAAAATTGCAATATTGCGCATGGTTGCACTATCGGAAGAACAAAGGGCGAGAATGAAGGTGCCCCATTTATTAAAGATAGAGTATGGATAGGTACCGGTTCTGTGTTAGTTGGTAACATTCAAGTGGGTCCAGATGTAATGATTGCTCCCAATGCTTTTGTAAATTTTGATGTGCCTCCCAACTCTATTGTTATCGGCAATCCTGCAAAAATAATTTATAAAGAAAATCCGACTAAAAATTATATAAATAATGCATGGATTGATTAAAAAAGGCATTGATGCCTACCTCAACTATAGATCTTTTAAAACCAACCGTCAGCTGGTCATTATCGAATCAGACGATTGGGGAAGTTTACGGACTAAAGATAAAAAAACGCGAGATAAATTAAATTTAATAAGTAAGGCGGTTAAAAATGACCAGTATGTACAATTAGACAGCATTGCAAATGCCGAGGATCTAGCTGCTTTGTTCGAAGTGCTTAATTCGGTTAAAGATACTAAAGGAAATCCCGCTTGTTTAACTGCTAATATATGTACTGCAAATCCTAATTTTGAAGCGATAAAAGCAGCTAATTTTGAGGAGTTTCACTACAAACCCTTTACAAAGGCCTTAAAAGACTGTAGCCAAGGAGAGGATTTATTTGGTCTTTGGCAAAACGGGGAACAGGAAAAGCTATTTATGCCGCAATTGCATGGGAGAGAACACCTTCATGCCTTGGCGTGGTTAGCAGAATTAAAAGCAGGGAATAAAGAATTGCTAAAAGCTTTCGATTTGGAGACTTGGGGGATTCCCTATACAGCACTCCTAAAACAAAGGCGGAAAAATTTGCAGGCCGCTCTAGACGTTTATGGTTTGGAAGGTGAAGCAGACTACCATCAGCACTGGATAAAAGACAGCACCCATATATTTAAGAAAAGTTTTGGGTATGCATCCAAAAGCTTTATAGCGCCAGCATATTATTGGCACAGCAAAATACAATCTATTTTAGCAGAAGCTAATATAAAATCTATACAAGGCATCAAGCTACAATATGAGCCAAGGCATCATAAAAAAACCAATTACAACAGAAAACTACATTATATAGGAGAAAGAGATAAATCTAGTGGTATCATCCATGCGCCTAGGAATAGCTTTTTCGAACCTTCTTCAGCTCCACATAAAGATTGGGTTAATGCAACATTAAAAGAAATACAAACTGCTTTTGACAAAAAAAAACCTGCCATTATTGGAAGTCATCGGATCAATTATATAGGAAGTTTAAACGAGAGCAATAGAACTAAGAATTTAGCTATGTTAAAAATTATTTTACAGAAAATAGTTTTAAAATACCCAGACGTTGAGTTTATAGATAGTGCAAGATTAGCTGATATAATCTGTTAAATGTTAATGTGATTTATTTGTTTAGATGCAGGATGTGACTTCTGTTTTTAGCTGACCTTTACTATTTCTTCATTAAAATTTACCAGCACTAATAAATGCTCAATTTAAATTCAAGTTTTTAATACTACATTATTTATAATACAGCATTAAACTAAAAAATTATTAATAAACAAATACGCAGCAATATGAATAAAAAAAGAGAAATAGAAAGTCCACTATTCACTATATTTACAGGAACCTACAATTCTGAAAAAATAATAGATAGAGTTTTTAGCAGCATAAAAAACCAAACACTTCGAAATTTTGAATGGATAGTTATTGACGATTGTTCAAAAGATAATACTGTCGATAAACTTGAAGCTTTTGTAAAAGAATTATCGGATATTTCCGTAAGGTTAATAAAACATAAAACCAATACAGGGGTTGGGGCAAGCCGAAAAGAAGCTCTTTCACATGCAAAAGGTAAATATTTTGTTACCTGGGATCACGATGATATACAATCTGAGTATCAATTAGAAATATTTCAACAACTTTGGTCGAAACATGATGCAGAAAATGTAGGTACTATTTTCGCTAAAATCAAAGATCAAAGTGGAAAACTGCTTGGAAAAAAATACCCTAAAGAGCCTTATATCTCTGATTATATTAATGTACATAATACGTATTTAGTTGGAAATAAAGAGAGTGGAAATATAGTAGAACATCATGTCTGTGCTAAAACCGAAAAGTATAAAATGGTTTTACAATATTTCGAAGAAAACCCAAATTTGCTTAGAAACCACAAACCTAATGGTGGTGATATTTGGGGAACATTAGCTTTTTTAGGCTATAACACGCTTTATACAAATCAAATTGTTAGAACGTATTACATCAGTGAAGGGGGTAGAAAAACTATGAGTGATGAGCCCCGAAAGAAAAGTGCAGAAAGAATTTATTTATATAAATTATTATGGGTAAATCATTGGCAAAATAAATTAAAAAATAAGTCATTGAAATGGACTTTGCGTAATTATCTAGCAGTTGGCATGTATGGTTTTTTAGCTAAAAAAAATTATTTTGAGATCATGAATGATGTAAAAAAAACGAATTCAAAAATTGGAGTCTCCATTCTAGCACTGCCCTCTTTTATTTTGTCTAAACGCTATCAATAAATAGCATAATCAATATCGTTTTTTATATAGATTAATATTAACCAATTAACTGTTATGATTAAAAAACTAGAATGGGATAGTTCATTTTTCAAAAAAAAAATTGGAAAGGCTACTTTTGATAAAGATTTTGATTTAAAAGAATTTTATTTAAAAGCAGTTCAATTTGATTTAGTCTATGTGTTCTCTGATAGTCCTATTGCCATAAATGCAAGGCTTATGGACATAAAGCACTCCTATTCTAAAAGCGTAAAACAATCTCTTGAAAAAAATAGTTCAGTCAGTTTGTTTAATTCAAATGAGGACGATTACAATCAACTTTTAGCACTCACGTATTTAAGTGGACATGAATCTAGGTTTGTAAAAGATTCCTTTTTTGATGCTAGTGATTTTAAAAGGCTTTACAAATGCTGGATAGATAAAAATTTAAGTGAAGTTGATCATCAAGTCCTAGTATATAAAATAAAAAATAAAATAGTTGGATTTGTATCCTTTTCTAGACATCAAAATGAAGCAGATATAGAACTAATTGCCGTAGATGTAGCTTATCAAGGTCGAGGTCTTGGAAAGTTACTGATTCGAGAAGTTGAAAATAAATTATTATTTAATTCCATTTTATCAGTTCCTACCCAAGAATCTAATATTGGGGCATGTAAATTTTATACTAAATATGGATTTAATTTGAAAAATAAAACATACATATACCATTATGCGAATGATTCCTTTTAATAAACCTTACCTAACTGGAAAAGAGACCGAGTACATAACAGATGCTGTAGCAATGGGAAAAATTTCGGGTAACGGAAAGTACACACAGAAATGTCAAACCTGGTTTCAAGATAGCTATGGGTTTAAAAAGTGTTTGTTAACTACTTCGTGTACGGATGCTTTAGAAATGGCAGCCATACTTATTGATATCCAACCTGGTGATGAAGTCATCATGCCATCGTATACCTTTGTAAGTACAGCTAACGCTTTTGTATTAAGAGGTGCTAAACTGGTATTTGCAGATAGCCACAAAGACCATCCTGGGATTGATGAAGCTTCAATAGAGGCTTTAATAACTTCTAGAACTAAAGCTATTGTCCCTGTGCATTATGCTGGGGTTGCTTGTGATATGGATGTGATTATGGATTTAGCAAACCATTACAATTTGTATGTTGTAGAGGATGCTGCACAGGCTATTGATAGCTTTTATACCGGAAAAGATGGGGTTAAAAGAGCCCTAGGAAGTATTGGCCATTTGGCAGCTTTTTCATTTCATGAAACCAAAAACATTATATCTGGAGAAGGAGGAATGTTGGCCATAAATGATGAACGCTTTTTAGAACGAGCAGAAATCATTTGGGAAAAAGGCACTAATCGTTCTGCTTTTTTTAGAGGGGAAGTCAATAAATACGGTTGGGTAGATGTGGGCTCATCATTTCTACCTTCAGACATTATTGCTGCTTTTTTATGGGCACAATTAGAAAACTTAAGGGATATTCAATCCCGAAGAAGTACTATTTGGGATGAGTATCAAAGGCAACTAAAAGATTGGGCAAATCAACTGGGTATAAAAACACCTTTTGTTCCCAACTATGCAACGAATAACGCTCACATGTTTTATTTGGTTTGTAAAAGTTTAGAACAGAGAAATTCGCTAATTGCTTACTTAAAAGAAAATAAAGTGTTAGCAGTATTCCATTATTTGAGTTTACATAAAAGCGAATTCTACCAGAATAAGCATGACGGTCGAAATTTGCTACAGACCGACCGATACTCAGATTGTTTAGTAAGATTACCGATGTTTTACGAATTGAATACTGAGATGGTTATAAAAGAGATATTGAGATTCGAATATACTAATCCTTAAAACGTCTGACTTTTAGACTTTTGCAAAAAATAAGTTCAATAAAAATTATTCTAACATGAAAATTAAATTTTATCGCAGACAAATCGGAAACAAACTTTTGAAATTTATTTTAAAAAATGAGGGAAGATTAAAATATATATTAAGATTTATTCCTTTAGATCTTAATAAAAAAAAATATTTATGCATAGGCCTGCCTAGGTCAGGTACACATTCTATGGAGAGGATATTAAAATCTGAGTTTGGATTAAATGGTAGGCATGAGCCTCAAGCAATCGTAATTCTTGACTATATTGTAAATGATTTTAAAGAAGAACATGGCAAAAATGCAGAACAATTTATCATTTTGCGAGAAAAATTATTTAGATATCAATTTGAGTCATCATATTATCAAATATTTTTAGTACCATATTTTGTTAAACTGTTTCCGAATTCATTTTACATACTTACAATTAGAAACCCTATAGATTGGGTTAATTCTATGATGAATTTTGCTATTCGAAAAAATTATAAAATCAATGATTTATGGGGTAAATATATTTGTAAAATTGCAGGTGATATTGAAGTTATCGGTAGACAAGAAAAAGACTTGAAAGAAACACTTACATTACATTATCTAAAATACTACAAAATGCATATTGACTTAGCATTAAAGAATATTCCGAAGGAACAGCTATTAATTATGGATACATATGAGATCAATGATAGTTTTGATGAGATTGCTAAATTCATTAAAGTTAAAAATAAAAAGATTGATCTTGATTTTCACGGAGGTAAAAATAAGCACAAAATTAAAGTAGAAATTTCTAAAGAAGTTATTAAACAATCAAATGAGATTTGTGAATATTTCATTCAAAAGGGAATAGTTCATTTTAAAAAGTATCAAATAATAATTAATGATAACTACCTTAAGGATACTTGAAAATTTAACAGGAATTTAAATCAACAAGCAAAGCATAAAAAATTGAAATTTCGCTAACACAACTTATCTAAGTTCTGGTATCATTAAATGTATCTAAGAAGGTCTAAATCATATTTTGTCAATTTTAGTGAAATTGAAATATTTTACGAATTGAACACCTCAGAAGTCATAGCGCAACTTATAGCATTTAAATAGGGAGATGTTTATAACGGATATAAGTTAATAAGAGAGCATCAAGTAGTAATATTTAATTGCATGACATTACCAAATTTTTCTTAAGTTAGGCTTACAAAAATGTAGAACAACGAGTTAACTTTAATTATCATGTTTAAACCAGTAAACATTGTTCATGTCCTCGAAAATGTAGTAAGTGTGAAAAACTAGTTGATTCTATTGGGATATTTGTAAACAAATAATAAACTTAAAGAATTTTATAAGCCATGGAATAAAAAACTTGAGGATTTCATTTCTATAAATCTAGAGGCTTGGCTATACTATTTAAAAAATATGAGTAAAACTATTCAATTCCCACATCCACCTGGAGCAGGTGGTCCAGGCAGCTTTCAAATTCGTTTTGAAAAAGAATTGCTAAAAAATGGATGGACCATTAGTTATGCCGGTCAACACGAAAAACCTGATCTTGTGTTTGTGGTTGGTGGTACCCGAAAGTTGTTTTGGCTTTGGAGAATGAAACTTAAAAAAATCCCAATTGTATATAGGTTAGATGGTATAAGTTGGCTGCATAAAAAGGGGCAAG
>Ga0306912_1000663_pt1 | contig 18979 bp, 7 predicted proteins | sample AntRauFillE10628_FD_190443 | JGI IMG/M metagenome (GOLD analysis project Ga0306912, IMG submission 190443) | Saline lake microbial communities from Rauer Islands, Antarctica - Metagenome Filla E10 #628 (v2) (version 2) | ecosystem: Environmental > Aquatic > Non-marine Saline and Alkaline > Saline... | reverse complement strand
CATCGGCAACAGAGCTGTAAGTTCGTGACCCCCCCCTCCCGCTGCTACACATACATTGTACAGAGTTCTCACTTTCAAAACACCATCTTACACAGATATAATAGACGGAAGACACAACAGGTATGTTTAATAATCAAAGTTCAAGGAAGAATCGTCGGAAAAGGAAGAGAGAGCGCCCGTCGCGTCGTATTGATATGACCGGAATCGAGCCAGCATCCGTCCAATGGTATCGCAGTGCTGCTACTGTTGGAGTTCCTCCTGCGTCTATTGTAAAGCCGGCATCTGAAAGCATCTACCAAGAGGATAATGTTCATCAAGTCCTGCATAAGCTGGGCTACCAACCTTATTGGCCCGGACAATCAGGGTGCGCCGAGAATCTTCCTAATATCTTTGCTGTAAGGTGCCGGCCTCCCCCCGATGTGGATCTTAATCCTCCGTCGCAGCAGGCTGATGCGCCTCTCCAGGGGATTCCTGTGGCTACACTTCCTCCGCTTCAGCCTCCTATCCCCGAGGATGACTTGAATGACTGGTCTAGAGGCCGACGCAGACATAACATTGGATTGAGATCGAAACATCCCAACATGTATTCCGATGTGGGTCCTCCGTCAGAGCAGCCTGCTGCTTGTCGTGCACCCGAACAACCTCCTCCCGATGCTGATTCTCCGTCAAAGCAGACTGCTGTGCCTCCTCCACCAGAAGTACCTCTTCCCCCTAATGTGGATCCCCCGTCACAAGAAGCTGCAGCACTTCCCGCAGTACCTCGTCAAGTCCCTTTTCGTAGATGGGCATATGATGAATGGGGATATGATGTACCAAATATGGAATCATTATATATTGCATTGACGGATGGAACTCGTCCCCTGGCACGTCATGTGGATTTGGAGAATAATGTCCAGGATAATGGTGATGAGGGCGGCACACCCCGAGGTCTACGTGTTGGTAGACGTTCTGATGAGGACACTGCTGATAGTAGCCTTACTGAGAGTCGGTAGTTTCATGGCATGAATATAAATAATTGGTACGTTTCCTGTTGACTGTTGTGAGAAGTAATACAATATTATATTTCTTCTAACAAGTTGTATGTTTCTGCATTTCAGTTTTTAATACTTTTTCTCTTGCATTGTGTATATTAAATAGGAGGTCTGTCGAATTGAGTGTTCCTAGCTCTGGTGTGACGTTGTTTCTTTTGAAGGTGCTTGTCAATACAGACGCTGTAGAACGAGAAACGCACCTTGCTGCGGCTCATTAGCTCTGTTACAACATCTCCTTTGGACCGTGTCACTGGGCTATCAGGTTGGAGGTTCAGTGCTGTGAAGTGGGTGTTCCTAAGTCTGGTGTGACGTTGTATCTTTTGAAGGTGCTTGTTAATACAGACGCTGTAGAACGAGAAACGCACTTTGCTGCGGCTCACTAGCTCTGTTACAACATCTCCTCTGGACCGTGTCACTGGGTTATCAAGTTGGAGGTTCAGTTCTGTCAAGTGTGAAGTGGGTGTTCCTAGCTCTGGTGTTACGTTGTATCTTTTGAAGGTGCTTGTCAATACAGACGCTGTAGAACGAGAAACGCACTTTGCTGCGGCTCATTAGCTCTGTTACAACATCTCTTCTGGACCGTGTCACCGGGTTATCAAGTTGGAGGTTCAGTTCTGTTAAGTGTGAAGTTGGTGTTCCTAGCTCTGGTGTGACGTTGTATCTTTTGAAGGTGCTTGTCAATACAGACGCTGTAGAACGAGAAACGCACTTTGCTGCGGCTCATTAGCTCTGTTACAACATCTCTTCTGGACCGTGTCACCGGGTTATCAAGTTGGAGGTTCAGTTCTGTGAAGTCGGTGTTCTGCAGTCTGTATTCGAGGTATGTCACCGATTTGAATTAGAAGGTGGGGGAAGTGGAGTTGGTGGTGGACTACCAGAGTGGATGGACGCCAATGGCATGTTGACCCCCACATACCCCTGTGCCGGAGGCTATGTCAAAATTTGTCGGTTTGGCGTATGCGAGTCAGGAGTCGGATCTCATGACGCGGAAGCTATGGTCTTTTTCGTCGGTCGCCACCTCCACTACAACTCAACTGAAGCTGTTATTATTTATTCTCACGCTGTTTTCTGTTTGACCATGTCACTATGTTATCAGGAAATCTAGTAGGACTAAAAGTTCTTACAAGTTGGATTTCCTGTATCAATTCAGAGGTTGACTTCTGTCGGGTTAGAGTTGAAATTATGAGTGGGCTTCCATTTCATAAAGACCTAGTGTTTCAATGGAATGGCGTAGATCCTAAGGAATATACAAATGTCTTGTGTTTCGAGCAGCCTTCCGATCTGGAAGGATACAAGTTCCTAGATACAAAGAAATGTCCTGGTAAGAGACCAGATGGGTCTTGCGTTCCGTTACGTTGGCTTGAATCTATGTCAAGGGTTATATTGATTTGGTCAGCTATTACTGTTGTAAGTGTCTCCATTGTTCTTTAATGTAAGAGTTTCTCCTGAAGAGTAATGTCTCTGACCTAATATTTTCAATATGTTTTTCATAAAGCAATATTTTATTCGACAACTGCACAATGTACCTCACTACGAGATACCTGGAAGTGACGTGGTTCAGTTTTTGAAAATGGTTGACTGTGTGAACCATAAAAAAAATCCCAGGTTCCCCGAGATCATCAAGATCAGTCCTGAGAATAATCCCCATGGTTTCAAGGATGATTTCCTGTACTTGTGCTATAATGTTCCCTATCCTATTCCAAGGTGCTTGATTGAGCGCATCATCAAAGAGCACATCTGGACAAAGCCACGTGCGCATGTGAAGTGTAAAGACCGGGGTTCCATAGGACTGAACATGGGTTCTGCCAATGATCATTGTTCCACACGTCGTAGAGAATGGCATGGAATGGCCGGTCCAAACTGGTTTGCAACAACGAATGATGTTGATGTCAAGGCATTGTTTCGGCATTTGTCAGAGATGGTTATTGACGTTGGAAATGGTCTGGGGATGAAGATTTTCGAATATGACGACCCTACAATGACTCAATTCAGAAGGGATCATACAACGCATTTGATTGATGAGATGAACATTATTGATTCTCTGTTTCTCGGGTTGGGTGTGCCCAACTTAACAACTGTGAAATGTCATGTCGATGGGAACAATGATAAATCCCATCCAGCGTTTTCCATTACTGGAGGAATAGCTACTATCTTGAAGATATGTGGAGTTACAGTCCGACTTATGTTTGTTCTGTACATGAAGGAGAACACTGCGGAGTTGACACGGAAGTTGAAAGTGTTCAAGCCCTATTTGGAACGTTATGAGCAATTCATGAGTGCCGGACACATTGCCGAATATCGAAAAACAATACTGTTTACGCATCTGGTTCCAGAAGGCTGTGATACGCAACGGTTTGCCACGTCAATGGAAAAAGGTTGCTTCACCTTCTCTCCTTATTCATGTGCCATCTACCGGGTATTTGAAGTATACCATGAACTGCGCAATAATATCATTGCTTGGGCAGCTTTCTTGGTCGGGTCTTCAATAGTTCAACATCAACCTGATCATTTCTGGTACATCTGTGATAAGATTCAGAAAGATCCATGTTTTCTTTCCAAATGGCGGAACCAACCAGAACCATGGGCAAGCATTGTTGATATGGATCCTTACGACATTTGCTATGAACTGTCTAACGCGGTGTTTGAACAGGAAAAAGCCAATGCGCTTGTTACGTATCCCAGGCTTGTTGTTTATCCCGACGAAAATGGAAAGCCCTATGACAGAATCAGGAAAGTCCGTTTTAAACCACCTGTCAGGGAAGGAGAGAAAGGAACCAACATGTGTTGTGAAATGACAGCCAAGTTGATATATGAGTCGAGATTCCATGGAGGTATAACCTACAGAAATTGGGCTGATATCATGAAGTATTATGGTGTGATATGTGCAGCCATTCAAAGTCACTATCAGTCTGTTGGTACACTCATTCGGCAGCACATTATTGGGATTGGTGCCTCCTGTTTGGTACTCAATGCCAACTTTCTGCGGTTTGCTGAAATTGCCGACGGCGGAACAGTGGACATCTATGTCCGATCGCAACTGGATGCCTCCGGAGCAACTGAACAGGACAAGAATGAGGCTAGTGATACTATCTTGACCGCAATATCTCATAATCACAATGTTCATCTTCCGCATTGTGAAGAAGGAAACTGCAAGCTTGTTGCCTTCGAGCGGGGGACTTCAACGATCACACATCAAGATACAGTGTTCCCTGGCCAGGCTTTGCATTACCCCAAGAGCCTCTCCGGAACAGGAACTACAGCCACCCTAGGTGTGCGAACCGAGATCCGTCGTAAATATTTTGGAAAAGATGGTACACACTGTGATTCTGTGTTGGAACCATTGATCGATTGGACTGAAGTCGAGCAAAAGTACAAGTTTCTGAAGACCCCATTTTTCTGGAGCAAGCTGGAGTCCAAACTTCTGGCATCTGATGGAAACGAATTAAAACTAAAGAGAAGAAGTGCTGTTCGGGTCTCTACTGCTAAAGACGCATCTCCCGGGAATGTTTCTTCATCTGAGGTGGTTCCTTATTTTCCATTTGTTTCAGGTGCCAAGAGCAAGAGGATTACACCCAAGAACGGCGGAGTTCACCCTAACGATCTTGAAATGCCTGGAAAGAGCTGGCTGGTTAACCGGAAAGAACTCCTGAAAGACCGTTCAGAATCAGTGGATTTACATCTGTCTGTGTTGTTCCTCAAGACAATCGGAGCACCCAATTCAAAGCTTAAACATGTTTTGGTACGGCGGTACAATGGAAGGCGTGTCACTGTGGGACTGAAATTTCCTCTTCATCCTACGGCGCCTCTCCTGTTCGCTGATCCTGAGTTTCCTTTGTCGTCCAGCAAGGAGGTCGCTGTGGTACTCAGAGTGTCCACCAGTGTCAATGACACTGCCAAGGAAGAAGGTACTACTCGTGCACTTTTCAGTACTAGTTATGATGAAGCGAAGCATTTCTTCATGCTTTGGTATGTTTTGAAACATTCGGGAGCTTGTGCAAGTCAATGCAGTGCCAGAGTTACGAAATCTTTGTATTTGAAAGAAGAGCAGATTGACGCACTGAAAAGCTATAAAAAACCTTGTGCGTCCGCAGTCGACAGAAAGAAGGGCAGTTCTATTCGATCCTTGAACGTCATGCTTACTTCTGATGGAGTACCAAAGGTGGTCATTGTGTTGTACTGGACAGGGGGTATTGCCTATTACTTGGTTGACAAGTTCGGAAACGTTGATAGTAACGTGTATCTTTGTTGGCCTGAGGAAAAGACGGTGACAAAAGTTAAAATGTTTGGAAAGGCTCTACTACAGTCTAACCCAGACAAGGCCGCTCCTGAAATGTGCGAGTTCCTTTCAGTGATAGGCCATGCAAAAGCAGTAAAGACATCCAACTTGTATATGGGGTCGTCTTGGAACTTCTCTGTTCTGTTGGCCGATGGTACGGTGGCCATTGTCTCTGCCCGGAATTGTGTCAAGGTTGTCGGGAAATGTACAGCATCGTACGCCGCACGGAACGGTCTGCTGGGTGAAGATGGTTTGAAAGGATTGTTGAAGAAGTATGCACAACTTGTATCTGAAGATAATATTGCCAACAGTAGCACTGTCGATGGGACCAACGCCCATTCTGATGAATGTGCTTCCTATGGGAGAAATGTAAAGAACAGGAGAAGAGCAAGGCGGAAGAAGAAAGAACGTCAAGAATCAAATGCTCCCATTTTCACTGTTGCAGCAAGTATGGAAGTGAGTTCGAATATAGAAGAAGAGTTGGTTCTAACAAGGAAACACAAGCATCTTGGTACCTGTTATAGTTGCAATAAAAAGGGTCATCTCAGGCGGTTCTGTCCGGAACTTCTTCCCTTTCGTCTGTACAGCATCATCTACAATCAATATTGGAGCTACTATACTGCTACATGGAAACCTTTCGAGCACTTCAACTTGGAACTCCTTAAACATGTGCCAGTGATTGGTGTTGCGTTGGAAATTGCATTGAGAAAGTTTTTTGATACGAAAGAAGATGCAAGATTGGTACTACGCTCGGACAAGGTTGCTGACATGAAAGAAAGCAAAATAAAGGAGGAATCACCGATGAATCTGTGTGGTGATAAAAAAAGGAAACGGAAACGACTTGATGCTGGTCTTTATGTGGAAAATGTTATGGCAGATGGATCATCTCGATCTGTGTACAGAAAGAACATTAGCTACTTTGGAGAAGATGATGGAGAAGATTAGTCAAGATAGATATCTTAAAGTTTAGTGATGACGTGTAAGTGAACTTGAAGCACTTTTTGTTTCTTTCTTCAAGGGGAACAACCCTCTAAATAATATGCTGACGTCAGCTTTCTCGCCTTTGCGCACATCTTGTCCCACGTACATGCGTGCAGACTATTTTGAATTTGAATTTCATTCCTTCATAATATGTCGAAAATATCTCATGTCCCAGCATGTATTCTTGCATGGTTCAGCCCAACACACTACGGAAGAGACGCCAACGTCTTCGAGAGAAGGCTCTTAATGTTACCATTAAAAGAAAGAGACATGTTAAGAGCAACACACGGGAAGGGGCCAATCTGGCAAGAAAGAAGGCTTTGCTCGATTTCATCGATACGGAGAATGACGTAATTACGGACGAGTGGCTGAACAGGAGACTTCTTGGTTGTCAGTTGTATGAAGCTGGTGATCCAAACTGGGAAAGGAATGGCCTTAACAACAACAGAGAGTTCTTGTCCAGTGAAGATAGCAACCAAGGTCGACATGGTGGTGATGACGGGGGCGGGGATGATGGGGACGACGGTGGAAGTAGTAGCAGTGATGATGATGATGAGGAACACGGTTCAGGGAGAAGAGGACCCGTTGGGAGTTCTTTCTTCAAAGATGTCCTCAAAAGTCCGAAAAAAGCCCTTTTGCTCTTCTACCTAAACTCTGGATTGCATCGATTCCAGCGTTACAAAGACTACAGTTCACAACATGATGGCGAACCTGTTGACATTGAAGCACTGAAAGAGGAAATCAAAGAAGAACAGTTAACCAATGATGAAATGGCTGACATCACCTCGAGATTCTTGAAGTGTCATTCCTTTACCGGAGAAGACATGCCCTCCTGCGGGGCCTGTGGCATTCGTTGTTTCGAACGCCATGAACAGCCCAGAATACGATTTGAAGAGTTCCCCCTTGAACACCCGTTGCTCCGTGCTCTTAAATATACGGAGGGTGAGAGCGTTTCAATCCTGAAAGTCATACGTGATCCACGGTCTAACGTTGAAATACCTGTTGACGACAGCTGGACAACAAGAACTGTTCAGACATGGAGAGTAAGATCTGTCTTTTGTGAAAATGAACCACCAAATGACGGTGATATATCCACATGGAACGATGCAACATTTTGGCATCTCCATCCCGAGTTGATTCATGAGAACGAAGAGGGCCTTCTGTGCACGACACTTTGTCCTATCTGCGTTGGAAATCTGAAAAAGGAAGAACCAACGCGTCCACCGCTTTCTATAGCTGCAGGAGTCGACTTTGGATACTATGGAAGGCTGGATGGAGTACAACTTCCTTCCTTGTTGGAACAGATGATCTTGGCCAGATGTCGGCTATTCTTTGCAACATTGAAAATCACTTCGAACACATATGGTGTAGTTAACAGCAGTTGTAAGAACAAGTTGAAGTGCCATGCCATCATCTACCCGCATAACGCTCCCGAAGTTGCAAGCTACATGTACAATTCTGATGTATTCGGAAAGGACGGCATTCTTGACAGGAATATGTTGAAAGGGCTTATGCAAGTGTATTTGTTGGATCACAAAGGCAACCAAGACGCACTGGCCAACACAATCTTTGGTTCCAACATTTGTACTGCCAAACCTTGGGTAATCGCCCAATGGCTGCTAATTCTGAGACAGAGCAACCCTTACTACAGCGACCTGAAGGTTGACCGCCTGCACGATCTGATTGAGGTGACTGACTCCATCAACGAGCATCTTCGTCAGGAGGTGACCGTCATCAGCAACGAAGCGGAAGTCAGCCGGGAGCAGACTATTGGTTCTGACATTGCTGGAGGACTTAATGTGGAAATCAACAGTAACTCCCAACAAAGACAACGCGAGGAAGAGTCCTCTCGTGAGGAACCAAACAGCCCCATCCCTGTGTCCTACAGTTACGTCACAAACTCTACTGAGGCTTACCTGTGTGAAAACAAAGAAGACTTTCGTTTCAGAGCACTGGCGAGATTTGCCAACTTGAACGATGGGTCTTCAGGCGGTGTAAACCACCACGGGAGAGATTTCCAGGGGAAGCTCTTTGATGAGAGTGCCATGGATGATTATCTTCAGCGTTATCCGATGAATCTTTCTTCCTCGTCCACGCGTGGCGAAGATCCGTATTCTGACTACGAAAGGAACGATCACGCAATTACCACGACCTTCCCTCATGCATTCCTTCTGGGAAAGCTGTATGGAAGACCGATTGGACGCCTCACTCAGGAGCAGAAGCTGCATCTTTTGAATCAATTTCACATGGTTCCAGCCAGGGATCGAAGGTTGCTCGGGTTCTTGTACGATGTAGGATTAAGGACGGATGTTGTCGACGGTGTGAAGGCTTATGCTGAGGGAAATCCAAGGTCTGTTGATCAGCTTAGACACTTGATGAGTAACACCGAAGAGCGACAAATCCTCAAGGAAGCCATGGACTTTCCTTATACTGAATCTGCCAAACGTGTCATTGACAAGTGGCTCATGCACCTTCGTATATCCAGTAAGAACGTTGCATACGGAGCTCTGGAAGGAACAAAACTTAAACACCGTATCATTGGAAGCGCCAAACGTTTCTCTGCTAATTCCACGTTCTTGACGTTCAGTCCTGCAAACCTTGATAATCCCAGAGCACTTAGGATGACCTTTCGCACTGCAAACAACGGGACTTTCCCGTCAACATTCGAGGATGGCTGTCCTTATGGTGCAACTGGCACAGAATTCATGGAGAATATGCAAGATTTTCCTGTTGTTACGGAGGGGAACATAACTCTCCCCAAGTCAGACAGAGCCGGTAGAACTGTTGACAACCCGGTAGCCTTTGTTATGGAAAACAAGCAGCTTCTTCACGATATTCTCACCATACTCCTAGGAGTCCCTGTTGAAGACAAAGGTTTTTTTACGAAAATGTCTGGTCAGTCTGAACGCTCTACAAAATATTACAGAACACGGAAGGGAGTATACGGCTACGCTCTTCACAATATGGGAGTGACGGAAGGACATGCCAGAGGGACACTGCACTGGCATTTCAATCTGAATGCTGGTGTGTCACCCTATGTTCTGCAACGGTTCAGTGTTCTCCCTGAAATCTGTGAAGAGATAACCAAATATCTTGACATGTGTTACTGCTCTTCCATACCATCCAATCTTCACATCCAGGCAATTGTGAAGAAAGTTCTGTCAAAGCACCGCGATTCCTGGAAAGTACCCAATGATGTCGCAACTTCTGTTTCTATCCCTGGAGTTCTTGCTTCAAAAGCTAAATTGTTCTCCAGGATTGAAAATGGAGATCGGCGGCCTTGTACTGTTAATAGAATAAAGAGGGCAGCTAGAATTCAAGCTGGGCGACAGAATATTCATCAGCATCAACAGACTTGCAAGAAAGGCCCGAGAGGAGAAGAAGGCTGCAGGCTTGATTACAGGCAACCTTGTTCGTCTGTCACTCACAATGTCAGACTTGTGCCGTCAAGGCAGGGAGGATCAACGTCATCCTTGCAACTTCAGCAAGATAGTCCTGGAGCTGATAATTCCACTCAACATGAAGACAATCCCTCCATTGAAGGTGAACCCAGCGACAACCCAGTGGAAACGGTTGAAGACCAAGACGATGACAACCCGGTCGAAACGAGGAATTACAAAGTTATGACGGACTCAGACAGGGTATCGGAAGCAGAAGAAAGCAGGTCGCACCGCCTTGTAGATGTGCTGGAGAAGACCAGACGGAAATCTGTTGTGGTGTGGGAGACCAGGCGACCCCTCTGTTCACTAGGAACATTCGAGCAATCTCCAATGGAGAAAGATAACCCACGGCAGTTCATCGTTGATGCCTTCCAGCATGCATTCCTTTCTGATGACACCATATTTTCCGGAAATGTTGACTCCCTTTGGACATGGATGAAGGAGGAAGCATCACTGGACCAGCTACAGCATCTTTACAAAGAAATCCAGGCGCAACTTCCTACTGCAAATGGATATGTAGCTGCTTTCTGCCCACCACTGTCCTACTGCACTGGCTCGCACAACAACTCTTCCCTTCTTGGCAGTATTGATCAGTCAATGTCAGCTCTTTTCTACCTCATCCCCTATGAGGCGAAACCCAAGTTTCCTCTGGAGCAGTCTCTGTCTATTATCAACAACACCTTGCAGCACATTGTTCATCATGTCAGTCGTGCAGATGACTCTGGCACTATACAGCGGACGGTCAAACACTTCCTCACCAGAGCTATCAACAAATTGCATCTCTTGATAGAGATATCGGACTGGGAAATGGTGGCCAAGATCATCGGCTTGCCCAGCATGATCACAAGCGAGAAGTACTCAATAGCGGATCCATCCTCCCTACCAAACTTGCTTACTAGGTTCCAGCTGTCAGAGGACAAATCACAAGTGTTTGAAAGTCTCCACGGGGAGTTGACTGCTACAAGACATCGCCGCCAGCTTGAAGAGAGACTGCGTGCATCAAGACATAGGACGCAGAACCGTGTGACAGAAAACCCCACCGGCATCACACCCTCCAGGGTCATGGTGCAGCTGCCCGATGACTGCATACATCATGTATTCCGGTTCCTCTGTTATGAGCAGTCCCATGAAACTGTTGCTGCTAACGATCAACCTGTGTCCCTGGTAGAACAATACAAGATCAATGTACTGCCCCTTTTGCTTCTTAACAAAGACCACCACAAGCGCTTGAAATATGATCCTTATCTTACTGCAATTGCAGACCAGGCCTATCTACAAGCGCATCAGCAGCAACAATCTCCCTACCAATACTCGGCAGTGGGATCATCATTTGGGCACATTGAGCAAGTCAAGGTAAATGTCTCCATGTCCAACCAACCAGAAGACCCGTCGAATCCACAGCGAACTATATTCATTCCAACCGACTCGACCTACTGGTTCAGGAGTCAACAACTCGAAAACATTACATACTACGAGTACCGCGCATGTTTCACTTTCCACAAAAACAAAAAGCCACGCAAAAATCCTGGGGGAGATCCCAACAAACTCAATCAGCAGACGCAATTCATCCTGGATCAACAATTTCCGGCTCACGAAGATTCATACATTGTTATCAACAAGAAGCAGTGCACTCCACTGGCCATCGGTACAATTCCCAAACATCCTGGTTCTGAGCCCATCATGGATAACGAAGAAGACGGACAGCAGCAGAAACGACACGCGAAGTGGAGAGAAAAGGCGGATCTTTACGCCAAGTACTATCTGTCTTACTTTCGTCCACACTCCTTCAGGACTGAGGATACTACATACACATGGGACGACCTGGAGGAATGGATACAGTTTCTACAGAATGACGAATCCATCATCAGCACATTCAGGCTGATGATCATGAAACAGCACATGGACGGTATCACAACTTCCGAAATGTGTAAGACTATGGGTCGCGAGTACAGGAGCCGTGTCCGAGACATGTGGTCCAACGCGGTTAGAAATGATATCCGGCGACAGAAAGGCCTGGAGATGCAAAGTCGTAAGAACAATCAAGCTTATGTCTGTGACCCCGAAGACTTCACAGGATTCTCGCCCCAGACCATCAGAAGTATGACAGAACAAATTCAGCACAACGAAGATCAGACGCTTGCAATGGAAACTTTACTCCATGTGGCAAATTCCGGCGAAGATGAACTTCAGGACCATCAGCAGTTCGCTCGACGTAGCCAATGGATGTCGATCATGTGTACCAGGAACATGCGGGACATGCAATTGAAACTTGATGAAATGTTTGAATGGATGGCGGACATTGATGACGATGCATCACGTGCTGGTACAGGAGACCGTGGAGGTACATCACTGGAACAGTTGGAATTGCAAGCAAGAACAATACGATCGCGGTTGATGGATCCCAGAAACCCCCAACACAAGCAGCAAGTGAGGCTGTTCGAAGACCTCTGCGATCATCTTGGCATTCGAGTCAACAGACGGCGGCAGAAACCTGCACAACCATTCCCTCAGATTGTGATGGTACACGGAGGAGCAGGCATGGGGAAAACTACACTGAGAAATGCAATATTAGACCTCTACGAGGCCATGCGGCGTTACCAGTGGCGTCTCTCCTTCAACCACATGAATGCCGCCGAGATGGGAGGCCAAACGATCTGTTCCTGGATTGGCAACAACAGGAATAACTGTGACCAAGTTGGCACCTTTCATGGTAAAACTGTTCACCAACTCCGTTCGCTGGGATTCACCACCAACGCCTTGACCTGCATCGAAGAGTTTGAAAACACTGCGCCACGACACTACGCACGCATAACAAAGCTAGCGGAAGAAGCTACATTCAACCGTGGACAACATTACGGTGGCACCCAGTGTTTCAAGTTTGGTGATCTTGGACAAATTGGTCCGGTGCTTGAGAAGCGAAACATTGCAGGGGTGATCATGGACAAATACCTCGATGACGACCTGCAGAAGAAGATGCCCGCCAAGAAGAAACAAAAGCTTGAACAGTCGTCCATCACTCCAGAAACCCGCAAACATCAGAACAGGTACAATGCCGACCACCCGGACATGATTGGTTCGCGTCTTTTCACCTCTGCAAGATGGTACGAGCTCAATGAGCAGAAACGATCAAACGACCCCATCCACACGAACAATGTACGAAAGCTCTACCAAGGACAGGTCTTCACATTTGAAGATTTGAAAGACAACGATTACAAGATGTTCAGTTCCGAGGATGCGTCCTCTGGTGATTGGGACGACGCCTCAGTGATAGTTGCCACCAATCGAGAGCGCTTCAGTCTCACTCACACCAGAGCCAAGGCTTTTGGCAGGTCAAAGGGCCATCCTATCTTTCGATGGTTAGTTAACATCAAAGACGACTGGCAGAACAAACCGAGGGAGTCCTCCTATGTGCGGGCACTACAGGATCCATGCCTTCATCAGTACTTCGTCAAGGGATGTTCAGCCTTCCTCGATGACAAGTATCTTCCCAAGCTAGGCATTGTGAAAGGTATCCCAGTTCGCTACCACTCCATGAAGTTCAGACAGGAAGACGAGGTCAGAGCAAGAGAACTCATTCAACGAACTCCCCCCGGTACAGTGTGTGATCTCCCCTTCTGCCCTCTCATGATCATAGTGGAAATGGATATTCCCCCAAATGTAGAGGAACAAACTGTCAATGCTCTGAAAAGGTTCTCCATCGGTACGCCGGCCAGGGGTAAAGTCCTTGTTCCCATATGCCAGACAACGTGCACACCCTCCAACCGTCCTGTCATTGTGTACGGGGGGGAAGGGTATGGTCCGTCCAAGGTTACCATCCAGAACGTCTTCCCCCTTCAAACTGCATTCGCAATAACAGCAAACAAGTCCCTCGGAGCCACACTACCCAGGGTCATCATAGCTCTTTCCTACAACAAGGCCCAGGGCTGCAATTTCGACTACCAGCAGCTCTACGTGGCTCTCACCCGCGTCGAAGAACGGGCCAATATCCGCCTCCTTCTCACCGGCCGAAATGAAGTGGAACAGTGGCGCTCCCTGTCCTATCTCGGCGATCTTCGTCCCGACCCAGCCCAGGTCTTCTTCTTTTGCGGCTTTCGGCACTACAACGAAGCAGAACCCAATGAAAACTGGAAGATGGACGCCTGGAACCCATCGAGGGCAAATGCAAAGTTCCGCCGTCTACTCCAGGAAAAGAAAGTTGTCCTCTGATCTGTCATGTGTGGACACATGAAAGAAGAAATCAAGAATCAAAGAATAACCGGTGCAGATTGGATGGATCACCTGCGGAATATAAACCACATCGATCACAAATCAGATGATCACGGCAGAACTAATAGAAAAATATTTAGAGCTCACCGGTCGGGGTGATACATTCTACAGAGCTGAATACAGAACATTGTTTCGGGTTATCATTTAAATCCACAAACATCCCTGAAGACCGTGCCATCGCTGCTGCGTTCATAACGCCTCGTCTCAAGTAACTCGAATTTACTTTACTACATCTTACTACGAATGTTATATCCACAAACATAATTTCAATCCACAAACATCACTCAAGACCGTACAATTGCTACGTTGACTACGCCTCATTTCAAGTAACTCAAATTTACTACATCTTCACAACCGCCTTTCTTCCATCTCATGGACTGAAGTGACCATGATGACCGTTGACAGCCATGAAACCTCGTTCTGAGTACTTCTTCATTCGTACCATACTGCTCTTCATGCGTTGGATCTCCCACTTACATGGCTCTCCTCTCTTCCGGAACAGAACTGGTAGCACCTGGAACTCTCTACCTGCAATACTCTCCGCATCACTGTTCTTCACTGTGAATGACTGACGATGTACATGGTAAACAACACGACAGATATCAATGTCGAAGTCATTCACTACATCATGAATGGTCAAATGCAGGGGCGCCTGGACAAAAGACAACTTGATGGGAATCCCTTCCAGATGGTAATCGACTATGCTGACGGGAACATCTCTATGGACATAGAGGGACTCTCTGTACGACGACGACAGTATGTTTACACCAAGACTCTCCAAATTCGCCTCCACTGCGCACAAGAAAATCTTGAAGTTCAGCTTGCTTCGGCCTTCCGTTCCACACACGAATATGTCAATGTCGTTGGGACTACTCCATCTTGGTCCAACTCTGTTCTTCTCCTGGTACCAAAACAACGCACAGGACCCTGCGACTGCCACTTCATCCTTTCGAGTAACGTCCCTAGGTATCACATAGCGGAGAAGCCTCTGGACTCGGTAGTACGCCCACCATGTCTCATCCATGCATGGCATGTACCAATCTACTTTCATCTTCATTTTCACGTTATTTGCGCTCCAGATGGATTGGCAATCGGGAGAACCCCGCCAGCACGCGGATCCCGTCATTCACACCGGCCACTCCGGGACTCCTTTGTTTCAGTCCTGTTAACGATTCACGCGCCAAAAATTTCATCTATGTGTTCTCCCTCAATCTCTATGTGTTTCTGCCACCCCAATAATTGGACTGCAACTCACATCCTATGTGTCTGCATAAAATACCTATCTATCTTCAGTGATTCGACCTCCTCTACAACTCCTACCTCCTCTACAACTCCTACAGTTACATCCTACCAACATCCCCATCCGTGTATCTTTCTACGTTCAACCCTTGAAGAGTATCCATCAGCTTCGCCTCCATCAGAATTCTTTACTTACTTGTCCATCAAACCTCCTTTCTCACCAACTCATCCCTATCAATCCTTGCCGAACGCAAAGTCATCACTCAATAAACCTTCTCCAGAAGTCCAATCACATTACACCTTCAGTCTTGAACACATCATCCCTCAATGAACCTGCCACATCACACGTAACAAATTTCTTTCTTCAACACTCCTTCCGCATGGATCCTCTCAGAAAGAATTCTTTCTACCAAACGTTGCAACTCTTCAACACGTCTTCAGCACATCTCAATGCCCTCCTTAAACAGGCACTGCACATGGACACCAACTCAGCACATCCGATCCTTTCCAGAAACTATGTTGCAGACCAACTTGCTGTCGTCACACCCATTCGACATGGCTTCACAAAACTTCCTTCAACGACGAAGGCACTTCGGAAGACAGCTCAGCACCACGACCACGTCTGCTTCACAACCTTGTCAGCACTACGTGGTTTCATGTACACATCATTCGTCAATAGCTGGCTCTGCATCCCTTCCGCTTCACCTTCTCACAATTTCTGATCAACCATCAGTCTCAACGCCTTCTCATCGACAAACCACCCTCTGCATCATCATGGGCAAAACCGACGGCAAGACCAAGACCGACAAACCAGCTGCTCCTGCTAAGGCCTCTGGAACTGGTGATGGTACCCCCAGCAAGGGATACACCAAAAAGAAGAGCACGCTGCCTCCTTCTCCCTCCACTCAGAACAACTTTGTCCGTAACAAGCTCAACGTCACCACCGCCGCTCTCCACAGTGGAGACGTAATCATGTTTCTTGACAAGGCCAACCAGCCCCCTTACTGGGTGCCTACAAAGCGCTACCTCATGGCCAATCAGCTGTTCATGGAGCGTTCCCTCGGGATCGATGTTTTCTTCGACAAGGTCCACCCTGACAACCGCAATGCTTATCTCGATGTCCCGGTGTCCAAGAGCTCCAACTCGAACAGTTCCATCACGCGTGGCTATCCCATCTTCATTTCCATTGTTGAAATGGGCAACCACAAACTCAACACCACCGATGGCAGAAAGGCCCTCGGAGAGAACCTCGCCAAGTTCATCAACCACCCCGAAAGTCGCAAGGGGTACACGTACTTTACTGAAGCCGTCTACGGTGGAGATCTTGCCTCTTCCACCATCACCAACCGCCCCTACCTCTCCGAGTATGCCACTGACGACGACACCATGAATGTCATCAGGAAGGCCCTTGGCGGCACCACCGATGACAACAGTGCCATGGCTTCCATCGAGGAGGTTATGAACACGCCCGAGGCCATGGCTGACTACTTCCACCCCGACCATCTTGAAGCGGCCAAACAGCGCTTCATTGGTTATGGTTATTCCGCTGCTGGCAAGCCCGACCCTACCAACGGGGATGAACCCGACTTCTCCGAATTCGGTGCCTTCCAAGTCTAGGATACATGCATGAACTATTCCCATTCTACCGGTAGAATTATTCGTAATCATTTAGTACTATATTATTGTGGAACTGCATACACTCGACATTACCGCTCCTTCAAAGGACAAACGTCTGCAGAAAGGACACCGCGTTCGCGGTATTTAGAATATCAACGCTCCCATCTGTAAGGTCGACAGTGGACCTTCCTACTAGGTACTCCCTCTCTGGCTGTTTTCCAAGAATATTGGCTATTGCTTTTTTGGCACCAGGCTTTGCAGCGAAGATGTCGAACTGCATACTCTGGTTTCCAGTCACAGATGTCCTGATCGCACCAGAATGGTAGATATCGGCAGGAAAGATGCAGAGCTGTCCGAATGGAATGAACACGTATGTACCGTCAATCTTCAAGGGCGGAACCATCTTATCAATTGGATCAATCTTCCCAGGCTCAGGATGGACGCATTTGTCCTTGTTACTGGTCATTTTCCATGCATATTTTTTCTTCTCTTCCTTGGTATTTTCAACCACCATAGACACTACATCCAATGACCCATCTTCTAAGTAGGGTACATCCTCAATAATCTTCAGCCACATTCCAGCCTCCTCCAGGGGCATGAAGCCAACAGCAGCCATATGACCATGTTCCTCTAGTTCATCCAATGCCACTTTCGACAGGGTCGTATGGGGTGCCTCAACCAAACACCTACATTCCAGCACCAGAAGATTCTTCATCAATGTCGGATAGATCTCCACTTGAAACGCACTTGCCTCTTCCCTATTTCCAACAACATCATGCAGATAGCAATCAACAGAATCCTTCACCTTCGTCCAAACACCATGCACATCGGGGTACCGGAAGTCCAAACCATTTCTTGAATTGACACCAAGCAATTCAGCCAAACCTTTATGCTTCACATAGGCCACACAGTCGTTAGGACCACGTCGCATCATGGGGACTCCTGCAGTAATCTTCCAGCTACCAGGCTCGGTGCCGACAATCTTCGGATATACTCCATCACGGACAATCACTTTTGTACCACCAGTGAAATCAAAGTTGGCATCCATAGTATTGCGAAGAAATTCTAGGCCGTCGTGCTGGCCATCCGGTCCGGACACATCAAAGGCCATCATGTTCCCAGCATGATACACTGGAACCATATTTCCATCGCAGTTGACCCTGTTCCGTGCTACTTTTCCTACCACAACATCATCACCTTTCAACTTCAAAACAACATTGCTTTCTACCGTCAACTTCAAATTTGAATGGGCTATCATGAAGTTCGGACACTCAAATTTCAGCTGCATGTTCAGAGGGGACATGACACCTGTGCGATATATTGTGTCGCGACTCTCGTAGAAGTCTCGTACATTCCCCGGCAACTTTGCAGTAAAACCATCATTGACAGCCTTTCCTCCAGGTATCTCCCTGGCATGAAACATGGTCTTTCGGGAAGTTTCCTCGGCACCATCACCACGTCGTGGCCCCTTAGGCCCCCGATTGCCACGTGCTGCTGGCTTCCTCTTGGAGTATGCGGGGGCCGGCTGGACCCAGATATCAACACAAGCCAGGAACGCAGCATTGGTGTGTCCAACTTTATTCCAACGGAACGTATAGTCATGGTGTTTCGTGAACCGTCTGTCCTTGACCTGGTATCGAAGCTTGGTCCCCTCTTCTTTCAAATAATCACGGTCTGCTTCGTCAAGTTTCACAGCTTTGACGTCCGACTCCAGCCACTTCTCCTTGAACTTGAAGAACGTTGCAGTACCATGATCGCCAGGGTGGAACACGTCATCAAACATTGTCATCACTTTGAACAGACCGCCACTGCAGAACATAGGACTTTTCACTTCCATCAGTGCGTACCTTCCTTGATTGCTGTACTTCGCAGCGCAGAATCGCACATGAAAATCCGTCCTTTCCGGCCCTACGTCGGCACCCTGGTATTCAACCATTGAGTGTTCGAATGTCTCCCCGAGCATGTCATGGTACGCATCGTGAAGCTGCTCCAGAACAGGGCGAACTTCTTCAAACTCCAACAATCCACTTGCTTCGCATGTCACGACCCGGCGGTAACTACCTCCGACTCTCAGTCTTACGGAGCTTTTCTCCTCTCCGTCTTCGCCGCAGTCGTCGTCATCATCATCA
>Ga0306912_1000661_pt1 | contig 19091 bp, 15 predicted proteins | sample AntRauFillE10628_FD_190443 | JGI IMG/M metagenome (GOLD analysis project Ga0306912, IMG submission 190443) | Saline lake microbial communities from Rauer Islands, Antarctica - Metagenome Filla E10 #628 (v2) (version 2) | ecosystem: Environmental > Aquatic > Non-marine Saline and Alkaline >... | reverse complement strand
GAGCTTATGTTGAAACCCAAACTCCATGCACCGCAGACTGGCGGTACGCAGTCCGTAAAAGTGAGATCACAGAAGATCCAGAGTCAAAGGCCTCGACTGAATTAATGGTGCATGAATTTGCGCATATCTTTTCACTTGATCAGGTTTTTAGGGAAAGGATGGTTGCCCGCAACTGCCATCCATATTTTGCTGACACACTTTGCTATGGTGCGGATTCCTATCTTGGTCAGTTCATAGATACTTTTTGGTCTAACCAGATGCTTGATGATCTACAGTCGGTCCAAGCGGGGTCGAGGTTTGATCAGGCTGATTTTTATGATCGATATGAATCTCATTTTGTGAGTGAGTATGCCGCGACTGACCCTGCTGAAGATTTTGCAGAGAGCTTTACTCAGTATGTGTACGGAAAAATGGCTCCCCGCGGGTCAATTGCAGATCAAAAAATAGAGTTCTTTGATCAGTTTAGATACATTCAAGAGCTATCTGACACAATCCAGCATGAGCTGTAGGAGGGATGCCTACCTTAGTCTAGTAGTGCGAAAGCCTAGCAACTAATTTTGAGCAACAAAAGGGCCCACGATAGCGTGGGCCCGGACAGTTTTTATTTTTGTTTGAACTCAACGAATTCTGTTCGGCCAAGACGCTCCCAGATCCCTTTGATGGTGCCATTTGTGACTGAGCTCATCGTCAGGGTCGATTGATCGATACGGATTTTGTTTCCGTCTCTGAAGATGACCTCGGGGCTGTAGTCAGCCACGCTGAATTCGGTAGGTTGACCACCGCTGATAGTCAGTGTTGCGGTATTCCCGCTGAGTTGACCAATGTATGCACCGTCAGCCAGGGGTGTGGCAGTCTGAGAAAAGGTCACTACTTGTGACGTTGGGACGCTTTGTGGCGCACCGCAGGCCGTCAGACCAAACATAGCAGTGACAGCAATGACGGAATTATTTATCGTCGGGTACATATGCACCTCCTAAGTTATTTGGTTGCAGTAATTTTAATTTAGCACGACTCACTTTTGTGTCAATCGTAAGTTTCGATGTAATACCTTAAGTGACTCTCAAGTACGTATTGCTAATGGTAACAACTTTTTCTGAGTCAGAAGAATAAATGATAAACATACTTTAGTATTAAGAATGGAGGGTGAGACGGTGCGAGATGATCTAATCTATCCGATTTACCTCAGCCTGCTTGTTGCTGGTATTTTGCAATCGCTGTAATAAATATATCAGCGTACTCCGTGAGTTTCTTTTGGCCGACTCCGGTAATAGTGGAAAACTGCGCTTTGGTTTGAGGTTGCTGATAAGCCATTTCGTGTAGGGAAGCATCACCAAAAATAACGAAGGCTGGTACGCCGCGCTTGTCAGCGATTTCTTTACGTAGATCGCGCAACATAGCAAAACACTTTTCGTCGGTTTCGATGTTGGTGACTCCAAGGGATTGTTTGGCAAACTTGCGTGGCTTACGCGCTGTAGCCGGTGCCGAGTCAGCTGTAGTAAGTAGCATGTCGTCATGTACTTGAGGAAGCTTGAGGGTGGATTTATTGATCAAAAATGCTGTACCTAGTTTACTTACCGCAAAGGTGGGGTAATCACCTACGTTTTTACGTATATATCCAGTTGCGAGTAATTGCATAAACACTTCGTTTAAAACACTTTCAGAACTATCGGCGCAAATACCCCAAACGGATAGGGTATCGTGGCCATATTCGATAACCTTTTTTTCTTTTGACCCACGCAACACCTTGACCACATGAGCTCGTCCAAACCGTCCACCGGTTTTAATAATTCCTGATAGGATCTTTTGGGTAATTTCGGTAGCGTCGACTAGCGTACTGTTTGATCGGCAAACATCACACGTAGCACAGGCTGTAATGGTCGGCTCTTCACCAAAGTAACTGATCAAATTCACCCAGCGACACGAGCGCCCTTCGGCAAAGTTCATGACCTCGATGATGCCGTCGAGTTCTTTTTGTTTTTCTACTTCGTTAGTAACCATGTTCAGAAAATAGTCGAGTTTGATTTTATCTCCAGCGGAATACAGCAATACACACTCGCTTGGCAGACCATCTCGGCCAGCGCGACCGATTTCTTGGTAGTAGCCCTCGAGGGTCTTGGGGAAGGTACGATGGATTACCAATCGCACATCTGGTTTATCGATCCCCATACCAAAAGCAGTGGTAGCTGCAATCACATTGATACGATCGTGGATAAAATCATCCTGCATTTGTGCACGTGCATCCGACTCTAACCCAGCATGATAGGCACCAGCAGATAAACCAGCGTCAATCAGTGCTTCAGCGAGTGACTCGGTATCTTTACGCGAAAAGCAATACACGATACAAGATTGATCAGGGTGTTTAGCCAAAAGAGAAATGATTTTCTGTACCTCATTCTTTTTTGGTAGAACTTTTATTTCTAGGTTTTGACGGTAGAAACTAGAGATAAATGTCTTGGGGTTCTTCAGGTTCAGTTCGTTAATGATATCGACTTTGACCTGCGGAGTAGCGGTGGCCGTCAGAGCGATGATCGGAATAGTAGGGAAGGCTGCTCGGAAGGATTTCAAGTTCCGGTAGTCTGGTCTAAAATCATGACCCCACTGCGAAATGCAGTGTGCTTCGTCAATTGCGAGTGCCGTAATGTTGCAGGTCTCGAGCCAGGTAGTCATACCTGGTACCGATAGTCGTTCAGGTGCCATGTACACCAGCTGGTATGCACCAGCGACTGTATCATCCATTCGTGTTCGTAGCTCTGATCCATCAACCGACGAATTTAAAAAAGTGGCTTTTATCCCGTTAGCCGTGAGCGCGTCGACCTGATCTTTCATTAATGAAATAAGTGGCGAAATCACAATCATAGTTCCGCCAAACATCAGGGCTGGAATTTGGTAACACAAGGATTTTCCACCACCGGTTGGCATCAGCACTACGGTATCGTGGCCAGCACAAAATTCCGCAATGACTTCTTCCTGCTGTGGCCGAAAGGCTGTGTAGCCGAAGTGTTTCTTTAAAATTTCTGTGTAGGCTTCCATAGGTGAAGGTATAGTACCAAAAAACTCCCTCATCAGTTTTGTTTGTTATACTAAAATCATGAAAAAAACCGCATTAATTACCGGAGCCACTAGTGGTATTGGAGAGCAGCTCGCACACATTCACGCAGAGAAGGGTGGGGACCTGGTCATTGTTGCCCGTAGCAGTGACACACTACAAGAACTTAAAAAAGACCTAGAATCTACACACGGTATCCAGGTTACCGTGATCGAAAAAGATCTATCAAAACCCGAAGCAGTAGCAGAAGTGTATCAACAGGTGAGTGACGCAGGTATAACAGTGGACTACTTAATAAATAACGCCGGGTTTGGCGGTTTAGGAAAATTTAACGAGCGAGATATCGGGCAAGATGTAGCGATGATTAATTTAAATGTCACAGCCTTGACCGAACTGACACATTATTTCCTACAAGATTTTGTTGCGCGTGATGCGGGGAAAATTCTCAATGTCTCATCTACCGCAAGTTTGTTACCAGGACCTGGGCAAGCGGTCTATTACGCAACTAAGGCGTATGTAACTTCGTTTAGTAATGCGCTGCATGAAGAGCTGCACGACACCAACGTCACTGTGACTAATTTGATGCCCGGTGCTACCGCTACAAAGTTTGGTGAAGTGTCTGGAATGGACAAAACTGCATTATTTAAAAATCCGGCAAGTGCACGGTCTGTCGCTGCAGCTGGCTACCAGGGGATGCTCGATGGCAAGGTGGACGTGATTGCGGGGCTGAGTGTAGGGCAGAAAATTACCATGAAACTATTGCCACTGCTACCAAAAAAAGTAGTTTTAAAGCAGGTGCGTAAAATGCAAGTAGTTGATTGATTGTTTCAGCCGCAATAAGACTTGATCTTAAGAAGCTGAAAAAGAAAATACTTTCTTGGTACGCAGCATGAGTATAAGCAACACTACAGCTAGCAAGCCAGCCGCTAATAAAAATGTACCCTTAGCAATCGCGACAAATATAATGCCGGAGATGATTGGCGACAGAGCGTTTCCTAATGAATTGAGTGATTCATCAATACCAGTTATTTTTCCTTGCTCTCTTTGTGAGACAGCATTGGTGTAAATTGACTTAAACGTTGGTGTGCAAAGTGATGCAGCGAGTGTCAAAAGGTAATTGATGAACAGCATAAACGCAAACGCTCCAGACATAACCGCGCCTCCTATAGTGAACGACAAAAGTATCAGTCCAATTATTAAAAGTACCGTTCCTAAAAATAGCGTCGACTGATCACCGACTCTGCGGGCTACCCAGGGCGTAATGAGTGATTGATTGATGCCGATACTTACCCCAATAAAACTCAGTACCAATCCAACTCCCAAAGGTGATAGTCCAAAATCGTTTTCAAAGACTAATACAATCAGAGACGTATACGTCGCAAATATAATCGCAAAAGCAATTTTTAGTAGGCTGACATTTTCTAAAAAAGTACTGTTTGTAAAGCTGCGTATTTGTCTAATGATATTAATGTCACGCAAAATATTAAACGTCAGATTTAATTGTCTATCTTCAGGCTTGAGCGTTTCTGGTAATCGGTAGGCAATGTATAGCAAGGTGACTACCGAAAGAATGACTTTAAGAATTGCGGTTAGTAAAAAACCAATGTCAGTACTGATTGAAAGTCCGCCAATTGCTGGACCAATAACAAACCCAATTCCAAATACTCCACCCAAGAGTCCATAAATTTTTGTACGGTTTTCTGGGGCGGTGACATCAGAAACCCAGGCGTTGGCGACAGAGATATTACCACCGGTTATACCATCAAGGATCCTAGATATAATAATAAGTACAAACGCAGCCGGCAAACCAAATAGTAGTATTGTTTGCGGTATAAAGTACGCCGCACCAAATAAAACCCAACTAAACGTAGTGCCAAACTGGCTAACAAATAATATTGGCTTGCGCCCGTACCGGTCACTTAATGAGCCAAGCACAGGAGCGGCCAAAAATTGAAATCCGGCATAGGTAGAGAGTAGTGCGCCATAGGCAAATCCGATGTATTGCGGCGCAACGTACTGGCCAACTACTGCAGGGAGGACAGGAATGAGAATGGTAAACCCTAAAATATTTACAAACGTCAGTAGGATAATTGGTAGATATTTTTGATTCATATTGAAGCGCCATACAGTGTACTACAAGAGACCGCTCTACTAGTATCAGTAAGAAGTATTTATATAGGTAAGTTGAATCTACAGCATCTGACAGTACAATAGCCACTATGAAGCACAAAAGTAGCATTTGGTGGGTAAAGCGTGACTTTCGGCTGTTTGATAATGCTGCTCTTTGTCGGGCGCTGAGTGAATCAAAAAAAGTTGTACCGTTGTATGTGTTTGAACCTTTGGTGCTACAGGGTCCAGATTGGGGAGTGTCACACCTGCAAGCGGTGCATGACGGGGTAAGTAGTCTGCGCAAAAACCTAGAGCACTACGGTCAGACATTATGTGTTCGTCAAGATATTGTAATCACTGCGCTTGAGGGCCTGCACCGGCAGATAAAATTCACCGCTATATATGCTCACGAAGAAACTGGCCTGAATCATACATTTTTGCGTGACATAGCAGTCGCTACTTGGTGCAAGGAAAAGGGGATTGAGTTTATAGAAGTGCAAACAAATGGCGTGACGCGAGGCCTTACTAATCGGGATCAGTGGCAACGCCTATTCCAGCAAGCAATTGATGAGTCATTGTTACCAGTTCCAAAACAGTATTTAAAACAGAGTGTGTGTCAGGGTGTGCCCAAGGGTCGGATTCCAGCACTCTCCAAGTTCGCAGTAACACATAATCCAAATTTACGAGCCGTCACCGAACGAGCTGCACTGACAACGCTTGATGAATTTTTGCGAGTTCGCGGGCACGCGTACTCTGGTGGTATTAGTTCAATGAATACAGCACCCACTGCTTGTTCACGTTTGTCGGTACATCTAGCCTGGGGCACGTTGTCGCTTGCAACTATTATGCACAAAACAACAAAGCGTATACAACAACTAAAGGGAAGTACTGATGCAGCTGATGCCAAATGGCGACGCAGCCTACAAAAGTTTCAGTCACGACTGTACTGGCATAGCCACTTTGTCCAAAAGCTCGAAGATCAGGTAGATATGGAAACGTTGCCGGTGAACCGAGCGTTTACTCAAGGGCTACCCGTGGTCGGTGGGGTAGAACATGAAAAAAGACTACAAGCGTGGCTTACCGGGCAGACCGGGTTTCCAGCCGTAGATGCCGCCATGCGGTACTACCAGATTCATGGCTGGCTGACATTTCGCAGTCGAGCTATGATCACTAGTTTTGCGTGCCATGCACTACGTCTCCCGTGGCAGACGATTGTGTATGAGTTAGCCAAGTTGATGCACGACTATGTACCGGGTATTCATGTCAGTCAGGTGCAAATGCAGGCGGGAGTCACTGGGATAAATACTATCCGAGTATATTCACCACAAAAACAACTAGAAGACCAGGATCCAAATTGTCACTTTGTGCAAGCTAATATCACAGAGCTATCACCCTATAGCGCAGCTGACATTATCAATCATCACAAAGAACCATTGGCCGGGTACATTGCACCGATCATTAATTTTAAAGAAGAGACTAAAATTATGAAAGATGCACTATACTCGATTAAGAAATCTCCAGTTAGTAAGAAGGCAGCCGCCAAGGTATATAAAAAACACGGCTCTCGAAAGCGAACCTCTCGTACATAATCCATCAGTGTGTACTCGATGGTTTCCTCGTTTGGTTTTATTCGACACAACTATTGAAGTCTATAGTTTCTAGGAAAGAGAACCGCACTACCATCGTATGTGTCGCCATAGGTAGAGATAGGTAGCTGTTCTACGTGCGCTGGCCACGGTAGGGGTAGGGTTCCGGTAAATGGTGTATTTCCAAACAGTACATCAGCCACCCCGGCTCCTTCGCTACCTGGTAGCCAAGCTACCACTAGTGCGTCCCAATCTTCAATTTGGTCAGTAATAATCAGTGGTCGCCCGGTGACGAGAATTACTACTACCGTGTCACTAACCTGCTGTAGGTTTTTAATTGTCTCGATGTCTTGATCACTTAAAGAAGGGTTAGGATTGTCACCCCAACCTTCGGCATACGGCGACTCGCCAACTATTGCAATCCCAACATCCGCTGTTGGTGAGCTGGTTGCAAATTGCCCTTGTTCGTTATATTCAATCTGAACACTTGGTCCGGCCACTTCTTTGATACCTGTAAGTATCGAAGTAGAATTTGGTGGCCAATTACCATCAACACCTTGCCACTCAATACTCCAGGCGCCCATTTGTGTTCCGACATTGTCTGCAGCGCTACCAGCAACATATATTTTTCTAGTGGCTGTTGTCAGCGGTAGTAGGTTGGTATCATTTTTTAGTAGTACCTGAGATGCAGAGACAGCACCTCTGGCCAATAATTTGTGCTCATTGATATTTTGGGTCGTAAGGGTGTCTTGGTTGTTATCCAAGTTAAATAGACCAAGTGAAAATTTGGCGTACAGAATTCTGTTCACCGCATCGTCAATCCGTTCATCAGATATTAGTCCCAGTCGGTTTGCCCATTTCATATGGGTAGCAAACTCTTGGTAGTCAAAGGGAAGCATCGCCATATCTATGCCAGCGTTAATAGCGCGAACGGTCGCAATAAAGTTATTATTTGTGCCTTCGTGTATTCCATACCAGTCAGAGACAACAAAACCTTTGAAACCTAATTGACCTTTCAGTACGTCAGTCAGTAAATACTTTTGTCGCACTATCCGTTCATCGCCCCAGGTATTCAGACCAGCCATAATACTGAGCGCACCCGCATCTATCGCAGCCGCAAATGGCGGTAGGTAGACTTTCTGTAGTAGCGCCTCGTCAGCCGTGGTGACTCCCTGATCGATTCTAAAATTTTCGTTTAACGACGTATCCCAGCCCATACCTCCGAGTCCAACGTAGTGCTTTAGTGTAGCCAGTACTTGTACCTGGTCACTTTCACTAGCGTCAGTAGTTTGTAACCCTTGCAGGTAGGCGACCCCAAGTTCTGAAACCAAAGTTGGATCGTCAGAAAATGCTTCGTAGACTCGGCCCCAGCGAATATCTTGCGGAGCGTCTAGGTTGGGCGAGAAATTCCAATTCACACCGGTTGCAGTCATTTGATCAGCGGTTGCTGCAGCCACGGCTTTAGTCAGCTCAGCATCGCCAGACGCCCCTAGTCCAATCATGTGAGGAAAAACAGTTACTCCAGTCACATGGGCATGTCCGTGGATAGCATCAGAGCCATACAGGAGGGGAATGCCTAGTCTTGATTTTGTAGCTTCGGCTTGATACGCACCAACCATCTGCCGCCAGCCGTCCACGGTGTTGTCTTGTGGCTTCGAACCCGAGCCACTTAGTAGGGCACCGAGCGCATAGTCATTAATATCACTTGTTTCTGTAAGACTATTTTTCTCAACCAGTGTCATTTGCCCAATTTTTTCTTCCAGCGTCATGTACGACAACAAATTTTCTACCCGGACTGCTGTCGCCAGATCTGAATCCAAATATGGTGCATTGTCTGGCACAGACATGATTGGCTTTGGATCAAAAAAGCTGGTAGTTATTACTGCAAAAAATAGTCCCAATAGAACCACAATAAATAGCGTGCAGTATAATAACCGGTTTAGTTTTGAATGCTTATTCACGTTTATAGTATATAGCACTTGCCTCAAAGCATCATTCTGGCGTTTTATCTCATCACTCCTATTTGCTCATTGATTTTGTTATAATTAAAGTAATGAACTGGTCAACCAAAATATTGTCCTAAGTTGTACTGATACGCATACCATTGTCTTATTACTACTAACTAGCTAAAACAACATGAAACAAAATACAATTCTAATTGCCGTTATCGCATTACTGGTTGGAGGAATAGGTGGGTATTTCCTCATCGATAGAGATGATTATACAATGAATGGGATGGACCACTCAATGATGATGTCTAACGAGAGTAACGAAGATATGGACGATATGCCGATGGGTGGCCGCATGGGGATGGATCATTCAGCTATGATGGTCAGTAGCGAGCGAGAGTTTCTCACTGGTATGATCCCTCATCATCAAGAGGCGGTGGATACAGCCAAAGAGGTGGTAGAACGGGGAGGTAGTACTCCTGAGATTAAAACTCTAGCGGAGAACATCATCATTGCCCAAGAGCTAGAAATAGCCGAAATGAAACAATGGCACCTTGACTGGTACGGGGAAGAGTATGTAGCAGATGATTCATATCAACCAATGATGCGTGAACTAGCTGACTTGTCTGGGGCTGAGCTAGACCAACGATTCTTGGAAGACATGGTTATGCACCACATGGGAGCAATCATGATGGCGCGCAGTGTGCAGCCTCATATCGAGCACCAAGAAATCGAAGTGCTCAGTAAGGCAATTGTGGAAACTCAGACAGCTGAAATTGATCTGATGCGAGATTTGTTGAGTGGATTGTAAAGTGCGAAGCATATAAAATGTAAAAAGACACCCTTTGGGTGTTTTTTGTTTAAACGTTTAGGTGGGGTATCAATAATAATTTTCCTAAAATTAGTTTAACTAACTAGGTAAGTAGACCATGGACTGGAACTGTTTTGATCTGAGTGGATACTAATATATTAGTTGGATTAATTAGAACGAATTTTATGCAAAACATCTCAACCTAGCGACTAGAATAAATAAAGGCCTTAAACGCATTGTAGCGTTCAAAGCCTTCAGATCCCAATGGTTAAACCTTGGTCATCGTAGAAGTTTCTATCACAGATTTATATTCCCAGTCAGCTGTGAAGCTGTTTGGGGTTACATCACTGTAAGTTACGTATGCCCCCCGTCTCTTATCAATGGTGATTAGATTGCCCTCCATGGTCAAAAGCTGAGTCCAGAATCTCCCCCAATGGTATTTGGCAGGCTGACCGTTCAGTATTTCCAGGGTGGCGATCTGTCCATCAACCATGCCTTTGTACGTTCCATCGGTCAGTCGCTGTACCGCTGGCGCACTGATAGCGGCAGGTGCTGGCGAGGCGGCGGCTGAGAATTTTTGTGCAGCGATCGGCATGGTGGGGGTATTACAGGCTGCGACGAGGGCGGCAATAGCGATCATGGAAAGAGCTGTTTTGGTCTTTGAGTCCGTTTGCATTTGAACCTCCTATTTTTTGGTTGCAGTAAATTTCACTTACCACGCTAGGGTTTTGTGTCAATCGTAATTGCTGTGGCGGTATTATTAATTGGTGGGATTGGCAGATTGCTGGTAGTGATAACAGTCATCACGAAAGAGCTAAAATGGTTGCCGATAATAATGTTGATGAGCGAGGACAAGTAATACAGTGGAAGAGTACATGATGGCACTAAATGGCCAGCATGGACCACATTAAATAGGGCCCTAAACAGCCGGATTGTTTCTGGACCTTGGGCGCGCTGTTTCTAAATTGGTTATGTGAAGTATGGGTTTGTTTCGGGTGATGATAGTGAAAATGGATCCACTGGGTAGGTAGGTAAGGGTGATAAATTTATTTCTAGTAGCAGTTAAAGCTAAATAGGGTATTTGTTGATAACAGACAAAAATGCGGTTTCTGTTTGGGTCGTTACACATCGAAACAGGTCAGTCATTCCGTTATCAAGCCCTGTGTCAGATATGTAGTGCTCACGAATGTGAGCCAAGTGTTCTTTGGTAAATCTGTCGGTAGCACTCATACCAAAGTAGTTTTTAAACTGAGCCATTCGTTCAATTATTTCCTCAGGAGAAGTGACGTAGCTTTGTCTAAATCGTTCGTCTCCAGTTGTTTGGATAGAATTTCGTTCGGCTATGAACGCCGCAAGCGCTTCCTCATCTATGACTGATTGGATTTCTGCTTTCTCGATGGGTGATTGATAATCTCGAAGTCCGTGGCCTTTTTCGTGAGCTTCGATAATATTTTTTTGTCGTATGGTAAGTGGGCCAGATTTTCTACTTTCGGCATTTAGGTACACCGTTCCTGGTTCATGTATGTTTCCATGACCTAAATTATGTTTACGAGAAGAATCTATTTCGATATTAGTGCTGTTAAATATAGCGACGACTCGCTCATCATAATTATCTATCTGTGACTGATAGTGTGCAGCGTAACGTTTGCCGTATTTATTTCCTACCTCCTCAGGACCTGGTTCACCCGGTTGCATATGAACCATTGCGGCCGTTTTTTGCTCAATAAATCTGTCTTTTGTAATTGGGTCTAACATGCGACTTTGCAGTAAACTTGTCCAGTTTCCAGGAAAGTTTGCTGCAATCTGTACTTTCTCTAGCAGTAGTTCTTCTCGTGTGGTTAACAACTCATCTAACTTTGAGGGGTTCATCAGTGAAGCATGCTCGTGTTCACTATGCAGACTAGCTAACTGGTTTTCTATATCTTTAATGTTTGAATCAATAGCCTCGTTGCTCACACGATATTCTTCTAAGTGCGCTTCAGCATCAAAAGTTTGTTCGGTTTCTTGCCTGTAAGGAGTATTTGAGATAGGTTCGGGTGAAGTAGTATCACTACCATCTCCATACAATATATTCTCTAGATTTTCGTCTTCAATACTGTCTCCTACATCCTCCGTAGGCATCTCAGATTTATTTTTTGGCACAGTGTTAAAAGATTCAAATCCCATATAGAAAGTATATCAGGTAACACCAAGTACAGCAGACACATAAAATACCTTTAAATACAGTGTTGCATCCAACTTCTTAAATCTGGCACCTACTATCCTTCTGGTGGAACCAGTTTGGGGAAGTTTGCTTCGATTGGTTGAATGAAGCAAGTGTAATATTTGCGTAAAATGGGCGCTGTTGTAGAGAACGTTCGAACTGTGTTTAAGAAAATAAACGACCCAATACTCTATATTCCGTCATTACCCCACACTCGACCCCACCATGTTAACAAGCTGTAATTTCAAAGTACAAATGACTATTTTTTACTACGATAGTAGATATGAAATTTGAAAGCCATTCAGAAAACCCTAACTTAACTTTTGTTAAAAGATACTTTGATCAAGATTCTATTGTTCGAAACGAATCAGGTCAGGTGACAGAAATTAGACTGCCAGAGATTGAGGGAGAGGAGGCGATGTCTTTAGTGCGATCTCTTGAGAAGATTGGAGTAGTTTTAACTGTGACTTCATACAATGACGGAGTATTGGAATTAGCTCTTACACAACCTGATGCGGTTGCTAAAGTGATGAGCAGTGTAATTGAGTCTCATGTTCCGCATGGTCAAGACAGTTCTGAAGCTTTAGAAGCTTCACCTGAAATTGTTAGCAGCGAGTGGTCTACACAGGAACTAGAAGAGATTACAGAGCACCAAGAATTATCCAGCAAAGATGTAACCACTGGCTTTGAAGACAGTTATACGGAAGACGCACTTGATCTTATTGAGCAAGGAGCTGTTAGATTTTATCAAGGGCGAGAAGAGTCAGATGTTGATGATGTAGTAAAGGCTCATAATCCACGCTTCGCAACAGACAGAAGGTTTTTCCCGCAAAATTATGAGTGGGATGAAGGACAGCTATACAATAAAAACGGCAATCCAGTATCTATTGAGGAACATCGGCAAATCTTAGAAGATGCAAAAAATTCGGATGAAGCGTTGGCTACAGCGTGCCAGATACACGAAGGGTTAGTGAGATGGGTAGCCAATAGGCAAAAGCCAGGCTTTTCAAAAAGTGCCGATTATTTAATTGACATGGATGATCTTCTTCAAGCAGGGCGTGAAGGTTTAATCAAAGCGATAAAGAAATTAGAGTTACCCGAAGATGATAGTAAGGCGGTAAATACAACGTATTTGATTGAGTACATAAAAGGGGGAATGTTTGCTGCTGTATATGGTGATAAGGGGGGTATGGTGCTAAAGCCACCTGTAAATGTCCACCACACTGATTTCAAGGCTTTTCGTACTGACCAAAGACGTCAAAAAGAGGATCACGAATTCAATGAGCCTGATTTGACTGAGTTGCGTGAAAATACTAACTTTGATATCAAGAAGGTTCGCGATTTGTATCAGGTAATTAATCAGTTGCCTGAAGAATACGATGATCAAAATCCTGAACATCAGCATGATCACTATCGACCAGATTATAACTTACATGAAGAAGCTGTAGAGTTTGGTGATCAATTTGAGAACTTCACAGACCAAGAACTAAAAGAAGTCGTAAACAAAGTCCTTGGGACACTTCCACCTCGTCATGAGCGCGTAATCAGACTCAGATTCTTTTTCGGTAAGACGCTAGAAGAAATCGGGCAAGAATTTGGTGTCACAACAAATAGGATTGGACAAATAGAAGCAAAAGGCTTGCGTTTATTGAAGCACCCGAGTCGCTCCAGGAGACTGAGAAGTTTTCTTGATGATTAATCTAAACATTTACAATCTCTTCTAGAGGGAGGTTTGGCTGGAACTAAAATTGTTAAAAATGACAACGTAAAAAACGTACCTTTTTATTTGGGCGACGTCGTAGAGAACGTTCGAACTGTGTTTGAGAAGAGGGGAGATGTGACAATCTACATACCAACTTTCATTGGAGTGTCCGCATAAGCTTATTGCTGGCAGAAATGGCCAGTAACTATTTATTTTTAATAAGCTCTTCTAAGAGTTTTTTGTGCACATAGACCTTCTTAGTACCCTGTCGAAACGAAGCTTCTCCTAAAATACCAGTCTTTACAAGCCCCTGTATATTCGTTCTCGCTAGCTGTTTATAGTCAGCAGAGCTGACATTTTGTAATTCCAAGAACTTAGCAGCTGAGTCTACCGTTACAAATAGCTTATTCAGGGAATGTCTTAATAGAAGGGGAGCTACTGGGCTGTGCAGACTATTGTTAATTGTAAATAAGTCGCCTTTTTCAACATTACGTAAAGCAGATATGAGTTTAATGTTGTGTTCGCTCTGGTATTTTACTGCACTAAGGAAAAAGTGAACCCACTGACCGTAAGATTGGCTGTCAGAAACTGATCTTAGGCTATATAGATACTCGTCTCTATTCGACTCAAAATATTGACTGAGGTTCAAGATAGGGAAGTCAATGATTTTCCTCATCATTAGTTCTGTAACTATTAACATTCTGCCCGTCCTACCGTTACCGTCTTCAAATGGGTGAATACATTCAAAATGGTAATGAGCTATAGCTGTTTTAACTAAATCAGGAGTGTGTATATTTTCAGGAAATTGTAGAACAAACAATTCCATAAACTCATCTATTTTGAGGTGGTTTGCAGGATAAAAGTCACCCAATTTACTATTTCTAATTTTCACGGGCTTCTTTCTGAATTTTCCTGGTTCACCCTCAGTAGCTGGGTCATTCTCAGTAAGTATTTTATGTAGGTGGCGAATAAAAGCTATAGACGGTTTTTTGTATTTACTAATCACGGCTTCAACTTCACTTATGGCCTGCCTGTAATTTATTGCACTAAATAGTTTGAGCTGCTTCTTACGTTCAATACTTAGTGACTCTTCGGCATAGAGGTCTTGCAGATTTCCTGTCGTACCTTCTATTTTTGCACTAGTTAAAGACTCAATGTTTTTGAGAGCTTCCATTACGAAGTCGTATTCAATAGCACCAGAAGCAAAGTTATTTACTTCTCCTAAAGAAACAGAGGCTTCTTCAAGAAGTTTAATATTCTGAACATTAGTAAAAGCCGTCTCAATTGAGATGTTAAAAATATCTTCTTTTTTTATACTTTGCATACTCATCTAATAAATGTTTATAACAATATACACTAAGTTATAAAAAAACGCTATATTTTTATAACTTAGATAGGTTCCCTATATTTCTTTATAAGTTCTTATTTTAAACAAATTGATTAAGTAACTCTATAAATTCTACTTCAAATCGCTGGGCGGCGTCGTAGAGGATGTTCGGACTGTGTTTGAGAAGAAGAATGATGTAGCTATATTTATTCCAACATTTTATTTGGATACTAAAACCTTGAAAGTACTGTAAATGATAGTAGTCTATATAGACCTGAAAAAGAAATAAATCTATGAAATCACTCACATTCATTACTGGTAACGCAGAAAAAGCCGAACAACTTGGAAAATACCTGAGTTTTGAAGTTGGTCACACAAAACTAGATATCCCAGAAATACAGTCTCTTAACTTGGAAGAGGTTGCTACCGAAAAAGCAAAAGCCGCTTATGCAATTCTTGGAACTCCTGTGCTGGTCGAGGACACCGCTTTGACATTCAAAGCTTTGAACAAATTGCCTGGAACACTCGTAAGATGGTTCTTCGAATCGATAGGTAACGAAGGTTTGTCTAGATTGCTTGATAGCTATGACAATCGTGACGCAACAGCAGAAACCTGCTTTGCTTTGTGTGACGAAACTGGAGTACATTTATTCAGAAACTTTATCAACGGTACTGTTGCAGACGAACCAAAAGGGGAGCGAGGTTATGGATGGAATCCTGTATTTATCCCAGAAGGCTGTTCAGAAACGTATGCTGAAATGAGTTCAGAGGAACAGAGTAAACATTCAATGAGGCGTCTTGCCGTTGAGCAGTTACAAAAATATCTCGAAGCAAACTACAAGTAACTAGTCGCCCTACGGGGCGATTTTTTTATAGTTCCAATTTCTATGTAGGGGTATGAAATATCAGAACTGAATCTGTGTTGTATATCTTCGTAGATTGAAGATGGCAACTGCTGGGCGACTACAGAGAATCGAACTCTGATTACCGGTACCACAAACCGGAGTAATAAACCGTTATACGATAGCCGCCATAAACCTTTCGTACTCATCCTCATGATGGTGAACAAGGTGGTGGCAATTGTGGCACAACCAGGCTAGATTTTCAATAGTATTGTTGTTTCGGTTCTGATCAATGTGGTGAGCGGCCAATACTCTGCTGTCTGCTGTGTGACAAAGGGTGCATGCTTGCACCACAGAACTCTTTTCTAGGACTATGCGGTAGTTGGAGTTTCCTGATTTATAGTTCGGGTGTTTTTTGCCTGAAAAGAATGCGTTGCGCCACTTTGTTTGGCAGGTTTTAGAGCAAAAGAATTTACCACTTTTTGACCCAGTTAGGGCTTTTCCAGATTTATAGGTGAGGGTATGGCATATATAGCACGCTACCTCTTTACCAGTCCGTGCGGCTTGGTGTTGGCAGGCTTTTGAACAATAAATACCATAGCCATTTTTAATCCAAGATGGTTTGGCATAAAATGGTACCGCACAATTTTTACACGTGACTGTTGGCATATACTGTTACTTAGTTACAATCTAGGTTTCTGTTTTTTTCACAAAGCGACTCTATAACATGATATCATACGAGTATGGGAAAAGAATCGTTACTGATTGTACTACTGCTTGTCTTGTTGTTGGGGGCTGGGATAGGATTCTATCTGGCACGGCTTATATTTTGACAGTCATTCATTGCAGTCGTATGGGAAATACATAAGAAAAAACAGAGTATACTTGTTTCACTTTATTTAATAATATAATACACATATATGTTGGAAGAATTCAAAGCCTTTGCGATGAAGGGAAACGTCATTGATCTGGCGGTAGCAGTCGTTATTGGAGCAGCGTTTGGAAAGATTGTGGCGTCGCTGGTAGATAATCTGATTACACCATTGGTTGGGATATTTATGGGAGGAGTAGATTTTACCGAGCTGTCGTACACCGTAGGGAAGGCGGTGTTTGGATACGGCGCATTCATTCAATCGGTTATCGACTTCACGATTGTAGCGTTTGTTATTTTTATGGTGATCAAAGCTATCAATAAAGCGAAGGGCCCAGAGGAGAAGAAGGAAGCGGCACCAGCCGGCCCAACTGAGGTGGAACTGTTGATGGAAATCAGAGACACACTCAAGCGATAGACTTCTACAACATAAAACCGCCCGGATTTACTCGGGCGGTTTTATTTGTGGTGAGTTGGGTGGCTGGACAACAGCTTTGACTACCTGCCTAGGCTTGGCAAGTGGGGGCATTTCTCGCTTAATTTGTTATCCACAGGCATATACCCCGTTTTGGCTATTTTAGACATTTTGGAGAAAATAAAAAATGGTAGGATGGGGTATCACAAGAGAAAGCTCTCGCTTCCTCAAGTGTCGGAGGTGACACACTGTTCCTACTACCATAGGTCGCGACTATATTTAGTTGTGTGTCTTTCCTAGTACTCATCACAATTAGACGTTAGTTACCAGCTTGCTATCGGCAAGCCGTTTTCTTCCACAGCTAACGTCTGCATCTGATGAGATTAATCGTTCATAGACCTTATTCAAGCCATGAAAATCCAGCAAATTCGTAAGCGCGATGGTTCCACCCAAGCGTTTGATATAGAAAAAATCGTTGACGCGATCACTCGCGCCCTAGTTGAAACAAACGAAGGCGATCGCAAAGATGCGACCGAAGTCGCCGAGCTCGCACATCAAAAAGTCGTCGCCATGTGTGTCCAGGCCGGTACTGCTGAAAAGGGTAGTGCAATTGCTAATAAATGCATCGACGGTAATCCAGCGGTGGAAGAAATCCAGGACTTAGTCGAACAAGCACTGATGGAGAAAGATTATTTTGTGACTGCTAAGTCATACATCATTTTTCGAAACGAGCGTAAAAAGATGCGCGAACGTGACATTTTTGCCACCCGGATGCACCTCAAGCCATATGAGTATCCAGAGCTATACGAATACGTTGATGCCGTACGACACTCATACTGGGTACACACTGAATTCAACTTTACTGGTGATGTGCAGAACTTTCACGTTGACGTGAACGACGTCGAGCGAAATGCGATCAAAAACACCATGTTGGCAATCGGCCAGATAGAAGTAGCGGTGAAGAATTTCTGGGGCGATGTCGGCAAGAAAATGCCCAAAGCCGAGATTAGCGCTGTTGGAGCGACCTTTGCTGAGTCTGAAGTACGTCACACTGACGCGTACGCCCACTTGCTCGAAATTCTCGGGCTCAACGGAGAGTTTGCCAAAATCAAAGAAAACCCAGTGATTCTTGGACGAATGGAATACCTTAATAAGGTAAGTGAGATGTCCCAGACTAAGGATAATAAAGAATATGCACAGGCTGTGATGTTATTTTCGTTGTTTGTGGAGCACGTGTCACTATTTTCACAGTTCCTGATTATGATGAGTTTCAACAAACACAAGAACGTGTTCAAGGGGATTAGTAACGCGGTGGAAGCCACTTCAAAAGAAGAAAATCTGCACGGTATGTTTGGTATCGATGTAATCAATATCATTAAGGATGAGCATCCAGAATGGTTCAACGATGAGTATCAAGCGATGATCACCAAAGCGTGTGAAGAAGCCTTTGAAGCAGAGAGCAAGGTTGTCGATTGGATCTTCGAGGCTGGTGAGCTCGACTTCCTTCCAGCAGCTAATGTCAAAGAATTCATCAAGCACCGGTTTAATAATTCGCTAGCTGCTATTGGTATGCCCCGAATCTTTGAAGTCAGTGACGCCCTCCTAGAAGAAACTGATTGGTTTGATAATGAGGTAATCGCTACCAAGCACGTTGATTTCTTTGATAAAAGATCAATCAACTACAATAAGCGTTCGGCAAGTGTCACGAGCGAAGATTTGTTCTAAAATAGAAGTCAGTACAGCAGTAGTGAAGATCGTCGCGATTAGAAAGATAACTGAATGAAAGCAGCACTATGAACAAAGAACCATGGCACTGGGTGAACGACAACACACGAGCATTTATGGCGCGAGGCTATCTTGTGGATGGACAGACGACCGAAGAGCGTGTCCGCTACATTGCAGAGTTTGCTGAAAAGACGCTTGGCAAGGAAGGATTTGCTGACAAATTCGAAGATTACATGAGCAAGGGTTGGATTTCCTTAGCGACCCCTGTCTGGGCTAACTTTGGTCTTGATCGTGGGTTACCAATCAGTTGCTTTGGTTCTTTTGTGGCTGATGACATGGCCAACATTCTACACACCCAAGGTGAGGTGGGGATGATGAGTAAGTATGGTGGGGGATGTTCGGCGTATTTTGGAGATTTGCGTTCACGAGGAGCAACGATTCTAAACAACGGCTATTCTTCAGGCCCGGTGCACTTCATGCAGTTGTTTGAAAAAATCCTCGATGT
>Ga0306912_1000659_pt1 | contig 19112 bp, 15 predicted proteins | sample AntRauFillE10628_FD_190443 | JGI IMG/M metagenome (GOLD analysis project Ga0306912, IMG submission 190443) | Saline lake microbial communities from Rauer Islands, Antarctica - Metagenome Filla E10 #628 (v2) (version 2) | ecosystem: Environmental > Aquatic > Non-marine Saline and Alkaline >... | reverse complement strand
ACAATAGAGGCCTTAAAAAACGAGTTCATCAACGCGACAGACGCTCAAGATTTTATCGTCGTTGTTTTGAGAGAAAAACAAAAATCAAATTGGGTTCACCATAAGATCATGGATCAACTCGATAAAAGAAAAATTAAATATCTCGACTACACGAGTTTCGACGTTTCTAAAATCTCGCGTCTACCACTTTATATAGATTATGAGGGGCATCCCAGACCTTTGTTTTATGAGATCCTAAGCAAAATACTCGTTAATGATCTTGGGATCAAATAGAGCGTAAGCTTCAGGCCTTGAAAAAGCTTCTAAGCTCTAGAAGATAATGGATACAATAAAGCTTTAATAGATCATAACGAGAGCTTAGGTCTGCCAATATTAAAATGAGTCGGTCACCATTTCTTATGTCGAGGTTTACCTTAAGATGGTCCCCCATTTTTTGAATATAAGCCTCTTGAATCAAACATTCTTTTTCAGTAAAGCTGAGTTTTACAAATTCTTTTAGTAAAAATGGGTGAGGATTTTCATGAGTAGATGTAGAACCTAAAATTTCTTTTAACTCATTAGACAGAGGAACATAGCTTTTATTATAGGTTCCATCGAGTGGCGGTGTAATATAAAAAGAAAAATGCTTTAAGTAAGAATAAATAACAATAGGGTTCACGGATGTTCCCCAGAAGATGACTCTCTTCTTCTTGTACCTACTTAGAACTTGCTTATAAGCATAAATATATGAGAGCAAAGTAATTTTTGTACCAAGTCCTCTACCTTGAGCTGATTGAGAAACAGCATATAAGGCGAGTAAAACACCAAGGTCATAAGGCACTGTTTTAATCTTATGAAAGCTCCATGAACCGAGGGCCAACACTTTTTCGTTTTCAACGATCAGTAAAAAATAGTCAATTCTCTTAAGCCAATAGTTATAAACTTGCTGAGGTTGACTCCAGCTATCCGAAAGCATCTTTATGATTTGAAGCCTAATATCATCTGTAATTTCCTGGGATGGAACAATTTTCGTTTTCATATAGACTTTATTTTAACGACAGGAGGGAAATATTATCGGCCCTGTCCATTTACCATTGACGCGAGGTTGAGAAGTCTGGGTACATTTTACATTCCATTAACTATAGTTCTGATGGCCCCATTTGAGCATCCATTTTGACCAGTGCTAAGTACCTTGCTAGCGTTGTTGATTTTTACAGTTGGATCCCCATAATTAGTTGCACATCCAATTTGGATTGCACCGAAAAGAATTAATACGTAGTGAATAATAAGACTTTGATTAAACAATTTGCATCTCCTCTGTTTGGCAATTTTCTCAACATGTTACTTATATGAACTTCAATCATGTTCTCAAATTTTTAAAATCAGCTCCAGAAGGTTTTTGGTAGATTTTTAGACCAAACTCGGGAGTAATCGTCATTATATGTTCAAATATATCTGACTGAATGCCTTCGAAAATTGGCCAATCTGTATTATTAACAAAAACATAAATCTCTAAGGGCACGCCCTCGGGAGAAGGTGCAAGCTGGCGAACGATAAATGTCAGATCTTGTCTTATATTTGGGTGGGCCCTAAGATAACTGGCGATATACGCTCTAAACGTGCCCAGGTTTGTGAGACGTCGGGAATTTTCTGGAGCTTTTGACCCTTGTTGCTCAATTTCAGTTAATTTGCCATTTAGGTAGCCTTTGATTAGCTCAAAACGCTTTAAATCTTTCGCCTCTTCAAGAGAGAGGAACTTTATTGAATTTGTATCAATATGAATGGCCCTTCTAATTCGTCGACCACCTATTTCCTGCATTCCCCTCCAGTTTATAAAAGAGTACTCTAGAAATTTATGAGTTGGGATAACCGAGATCGTCTTATCCCAGTTCTGAATTCGAATAGCATGTAACGCTATATCTATTACGTTCCCATCGGCACCAAAATGTGGCATTTCAATCCAGTCACCAACTCTCGCATAATTATTTGCAGTCAGCTGCAGCCCTGCAACAAGAGAAAGCAGCGTATCTCTAAAGACTAGTAGTAGGACAGCTGTCATGGCCCCGAGTCCGCTGACAAAAATCCAAGGAGACTTATCGATTAATATGGATATGACTAGAATGATGATGAGCAGATGGACAAGAATGAGAAAAACTTGAATAAAACCTTTTATAGGCCGATTATTTGAAATTTCGAGCTCGGAATATGCAGTATTAACGTTATCGAAAAACTTCGAAATTGCTCGCAGGGCCAAAATAAGTACCAATGAAAGACAAATCCTTGTCACTGCAGTAGTCAAGATGTCCGGCAGATTAGGAATAAGCTGAATACCAAACATAAAGGCCAAGACAGGTATCGCTAAAACGAACTTCTCAACAACTCTTTGGTCCAATAGAGTCGTCCCCCACATCTGAGTGAATTTTTGAGCAATAAAGGTCAGGCTCTTTACAAGTCGATAGTGTAAGAGTTTATAAAATGCCCAAATACAACCAACGAGCAAGAGAGCGAGCCCAAAGGGAATTAGGTTTTGTTGCTCTGGAAGATATTCCATATAATTAAAGTTCACTACAACTCCGCAAAAGTCTTATTTTTTATAGATTGGATTAAGCTGCTGATTTATCATATTTTTGAAGTTTTCGCTCTAATTCTGAGACCTTGTTCTTCAAAACCATCCCTTCAGCTTTAAGTTTTTGGATATGGTCCTTTTTCGCAAGTAAATCGTCTTGAACGCGGGCCTCATTCTCTTTCATCACTTCTATCACACGTTCATGCTGTTTGACTTTTCTATCTACATTCTGGTTAGAACTCGATAGAGCACTTGGCCCGTTTCCACTTTTCTTTTGCGCAGAATCAAGCTGGGCCTGGAGGAAGCGACTCTTTTGTTCTACTTTTTTCAATTCACGGCCTAGATTTTTTTCTCTTTCTGAAGACGATTTCCTTTCTTCTTTAAGGGCCTCTATTTCATCCATTAAATGTTTAGTGTCAACGGTTTCATCTTGTGGGCCATCCACTGTTTCAAGCCCTTCAATACGTTTAGAGAGTGAGAGATTTTCACTTTCTTTCTCTGCAACTTGTTTTTGAGCGCGTACCAATTCAATTTGCATGCTAGCAATTCTGCTCTGCGCCTGTTTTCCAAGATCTCTTAATTTCTCGATTTCTTTACTGTCTTTGGAGCTAGAGTGTCCAGCTTCACTTTCTATTCTCTCACTCATTTGAGAAACACGTTTTTGGGACATCTCAAGCTGGCCGATAAGACTTTCATTTTCTTTCTTGAGCTCATTAAGATCTGCGCTCTTTTCTGCATTTTTTAATTCTTGCTTTTCAACCTGGAGCTCTTCAATCTTTTCTGTAAGCTTCTCAAGCTTTTCTTCTTTAGCATTAACTTGAGATTGAAGAGAATCCCTAATTTGACGTTGAGCAGATTTTTGACGCTCTAGCTCCTCAGAAAGGGATTCTATTTTTCGATCTTTCGCTTGCTCAGATCGCTCTTCTTGACGCCCTTCGCGCGCAAGATCAGAGTCTCCATTTTGATTATTAGATTTTTGGACCAACTCTTGTTTCATTCTGGTCATCAGTTTTCGCATCTTTTCTATTTGAGCGTCTCTTTTGATAATTTCTTGATCTTTTGCTTGATCACTTAACGAGGAGACAGCTTGCTTATCTTTTTTGTCAGAAGATCCCTCTGACAGAAGGTCTTTGACTACAAAACTTACTTCCTCGTCTTTAAGATCAAGATGATCCTTAATAACCGCTGTGACTTGTTCATCTGGAAGCAGATTATTTTGCGACTCATCCCCAGAAACTGATTGCTTTTCTTTTAAGTTGTCTATTATCTCTGCTTGCTTAACTCTCCAAAGCTCTTCCGCTCGATTCTTAAGCTCTTCTCCCGAAATCACGGTCTTCTCTTTAGCAGATTCACCGAGATCTTCACTTTGACCTTTCACTGTCAAACTGCTCTCTTTTTCATCTGCTCCCTCTCCCTCAACACGTGAGGCTTCCTCACCTAGGTCTTCCGGCGATCCTTTGACTCTAGAAAAAGATTCATCTTCCTCTATTGAACCTCTCACAAGAATATCGTCGTCAGTTACACCCAAAAGGGCCTTAATTTTTTCAATATCTAATTCTTCCGGGACCGCATCTCCATTTACCATCTGGTATATATCAGAAAAGCTCATGCCTTGAACATTTTGGACTGCCTGTTCATAAGCTTCAGTGACTCCCCCCACTTTTGTCCAAGCGGTTTTCTCTGGACCCATCAAAGTGTTTTGCCCGAAACTTGGCTTGATTCCTTCAAAACTTGGAACTTCATGAATCAATAGACTTGGATGTCCTTGTGCCTTTTGTTTAAAGTCTGGATGAAACCATTGTGCGGTTAAGACAACTCTCTCGCTTCTTTCTAATTGAAATATATCGAGGGCATCGACTTGGGAGATTGCTTGTTTAAGAAGCCCCTGTTCGGGATGCGTAACAGAAAAGTCAGACATTGCTTTCAGAAAATCTGGACGAACAAGATCTTGGCAAGTTGCATGCATTTGAATGACGAAAACATCACGCCATACACCATAGTCAACATCATAAGGTAACCCGAGCTTATTACCTAGACTGCTAAGAAAGCAGGCGATGGTATCAAAATATGTGCGTATACTCAGTGGACTGTAGCCAAGTTGGTCTGCCGACTGGGCCAAAATATCAGCATAATGGCCCATGGATAGATGATCCATAAATCTAAAAGTTTTAAAATCGATTTCACTTCGAGAGTAAACCGACTCGATTCCCAAGCTTGAGTTCTCTCCAAGTAACCTCTTTAAAAGAGTTTGACCTACTTCATGCTCAAGCATTTTTGGCCATATAACGGCGTCCACAGCTCCTTCAAAACATTTCTGATAACTTTTGGGAGCACAAAGAAGGACAACCTTTCCTGAAGCCGAGTTAATTTCCCCGGTGGATTCTAAAAAAGTAAAATCAACCTGTGGCTTTTCTTTAAGTTCGTCAAAACTCTCTTGATCATATACTTCATAGAGCTTCTCAGACAGCAGTCTATAGACTTGTTTACTATAGGATGGGCATTTTAAAAGAATGGTCTTTTTATCTTTCATGCCACATCCCTCACCGGAGCAAGGTTCTCCATTAGGCCCGAAACGAGCATTGAAATTCTGCGTCCAACGAAGTATTTGGTTTCAGTCTCTTTTCTAAACTTAAGGCCTAAGACATTTTTAACCGCTTCATAACCATCATCATTCTTATATTCCAGCTGTTTCCAAGAAAAAAGCCTTGTCATAATAAGGCCCCAAAGTTCGATATCGGAAAGCTCTTCCTGGTTCACTCCACGTGGAAAACCATTTCCAACGACAAACTCATGCTGCCTTTTGAGAAATCTCAACGAGGATTGATAAGTAAAAATATCGCCAAAATCTTTTTGTGCCAACTCAAAGTCTTTTCGTGGGTGATCCTCAAAAACTGCGCGCTCCGCTTTTGTTAATCCTTCTTGAGACTTGGCAAAGTCTTTATCAGAGATATGTTCACTATCAAGCAGGTCAAACAGTTTAGGAGTCATTGTTTTTTGATAAGAACAATCAACCAAAAAGACGACATTATAGAGGTCCTGGAGATAATGGAAATGATTATAACTCAAAAAAATGGCCCCTAACGCGTTTAATGAACCGATAAGTGCATTTCTCTTCTGAACATCGGGCCTTTCAATGAGAAACTCTTCATTGTGCTTAACCCAAAGATTAAAATGTGAATCAAATACTAAGACCAGATCAAGAAGTGAGCTTTCTTCAAAAGAATCCCAGTAGTAAGTTTTAATAAGGCCTAAAAATTGACGTCTATATTTCAGTCGATCTACTTCAAAGTCAGAAGATAAAAATCGGCCCAGGGCGACCTCAAGTTGAAGCCTGTTCTCTCTATGTCCTACCGGACGATATACAAGCTTATAGTCTCGTTCAAAAAATTTCTTAATTTTTGTATGTGAAAAGAATTCACCTGCACGATAAAGCGCAATAAGCTTTCCATTCGTTTTTTTCCAATAGATATCTCCTGGCGCGAGATTGAACCCGGTCAAGTCTTTAGGTCTCAACTCTTCAAGCAAAGAGGTATCTATGGACTGAATATCAGATGTGTCGTTTTTTTCCATAATCTCCAAGAGACTTATCGGAAAATTGAGGGATATTTTGATATAAAAAACAAATAAATTTCGATTGAATCTTAGGTATCAGCAAATATTTAAAATCTGCTACTTTCCTTTCAATTTAGGGTCTAGAGCATCTCTTAAAGCGTCCCCTAGAATATTGAAGGCCAGCACGACAATAAACATGGCCAGAGTTGCGGCTCCTAGCTGCCACCATACCCCACGGGCAAGCTCAAGTTTAGCGTCATCAATCATGATGCCCCAACTCGGACGCCCCTGAACCCCAAGTCCCAGATAGGACAGAATGACCTCTGATTTAATGGCAATCTGAAACTGCAAAGAAAAGTGAATGATCACAATATGCAAGACATTGGGAAAGATATGTTTAACAAGCATTCTAAAATTTCCACCACCAATGGCCTTAGCCGCTTGAACATATTCTCTATCTTTATGTCTCATAACCTCACCGCGGATAAGACGACACAAGCTCACCCAACTCGTAAGGCCGAGAGCAAGATAGACTGCAAAAAGTCCTTTACCGAGAATAAAGGTAATAGCAACCAACAGCATAATGTATGGAATTGAAGAAAATGTGGTGTAAAACCAGACGATCAACTCATCGATTTTGCCACCGAAATAGCCTGCAGTCGCCCCGAATAAGACGCCAATGATTGCCGAGATGACAGCAGTCACGAGTCCGACAGACATAGCAACTTCTGTACCTTTAATTGTTTTATCCCAAACACTTCGACCAAAAATGTCTGTTCCAAATATATGCTCCGCACTTGGTGGGAGATATGAAGCGCCTACTTCGTTTTGCCATCCGCCTGCCAAAAATCCAAGAGATGAAGCGACGGCTATCAAGGAATAAATCACTACAATGCTTAAAGAAATCAAGGCCATGCGGTCCTTAACGATTTGCGCAAATGCGTGCCCCCAAAGTGATTTCGAAGGTTTTCTCGCAGTCATTTGTGAAAAGCGTGCATTGTCGACAGACGTATCAGCTACTGGCATCGAGGTCTCCTTAACTTAACCTAACGCGTGGGTCGACCAACGTATAAAGAACGTCAGTAACGACTGTAAATATGATATAGGCCATGGCCGTTAAAACAGTCATTGCTCTGATCACCGGGAAGTCTGATGAGTTGACCGCATTCAAAGTCATGCTCCCGAGTCCTGGGATACTGAAAAAAGACTCTAATAACAACGCCCCTAAAATCAAAAACGGAATCTGAATAATAATGTAGGTCAAAATCGGAATCATGGCATTTTTAAGCACATGTTTAAACATAATGACTTTTTCTCCAAGTCCTTTGGCCCGAGCTGTACGCACATAATCCTGGTAGATCTCATCAAGAATAACGGTACGGTAGAAACGAACATCAGGTCCCACAGATAAAACCACAGCAATAATCACTGGCAAGATGACATAAGGTATAAAGTCGGGAAATCCGTATGCATATCCTGAGATTTCAAAAAGGCCCAGTTTGTAAGCAAAGAACCATTGGCCAAAAAGAATATAGGCCAGAGCAGAAATACTCATAAAGGCAACACAGACAAAAACAACTAACTTATCAATTACGCCACCCCGAAAGAAGGCCACGAGTAAAGAAATGCTCACAGAAAAGATTGCTGAAATAACAAAAGCTGGGACTGTTAGGGTCATAGAAGGAATGGCCCCATCTTTGATCATGGTGAAGATTTCCTGCTTGGTCGACCACGAGCGGCCAAAATCAAAAGTAAAGGCCGACTTCACAATATCAATGTATTGAATGAGAAGAGGCCGATCAAGTCCGAGCTCACGCCGAAGACTAATGATCTGGGCCTCAGTTGCATGCTTATCTAGCATTGTGAGTGCAGGGTCAGGTGCTACGACGTTGAAAAGTAAAAATATAATGCCACACACACCAAGAATCACAGGGATCACATAAAGCAGGCGGCGAAAGATATAACTCCAAAGACTCACATTAACCTCATCGTCTCATTCACAAATTAGAGTTTATTAATTAACTCTTGTTTTTTCTCTAAATCGATATTCAAATACTGACCTTGACCAGCATCAAAATCCGAGGGAACAAAGTTCTTTAGCCAGCCGTGCTTAATAGTGTAAGTCTGGCGGTGAAAACCGTAGATCCAAGGCACTTGATTTGCGGCCAGCTTGATTAACTCTTCATAGACTTTTGTCCGCTCTGGACCGGGTTGCATCACAGAAGCTTTTTTGTAAAGTTTATTGAACTCGGGGTTATCATATCCAGAACTGTTGGCCCCAGGAGATTTATTAGGTCCATAAAGTAATTGTAAAAAATTCTGAGCGTCTGGATAGTCTGCTCCCCAAGCAATGCCCCAAATTTCAACATTTCGAGAGTGAATCTTTCTGAGAAGCTCGGGCCATGGATTCGTAACGACTTTAACTTTTATACCAATTTCGGCCATCTGCTTCTTATAGAACTGTCCAATTTGTCGCGCGACAGTTGAGCTTGGGCAATCATAAGTAAAAACTGGAAGCCCTTCTCCGCCGGGGTATCCAGCTTCTTTCAAGAGTTCCTTAGCTTTTCCCATATCGTACTTAGTGTACGGATTTTCAAAACCTGGCATATAACCCGCAACCCCAGGAGGAACAGGTGACTGCGCCTGAATGGCCGTGCCGTTATAGAAGAGTTTATTCATTTCTTTACTATCGATAGCTAAAGACATTGCCCTTCTGAGATCAACATTTTGAAAAACTTCCAAGTCGTGATTGAAAGCGGTGTACGTCACGTCAAGAGACGGAGAAACAAGAAGATCGATACCTTTGGTTTTCAAGTCACCAGTCAAGTCTTTATCAGGCGTAACCGCAGTATCAAAATTGTCTTTAGGGATACCGACATAATCAACGTTGCCACGAAGAAAGTTAAGCCATCGCGGCTGAGATTCTATGATCACATTGACAACGAGTTTATCGACTAAAGGAAGTTTCTTTACTGCATCATCGAGAAAACCTTTCTTTTTAAACTCATCACTGGCTTCTTCTGGATAGGTTTTCTCTCTAAAGTTTGGGTTTTTGGTATAAATCATCTTATTTGATTGTGTGAATCGCGGAAGAACAAAAGCGCCTGTTCCAACAGGATGATTCAGAAACTCTTTGCCGTAGTGATCTACAACTTCTCTGGCCACTGCAAAAGTAAATGGCATGGCCAAGGCATAGATGAATTGCGGGTAAGGCTCAGTCAATTTAAATTGAAGAGTATACTTATCCAAAGCTTTAAGCCCTTCAACTTCTTCGTCATAGTTCACTTCAGGGAGTTCCGAGTATTTATCACGCCATTCGTTTAAACCTTCTACTCGTCCATCAAGAAGCCACCAGCCTAGGCCTTGTAGCTTGGGATCGGCTAAACGTTTAAGAGAGTAGACAAAGTCTTGGGCAACAAGCTCACGACCTTTACCTTCGGAAAAAGCTTCATCATCGTGAAACAACACGCCTTTTTTTAGTTTAAAGGTATATGTTTTACCATCTTCCGACACTTCAGGCATCGCATCTGCGAGGTTAGGTTTAAGCTCATAAGGTCTTTTCAGATAGTGATATTCGAGTAGGCCTTCATAGACGCGGGCCACTTCATTACTGGAGTAGCGGTCGTTTGCAAAAATCGGATCCATGCCCTTAACTTCTGATGAGACGGACAAATTGAGCACGCGCTCATCGGTGTCCACCTTCCGAGTACAGCCACTCAAGGCCAGAACCGCAAGCAAGATAAGTGTCAAAGAAGACTTGAATTTCATAGCTAAATTCCTTTGGTCGAAGGTGTAAGACTCACTCTAATTGTGCGGTTTTATAACAAAAGTTATGTCTTAAAACCACCGAAATGTTTTGGGATTACGCGCTCTGCGACGTCAGGGAAGCTCACAGCTGTTTGCAAAAAGCTCTAGTCCTAGTGTAGGACGAGAATGCGGCCCTTTGGGAAGCTCGTGGACAAAGAGTTCAAAACGGCGGAGACCATCTTTTTGTTTATCGTAAAACCTCAATTGCATTTGCAGACGTTCGCTCAATAAAACTGTGGCCGTGGCTTGAGCCGGGCCTAAGTTCCAGAAGATCTCTTGACCAGATTCTTCCCGACAAACTCTCCCTTCTTTGGAGCTTTGACAAAACTCTTCAGGAAATTCAAGAGAAGCAAATACTAAAGCGACCGATCTTTCGAGTGGTTTCCAAGATTGCTTTAAGAGCTTGGCCTCTCGTGCTCCTTCTCCTGAGGAAATGGTTTTGAAGTTTTCGATGGCGCGCCCAATAAACTGACCGCCAACCTTCTTTTTGAGTAATCTCCAACGAAAACCTAGAAGCTCTTGTCCATGGACAGGTAGCATTAAGGCCATTTTCCAATGATTATTTTGATAAACTGATTCGTATTCGAAGACGACTTTTCTTTGAGGGCCAGTCAGGCGTCCTTTACCAAATGAACTTAAGCAACTGAGCTCATGAACTTGTTGTAACGTCAGACTATTAGCTTTGTCAGAAGTACCTATCTGGGCACATCCCCAACAAAGCATCAAGAGAACTAAGGATTGGAGGCCGGCAAGCGTTTTTCTTGTCTTGCTTCTTGAAGACCTTCTAGTGCTTTTTGGACGACGTCTTTCTCGTTTTGGGTTTGGCCAATTCGTAAGGCCTCCTTCAAGTGTTTCTCAGCTTGCTCATACTTTTTTAACTTTTGATAAATCAATCCAAGATGCTTACTAATCATTACATCAGATTGAACAAGTTCCCAAGCCTTTTTCGTTTCACTTAAAGCTTTCTGGTACTCTCCGACATTGTAGTAGTACCACCCCAATGAGTCTCGTATATATCCATCTTCCGGCATTAATTTTACAGCTTTTTTGATGTAGCTATAGGCTTGAGTCAAATCTTCTCCCCTTTCGATCATCGTGTAGCCCAGGAAGTTTAAGGCATGAGCATGTTCAGGGTTAGCATTCAAGATGGTTTTAATATGAGAAATAGCTTGATCGTACTGACCTTGTTTGTCATAAAGCGCAGCTAAGTAGTAACGGTGTCCTTCAGAAAAGTTCTCCGTCTCGTCTAGTGATTCTAAGGTTGCAATGGCCCTAGAAAAATTCTCTTTTCTTTCATAATAAGAGGTCAAGACAACCTTCAGCTCAAAGGCCAAGTTAGGATAGTCTTCGATGGCATTTTCTACGAATTGAGTGAACCGTTTTTCATGCTCTATGTTGTCAGCTGCCATGGCATGTAACATATGAGCGATCTGCAAATGACCATCATGGAAAAGGGGGCTTTCTTCATCAATCTTTGAAAAATAGGTGATGGCCTCGTCGTATTTTTGTGTCTCTTGATACAAAGAGCCGAGATAAAACAGAACTCTATCGGAATCAGGAATGGCCACGAGAACTTCCTTAAAAACTCCCTTCGCCTCCCCATACCGCTTAGCATCAGTGTAAAGAATCCCTAAGCGAACCTTTAAGTTAATGTCTTTTGAATCGAGTGAGGACAAGCGCTCTGCGTAGGGTATGATCTCGTCATATTTCGCCTGCGTAAAAAGAAGCTGGACCAGACGGCCCAACACCGGATAGTTCATCGGGTTCTGATCAAGGAATTTTTTGTACTCTTTAACCGCTTGGTCATGACGCTCATTTTTTTGAAAATATGCACCCAAGGCAATGACCGCTTGGTGGTAGTTAGCGCTTCGTTCAAGGGATTCACGAAAAGCTGCAACCGCTTTCTTTTCATCTCCGCGCTCGAGGTGAACTTTTCCCTGATAATAGGTGAAAATCGGTGACTGAGGCATTTCATTTTGACATTTGCTGAGCAATTTGTGGGCCGCTTGATCCTTCTCTTCTGAAATATAAGCCTTGGCCAAAAAAACGCAGGCCTCCTCACTTTTGGGGTGAGATTTTAAAACACTTTGGTAAACATCAACCGCCTCTTTACTCTCTCCTAGCGCGGTGTGAACACCCGCTAACACTAGTCCAATCACTTCGTGATTATCTTCTTTTTGATGCTGATAAATATCACTGAGCAACGTTTTAGAGCGCTTCAGTTGACCTGTTTTAATTAACTCAACGGCCAGCTTTCTTTTGATATAGGCGTCGTCAGGATTCATTTTGTGAACGGCGTCGTAAAGATGAGCTGCAGTATGCGCATCTCCTCTTAGAGAAGCATCATGGGCCTTAAGGCTGAAATCACTCGAGAGAAACTTAACATCCTCTGTTCCAGCTTTTTGTGCTTTCTCAACGAGGCTTTCTAATTCCACCATCAACTCTTTTTTCGTTTCAGGCACATCAGAATTTTGTTTCAGTTGCTCGGGAAACTGTGGCCCTGCGCCAGCAGGATCTCTTTTATGATCTAGTTGAGCACAAGAGCTCATCAGGATCGCTAAACAAGCAAAAATAAGAGAAAAAAGCTTCATAGATCATTGTCCTTCGTTCACACAGGAGAGGTTGCCTCCTCAACTCCTTTTCGATCAGCGCAGGCAAAGCTTGAATGACACACATTAAAAATTAGCATTATGTCGGTTGATGCCTCCCTCATGCCCGAGTTATTAGCTCTATTTATACAGTTTTTCGGATACTTAACTTTTTATGTATAGAGACCGGGAAGTTTCAAGACCCGAAATTCCATTACTTGCGATATTGTAGAATGACTAAGTTACTTAAGTGCAAACAAGGTCATCAATTTACCTTGCCAATAAAATCAATAATTGCTTAAGCTTTTTTTAAAGGAATTCATATGAAGATTTGGATAATCAATCATTTTCTAATGATTCGTGCCAGTTATTGGTTTGTTCCAACAGTCATTATGACTAGTATTGCTGCTTTGTCGGCTTTTACTCTATTTTTAGACCACTTTTACCAAGGGGCACTCCCCAGCTGGTTCATTCTTAATGAAGGAGACCCTCAAGGAGCCCGAATCTTTCTTTCGACAGTTGCAGGATCAATGATTGGAGTAGCAGGAGTTACTTTTTCAATCACCATTGTTTCTCTGTCACTGGCATCGTCCCAATTTGGGCCCAGAATACTGAAAAGCTTTATGCGTAGTAAAGCAAACCAATTTGTACTAGGCATTTTTATAGCAACTTTTCTCTACTGTCTTGTTATTCTTCAATTTGTTAAAGGCTCTACTTCTGGACTTTTCGTGCCATCAATTTCAACGAACGTAGCACTTTTCTTAACATTACTTTGTCTTAAATCTCTGATTTACTTTATCCACCATGTCGCTAACTCTATTCAAATAGACACTATTGTCACAAATGTTGTTTCGGAACTCCGCCTCGCTACAGATCGTTTCTGCAGCAAAGAATATAAAATACAAGAAAAAGAAAATGGTACTCAAACAACAGTTGATTGGGAGAATATAAAGGCCATCAAAAGTCCCAAAAGCGGTTACCTACAAGCAGTTGATTATGATGAATTACTACGGATCGCGGCCAATAAAAACTTGATTGTTAATGTATTAAACAGGGCCGGAGACTTTTTACAAGAAGGATCTCCAATAATAAAAATATACCAACAAAACCAAGAGGATGAGCTTGAACGCGAAGTTTTAAAGTTCATACTTATTGGCCTTATGCGAACAGAACAACAGGATTTAGAATATTCGATTCGACAATTGGTTGAAATCGCCACGCGTGCTCTCTCTCCAGGAATTAATGATTCCTTCACGGCCATAACCTGTATTGATTGGTTGGGAGCGGCCATAAACAGAATAGCCATAAAAGGTATGCCTCCTCGATATCTATACGATGACCAGAACAAACTCCGAATCATTACAAATGAAACAACCTTTGAGGGAGTTTGCGCAACTGCATTCAATCAAATCCGACAGGCGGCAGCCAAAGATATTTCTGTATCCCTTCGGCTGCTAGAAGTTCTCGCGAACATTGGCAACCACGTTCAAAAAGAGGTTATTGCACAAAACCTTTTAGAGCATGCGAAACGCGTTCGTTTCGGCATTGCCCCATCACTACTCGATGGGCCAGATGGAGAAGCGATTAAAGAAAGATACGAAGCTGTCGAAATGGCCGTCAAAAAAGTAGCACCGTAGAACCTTGCCTATTCTGGGAGTCCGAACTTGATGGTGGAGTTTTCTATCTTCTTAATTTCATTGAATTTTAAAATGGTTGCGGGGGCAAGATTCGAACTTGCGACCTTCGGGTTATGAGCCCGACGAGCTACCTGACTGCTCCACCCCGCGGTAATGATAAGTACCTAAAAGAACATTTAGTGGAACTATTCAGGGATAATAATGAAATCGCTTGTGTTTGTAAAGGGCCCTCTAATCAAGTATTAAAAGTTATTTAATCAAGCACAAATCGCTAAAATTATTCATTAAAATGGCGATAGGAACTATATGTGACGTAATACTTTGCCCTTTACGAGGTTTCCTATGTCTAAGAATAACAAAACCCTGCCTATCGATGTCGACACCGCTGAGATGAGTGCGGCGCAAATCCGTCTTGTTAGACGTATCTGTGCATTGCTTACCAAAGTTGGAACGACGGAGAGCGAAGAGACCTTTTTTGAGTCCAGTGCTGAATTGATGAGAACTTGTGCCAGCTTGGTTCAACAATCTCAGTTTATCAATGATCAAAATAAAATCTCAGAGATTCCTTATGCTCAACAGGCCCTAGAATATTCAATGGATCTGCTACAGGAACACATGAGTAGCGCCCGCGTCGTCACCTATGATAACTAGCTGACAATGTAAAAGGCACTCTCGTTATTTAAAAGTTACAGGCCTGAATTGGCCTGTAGCTTTTTACAAAATAGTTGCAGGAAAAAGATGAAAAAAACTTGGATCATATTAGCTTCACTTCTCATTAGTGCTCAGGCTTGGGCCCAATCATTTACTCGTACAGACTTTGAACAAAAAGAGGGCCAAAAGCTGGTTCGAACCACTCTTATTGATGTGCAAAACAAAACAATCACTCTCACTCAAAATCTTTTGAATGAGCAGTCAGGTGCCATCGTTTGGGATAAATCGGTTCAATGGCCAGTTGCATATAAAAAAGAAGGTCATCTTGTTGGAGAGCTAGACAAAAAACAGACCACAGCACTAAGCCTCATTTTTAGCGATGAGACATTGCAACAGTTTGCTTCTGAATTTGAAGTTGATGAGTATCTAAAGAGGGGCTACGAAGAGGCCAAAAAAGAAGGCCGTACAAAGTGTGCTGACGGTTTCTCTAACTATAAAGCGCTGGCCATAGAGACTTCAAAGGACTTCTCAGAAGTCTTTCAGGCCGTTTGCTTCAAATAATTATTTTTCAATTCTCGCGTGAACGGGGCGGTCCTTATATTGGCGCTCTTTGGCCTCGACTCGTTTTTGTTTTTTAACTTTACGGTCTTGGTGAGCTTTTTCTTTCTCTTCAAAAGATGCCATCTTGTCTTGCTCTATTTTGCGCTCTTTTTCGAGTTTAAGTTTTTTCAACGTCTCAAAGTAATTTTCACGGCGAAACTTCGTGAAGTTTTCATCATCCGCTGGCGTACAAGTCATTTGTTGTCTTTTTCTCTTTTTAAGATTCACTGTCTTTTTAAGAGAAATATATTCAACGGGACCACGTACCTTTTTCCCATCGCGGCTTAAGCCTAGGCCTTCCATGATGTCTTTTCTATTCATATAGCGAAAGCCACCAGGACGAATGCCTTCTACTGTAATTCCACCAATGGCCACACGCTTAAGTTTATCAACAGTGAGTCCACAAGCTTCACACATTTTTCTAATTTCACGGTTCTTACCTTCACCAAGACGAAACTCAAGCCAAGTTTTTGTCGGAAGCTGCTTAATCACGCGTACAGCTTTAGGCTTAGCAAAACCATCTTCCAAAACAACACCGGCCCGTAATTTTTTAAGCAATGTTTCGTTCATCGCTCCAAAAACTTTTACTTCGTAGATTTTATAAACTTCAAATTTTGGATGCATGACCATGTTGGCCACTTCGCCATCGTTAGTCATGAGAAGTAGACCCTCTGAAAGATAATCCAAACGGCCAACCGGATAGATACGCTCAGGGATCTCTCGTACCAAATCCATAACGGTTTCGCGTCCTTCGGGATCATGAAGACTCGTTATATAGCCTCTTGGCTTATGAACTAAAGCATAAACGGGTTTAACGGATTTTAGATCGATACCCTGTCCATCCACCATTACGGCATCAGTTTGAGGGTCAACTTTAGAACCTAGCTCTGTCGTAATTAGGCCATTTACATTGACACGACCTTGGACGATTAAGTCCTCAGCTTTACGACGAGACGTTACGCCACAATCGGCAATGAATTTCTGGAGACGAATTTCTCTTGAGTTTGTAGACATCGGGAACCTCCTACCTGCCTCACGGCGGTTAGTATGTTATTTAGAAACCCTTAGTTATCACGATCTTCGCTTTCTAGGCCAGGATCTGTAGAGTTTTCAGAGTTTTCTGTATTTTTAAGAAAATCGAGATCTAAATCCAGGTCCTTAGCACTTTCGGCCATGCTCTCGCCCAGTCCTTCTAGATCGCGCTCTTTTTGCTTCAGATCACTTTCTTCACCAAAAAGGAGCTCATCTTCTTCTTTTTCTTTTTCATCACCTAACATCTCAGAACCACGCGTGAGTCGATCGAAAGCATCGTCCAGGGCTTTGCCAAGCGCTTCCTTTTCAGCTTGAAGCTCGTCAAAATCAGTTGACTCCTCTGCCGTAGCTTCTAACTCATCCTTGATCGGCTCTCCTGTTTCAAGATCGATCATCTCAAACTCTTCTTCGTCTTGTGGTGTATTGAAGGGACCTTCAGTCAAATCGCTAATGATCTTCGGCTCGACTCCGGCCACGGGAAGATGTGAAAGAACGGATCTAAGATTTTCTTTGAGAATCACATTTTTATTTACGAAGTCTTCCAACAAGTCGAAGGCCGTTTTAACTTCTCCGCCTTCATCACTTGTGCGCTTCTTCTCTTCTACTTTTAGAGATTTAGTAAAATCAGTGTCAGAGGCGATAGATTTAATCGAATCACTTAAGTCATCCAGCTCATCCATTTCGTCAAAAACAAAACGGCCCTTATCATCAGCGTGAACTAGCGTCTTAATATCCGAAATCTTACCTACACTTTGTGTCGCCATTTCTTTGAGCTCGTACTCTGGAGGAAGCTCAGAAAGGTTGGCCAAATTAAAGACCTCAAGAAATTCAAGAGTTGTCCCATAAAGAGTTGGGCGTCCCACGTCTTGAGAGCGACCAACAATTTTCACAAGGCGCTTATCCATTAAACCGCGAACGATGTGAGAGCTATCGACGCCTCGAATTTTATCAACATCCGTTTTTGACGCCGGCTGGCGATAAGCAATAATCGCCAAGACCTCAAGCGCTGTTGGGCTGAGGACGAGTTGATTCACTTTGAAAAGATCTTGAACAAAGCGTGAGTAAGTGGCCTTCGTCCTAAACTGATAACCTTCGGCAACTTCAACTAGGCGAAGCCCGTGGTGCTTTCTTTCGTACTCGTTTTGCAGTCGCTCAAGTGAAGCGTGAACCATTCGCAATGGAAGGTCCTCGTCAATAAGTCCTTTGATCTTTGTCAAAGGCACAGGCTTGTCACTCATGAAGATGACGGTTTCGATGGCGCCACATAAAGTATCCGGGTTGAGTCCCGTTCGCGCTTGCCAAAGTTTATCTTCCTGCAACTGCTCATCAAAATAATCAAGTTCCAATTCAAAGTTCTCGACTTCATCTAAAGCATCGACCTTTGCGAGAATCGCCTCGACATCGGGATCTTCCAAGTCTTTTACTCGTGGGTAATGGATCGCCTCAAAGTTTAAGGCCTCAATCAAAGTGTCTGTGTTTTGCTCATCCATCATCATCTCTCAGCTATTGAAGGGTTTTTTCTGTGTCCGGGCCTTGATCTTCTAAGGCCTTTTCAGCTGCTTTTGTTAGAGCTTCTTTTAAATCTTCTTGCTCGGCTTCATCGTCACCCTCTTCGGGTTCAAAGCCGTCGGCCTGGTTGACATCAAAATCTTCTAGAGATCTGACCACATCAACATAAATATTTCCGAGGTCTTCGTTTTGAAAAATACTAATTCTTTTGAGTCTGGCCAATTCAAGCAACGAGATAAAAGTAATCACAATATTATCTAAGTCTCTTTGACCGTCTTGTTCAAGAAGTTCATCAAAGTTGGTTTGCCTGCCATCTGACAGATAGGACTTAAGAAACTGAAGCTTTTCTTTAATAGAAAGTCGGTCGCGCCTCACGACAGTATATTTACGATTCTCGCGATAGAGAAAGTCCATCATGGCCTCACTCAGCTTTGAGAGCTCAATGGGCGTGAGGATCGAGTTGATGATTCTTTTTCTATCAACCTTAGGCTTAACGAAAACATCATGATTCTTTTTAGGTCTGGCCCAAAGCTTTTGACCCATTTTTTGAAAGTGCTGAAGCTCTTCAAGTCTTCGAACTAAATCAGACTGGGACTGAATATCGATGTCTTCTGCGCCACTAAGTTGCTCTTTGAGGTGGGCCGTTTCTTCTTCCGAAATACAAGTCTTAGACTTTAGCAGCAGCAAGGTTGCTGCCAGATAAAGATACTCTCCCGCCACATCGAAATCGAGTTCTTTCATTTGGGCAAGATAATCTAAGTACTGCTGTGTAATTTTCGTGAGCTCGAGCTGACGCACATCCATTTCTTCTTTTTGAATTAAAAGAAGTAGTAGCCCCAAGGGCCCATCGAAGTGATCCGTTTTGACCTGAATTGTGGTATCTAACATGAGCTACCTCAGCGAACTTAAAAGATATGTGAAGAGCCCGATCAAAAAATCACCCGCAATCAAAGCAGGTTGAATGATGTAACTCAGGGCTCCTGTCAGCAAAAGAACAATCAAGAATAAAAATGAGTATTGTTGCAGGCCTTCAAACTTTCTGGCCGTATTGTAGTCCATGAAAGTCGCGGCCATCTTAGAGCCATCGAGTGGAGGAAATGGCAAAAGATTAAATACAGCGAGGATTGTGTTAATCATCACCGAGTATCGGGCCATCAAAAGAAAGGGTTGATAATAAGTAAAATCTTGTGG
>Ga0306912_1000658_pt1 | contig 19144 bp, 19 predicted proteins | sample AntRauFillE10628_FD_190443 | JGI IMG/M metagenome (GOLD analysis project Ga0306912, IMG submission 190443) | Saline lake microbial communities from Rauer Islands, Antarctica - Metagenome Filla E10 #628 (v2) (version 2) | ecosystem: Environmental > Aquatic > Non-marine Saline and Alkaline >... | reverse complement strand
TAGGCCCTTTTCTTGTGACTTTATTCCGTTCATCTACAGAGCTTTTTTTGCGTTTGACTTCCCCGTCCAGGAATCGGCGGCGGGCTAAAGCCGCCGATTCGGACATAAGTTCGCAATAGGCCCTTTTCTTGTGACTTTATTCCGTTCATCTACAGAGCTTTTTTTGCGTTTGACTTCCCCGTCCAGGAATCGGCGGCGGGCTAAAGCCGCCGATTCGGACATAAGTTCGCAATAGGCCCTTTGGGCCTTTGCTCACTTAAGAAAAAGCCCCATCATTTGATGGGGCTTTGGTTGGTGATACATATAATATACGCTCACCTGGTTTTATTAGGTACAAATCTAACGAAAAGGGTTTCTGCGTAGTCATAAGTCAGGTGCAAACAATCAGTTGATAAGTCTCAAAAGAGAGTCATCAAGTCATTATTCGGGTTAGAGTCATAAGTACGGAGATGATGAATGAGGCAATCACACAACACTCACTGTAAGTAAAAGCAAAGCGTGCTTTGGTTTTAGTTAGAGCATGTATTGTGTGAAGTCTTCACTCGTAAGAACAAAATACGAGTGGACGGCACCGGGGGTGCCGTCCACCTTTTTTTTCAAGCCGGTTGTGCTTTCGGCTCTGCTTCTTTTTCTTTCTTCAGCTTCTGGTCCTGCAAACTAACGTCGCAGTGCTTCAGACGCCCATTGATGTGCGCCTGAATCAGCTTGGTTTTCATTTTTTCCAGTGACTTGAACGCAACTGGTTGGCTTTCGCCAGAACCATCCTGATTCCGGGGTACTGACCAATCAAACAATCCGTCTTCACGTTTGGTGAAGCTTACTGCAAATGTCTGCAGGTCGCCGCTCTTCTTCTCACCAGAGGTCATGCTCCAGTGCGAAGTAGCACCATTGTTTACACTCTTCAGATCAGGAGTCTCCAAAAACGTCAGAGTTGAGTTTTGCGACAAAGCTGTAGCAGCCAAGTCACGTGTTGCGGCTAAGCCATCGTGCTCGTCGTGCACTTCTTCAGCCAAGCCTTCGTGCTTTTCCTCGAGACCCTCATAAAGGTCTTCCATGCCTTTCTGATGAGAATCAACTGTTTCGCTCAGCGTGCTGGTCGACTTGCGAGTCCACCATACGCCAATGACGGCCAGTATAGCGATTATCAGGGCAACCCACACGAGTCGATTGTTCCAGTACATCGCTTCACCAACTGCAATTGTGGCGGTTTCTTTGGCTGCTTTTTCGGCAGCTTTTGTCATCGCTGGCAATTGCTCACCAAACTGGCTTTCCACTTCCGTTTTCACGGTCGCGGGTAGCTGCTGGGTGATATCGGCTACATCTGCTTCCACCGCGTCCAGCCGTTTGCTGAACGTGATGTCGGCTTGTTGCAAGGCTTTGATGTCGGCAAATACCGGCTTCAAGGCAGCGGTATTCTCCGCCTGGATTGCATTGAGCATTCCCGACGTTAAGTCACCGTTTTGCAACAAGACATAAGCTTCTTCTAGCCGTTGTACAGTTTCCTGCACTTGGGCAAAGCCTTCTGCTTGCTGAGATACCTGTTTCACCATGTCACCCAAGCCGTCAATATCATTCACAGCGAGAGTGCCAAAGTTGTTGGACAGACGAGCGAGCTCGGCTGCCATTTTTTCTTGCGTATCCGAGTATCCTTTCATGATCTCAACCATGCTTGGCCGAGGACCAGACGATTTTGTCTGAATCGCTGATGCCTTTGCTCCGGAGAGCAAAGGAACCATGTAGGCAGTACCTTCGTACAACCAAAAATCTGACTCCTTTGTGAACTTTTCCGGTAGACGGGAGCGATTTGCTTTCACCACTTCCCTCACGCATCCCGCATACACGAATCCTTTACAGGCTTTTGCAATCGAATCGTTTCGTTGCGCAACCATCGGTTGCCATTGACTGCTGATTTTGCTGTCCGAAGACTCCAGACTGGAGCCTTTAGGAACGAAAGCCGAAGCAGGTCCGACCAACACCAGCAATGCGGTTGCTACCGCAGCAAGTTTATTCAATGTGGTCATGTGAGACCTCCTTCTTTACGTTTGTCGTTTGATTTCAGATTAAGTGCATCCTTCCAGAGACAACGTCTCTGGAAGGATTTTTTCCAATGCTCACTACTCTTTTACTAAACCACAGGTGGCACAGCCAGAAGTTCCCGAAGTGCTGCCAGAGCTTGACTCCACCTGCACTTGCATGAACTGCTGACCACCACCGCTGCCGCAACCACCGCTGCCGCAACTGTCAGAACGATTTTTCAGGGTATGTGCCCCCAAGACATTCACAACCGGAGCAGTCGCAGTACCAATAAAGGTCTGCAAGTTGTCCTGTTGCGCAGTTGAGGCTTTATTGTGCCTCGCGTATTCAGCCGGTTGATTTTCCGGTACTGAGATGTCGTAGGTTGTTGTGCCCTGTTCGTCAGACATGGTTATCCGTTCAAGTTTCAAGCCTGGATAGAGCTCAGACTCAGTGATTGTCCGTTCTACCGCGGTAGGGGTCGCTGCGCATGCCGACAGAGTGCCGACAAGTAGTAACACCCCAATGACTTTGAACTGTTTCATAACATATTCCTTTTGTAACTGAGTGTGTTAGCGAACGAGCGTGCCCCGGTAACTCGGGAGGTAGATATCAGAATGACATCCGTGATTGTTTGGGCAGTCGCACGAGTGTACGACGATACCCCTGGTTTCCTGTACAAAGACTTTTGGCGATTGCAACAGTGGCGACCCAGAAATCATGTTGATTTCCTGGTCTGCCGGCGTCATCTCGATTTGAGATTCAACCAAGTTGAAGCATCCTTGAGACGCAACAACATACCAGCGGTTATCTACTTTCAGCTCGATGAGTTTCTCATCGAAATAGCAGTCGCGACTGGACCAACCGATGGCACCCGCTTGAGTGATGCCAGCCGTAGTGATACGACCAACACAATCAAGCTCGGCACGCACGCGGTCACTCGCCAGTAATGCACTGAACTCTGCATCGCTCAAAGAGCGATTGAGTGGCGTTTCGAACCCTTGTTTCAAAGATTGGAACGCTGCTTCTGAACGTAAGTAGGCCCGCGGATTGTCCGCGAAGTCTTCTAAAGTAGGTGGCACGCCGCCTACTCCCAGGTAGAACGTGTCTTTCACGTAGCTCTGAAAAGAGCTCGCGGAGACTGACTGGGACAGGCCAATGAACAAAAAGCTCATCAACATCATCCCAATTGACCAGAGTTTTGGTTTCATTGGTTTTTCCTTTTTTCGTTAGATTGTCAAAGAACGTGCGACACAACTTTTTACGATTGTGTCAAGTTCTTTTCCTGCTGAGATTTATATCATATTAAAAAGTAAAAGTCAATAGAAAACCCCTCCTTTCGAAAGAAAAGAGGGGTTGGTTTTTGCGCCAGCCGTTATTGGTTGGCGCTTTGGTTGAAGGTACTGCTCATACCGGCGGCAGACTCAGACAAAGCTGAGGTGCCGATACCAATCTGCAAGCCGGAACTTCCGCCCGACGCAGTTGACATCAGGTTGATACCCGAGTTGGACATGGTGGTTGTTCCACCATTCCAATCGGCACAACTGGCACAGACTGTGCCGTTAGTGTTGAGGTTGGAAGTGGTCTGACCACCGCCCCAGGCTTCCATTGAGGAGTTAACGTGTCCGCTGCCAGTGGCATTGATGATGCCACTATTACCGAACCCTGAGGCTCCTTGAGTGCTGATGTTGGTGGTATTTCCACCAAAATCAATGCCCGCCTGAACGGCGGAGTTGTACACACCGCCGTTTAGAACGGCTACGTCTGCTTCCGACGTCTCACCAGCAGCGGTGGTTTCAACATACCCTTCCTGATTTGCGAGCAAATCGATAGTAAAGGTGGTGTTTCCACAATCGCCTGGTGCGCAGAATCCACTCAAAGTAGACTCAACGTCAGTCCGGGTTTCCCCTGACTGGTTTACTTGGTTGAAACCAGTAGTGCCTTCAAAGTTAGAGGCGCCGTTGCCACCAATGGCAGCTGCCCCCATCACATTCAAAGTAATACCTGGACCAGAGTTGTTGTCAGATGCCAAAGCACCTGATGCAAAACCAAAAGACAAGACAGTGGTTGCGAGAAGTACGTTCAATTTTTTAAAGATCATGGGATGTCCCTTCTAAAGACATTATAGACTGTGCTGGCGAAACGCCAGCGGTTTCTGCTTCACGAAGTGAAGCAGAAGTGACCAGTCCAAAATGCGTAAAAGTTGGACTATGCCACAAATGTGTTGCTCCGTGAAGCTGCGAAGAATGTATCACACTCTTTATAATCTGTCAACTATTTTAGTGAGGATATTTCTAGACCGGGCTCGTGCATTGTACAAACAAAGGTTTATTGCCAAGGATTCCCTGTTCTCGTGGTACACTCAAGGATACTAAATATGTCCCGTGGAGCATACATACAAATCTTCAGTGAGTTTTTTCCAATTGTAGTTTTTTTCCTAGCTGGACAACTCTACTCGTTTACAACGGCAGCGCTTATCTTGATTGCCACAACGCTGTTTACGCTCATCATCAGCCTTGTCAATATTGGGAAAATCCCTGTCATGCCACTCTTCTCTGGAGCAACGGTATTTATTTTTGGTGGTCTGACCGTGTACTTGGACCAGCCGGGGTTTTTAATCTTTTCCGACACTTTTTATTTCTTTGCATTGGCGGCAATTATTGGGTTTTTCTTTTGGCGGGAAAAACACTTTTTGGAACACATGTTCGATGTCACTTTCGCTATGAAGAAAGAAGGCTGGTACATTCTCTCGCAACGCTGGTTTATCGTTCTCATACTCGCGGGAATTGGGAATGAAATTGTACGCCTGGCGTTCACCCCAGAAGTTTGGATAAATTATCGGTTTGTGAAGATTCTGATTATTGCTGGCTTCTCGGTGTATCAATTTAGACTTTCTAAAAAGTACCGTATTCCCGGAGAATCAAATGCCTTGGGACTGCGTATACGCACCCCGGAGGCTGCGCTCTAAAAGTCTATACACTGGGTGCGTTCACCCAGTTTTGTGTATATCACTTTATTATATCCCGTAGAATCAACGCACTGAAAGCTGGTTCCGGTTTGCACGGACACGGCATAGGCAGCAGCTGATTCGTTACAGGCGACTTCCCTACCTGCGGAAACCAATTCTTGCACCTCGTTACATACACCAACAAACGATGGTTCGGGCTGGGTGGCGGAGTATTTGTTTGCTTGGGACTGCACTTGATTCAATTCTGCGGTGAGCATCATATCGTCCATCAAGTTTTCTTGGGTGGTTGAAAACGATGCCATTGTGACCGAAAGAATAGCAACCAAAATGAGCAACAAAATCAAAGACACCAAGCCAACCCAGCCGAATACTTTGTATTTTGTAGCCGCTGGTGGCGCCACCAGCGGCGTTGATTCTCTGGCTGTCTTGAGTGCCAAATACAGATTGAAAGTGACGTGTAAAGTAATGATGGTTCCGACTGAACTCAGTAGTACAAATACGAGATTAATAAGAAATTCGCTGAGCAATTCGTTGGCAAAATAAGTAAATCCGACTCCCGCGATGGTTCCTGCCAGGACCACAACAGTAAAGTATACTAGCTGAACTCCTGCCAACCGCCAACACACCGCCCGCCAATTTCCATACACCAGCTCGCGGCTGCGCAATAATGCAGGCATTCCCTTATTCCCTTCGGTAGCCAACACTATTTGACTCAGGGCGACATAGACCGCCACAATAATTCCCGGAATAATCAACAACACAAAACCGCCCCACACCACGAACCCCGTGAGGATGCTAATCCAAAGCACACTCCACATATTTTTTCGAGCCCAGCGAAACCCGTCGGCCAGCAGCGGCGTCTGTGCTTGGTGTGTAATAAGATACACGGCAGTTGCTACCAAAAACACATACCCAAGCAAAGCCATCACACTCATCACCCCCAGAAGACTGCCGTCTGTGCCATTTGACGACCCAGCGGAAACTGCATCTAAATAAGTGAAAATCTCCACTACTGCGAAAGGAACGGATAAAACGCCGACCAAAGCCAGATGGTTTTTGGTGTACTGCCACCCGTGAGCAAAAAGCGCTGTCGCCCCGGGCAATTGGGCAGACACGGATTCAACGTTTGTTGCTTTTGTTTCAGATTCTGGTGTCATACAACATGTGTTTATTTTTATCTAATAATCTTACCATTTTGCAGTCGGTGCGGTTTACAGTACAATGCTCTATAATATGGATACACACGAAACAATTGTTATGTCGGTTGGAGGCTCACTGATTGTGCCTGACCAAATTGATTCAGGTTTTCTGAAATCGTTAAAAACTTTTATTGATACCCAAACGGCTATAGGCCGTCATTTTATTATCATTGCGGGCGGTGGTCGGACTGCCCGGCACTACCAAGACGCAGCGGCAAAAGTCACCGAGCTGAAAAACGAAGACCTCGACTGGATGGGTATCCACGCGACGCGACTCAACGGTCACCTACTGCGCACTATCTTCCGAGACACGGCCTACCCAGAGGTCATCACCAATCCTGACGACATACTCGATATTCCCAAGGATAAGAAAGTCGTGGTCGCTGCTGGGTATCGGCCGGGTTGTTCGACTGACCTGCGGGCGGTGCAGATTGCGCAGCGAGTCGGCGCCAAAAAAGTCATCAACCTATCGAACATTGACTACGTATATACCGCTGACCCACGTACAGACGATACGGCCACCAAGATAGAAACTATCTCCTGGACAGATTTTCGCGCGCTTATTCCCACCGACTGGGACCCCGGACTCTCCGCGCCGTTTGACCCCATCGCGGCCAAAGAGGCCGACGAAACCAACATCGAAGTAGCTATCATCAATGGTGACAAGCCAGAGGCTCTGACTGATTACCTGGATGGCAACGAGTTTATCGGAACATTGATTTCTTAAGGAGTCAGCCGCAAAAAAACACCCTTCGCTTTGGCGAAGGGTGTTTGTGTATTTATTACACTTTTGTTATTGATGGTTCTGTCTGGTCTGGCTGCGCTGCTGGTTCGACTGGGTTTCTTTCTGTTTGGGTTGACTGCTTTGCAGAGCTTTTGGTGGTTGGGTCAATGGGAGCTGGTCCATATTGATTCTCAGTTGTATCACTTTTTTGTGTTACAAAGACAATCATCACATTCTGACTAACGATTGGAATTAGGAACAACAACTGCCACCAGCCGCTCTTTCCGGTGTCATGTAAGCGTCGTGCATTCATAGCCACCAAAGGAACGAACGCCGCTACAGAAAGCAGATTGACCAGACCTTCTAGCAAACCTTTTTTGCCTCTCTTGTTAATGGAATAAAATTAACCAAGCAACCAGCTACTCTCTCACAATTATTTTGATGTTTTATCGCGCACGGTCTGTCTTGGTGCGTAAAAACAATTCGATTTGTTTACCGAGCTCTTTCAAAGAACTGTCATTCATAATAGTGTAGTCAGCTGCTGCCATCACTTTTGCTTTTTGCATTCCATTGGGGTCGGGGTCGTTCATTTCGAGTTTTTCATGCGCAATGAACTCGGCAAAGGTGACGTTGTCTGACTCGGACTTGCGGCCGGTGATGCGTCGAAAGCGAGCGTTTTGGTTGGCATCAATCGCCAGCAACAGACCGCCGGCTTGGTGAAGCGCCTGGACTTCCGCGCTCACGCGAATGGATTCAATTATAAAATTGGAGACGTTGTCCGCTCGCGCTTTTTGCAAAGACAACTGTACAATGACGTCATTGCCGTGTTCTTTACGCAACTCATTGGCAACCAGTCGCATGTTCTCTCGGTTGACGGTATATCCCTTCTCAAGGATTTTCTCGGTGATGAGGGCGCGAGAAGAATAGTGAGTAAAGCCTTTTTTTTCTACCAGGTATTTTACTGCCGCGCCCTTCCCTGCACCATCTGTTCCCGTGATGCCGAAAATCATATTAGTTTGTCTCTTTTTTTGCTCGCCATTGGGCATAGGTGACTACCAGCGGGCTGGCGATACACAGAGAAGAGTAGGTTCCGGCCAATACTCCGGCCATCAAAATCAGCGCGAATGTTTGTGTCACCGCACCACCTAAGAAATACAGAGCCAGCAACGCAATAAAGGTGGTGAGTGATGTGTTGATGGATCGCGCTAGTGTTTCTCTCACTGCTTCGCCAACAATTTTGTCGTATGGTTTGGTCAGCGTGTAATTTACGTCTTCATACATCACGCCCGCTTCTTCGCGCTTGGTTCGCTTTTCTACTCGGTTGGCCATGAGGTTTTCTCGCACCCGGTCAAAGACGACAATAGTGTCATTGACTGAGTACCCCAACACCGCAAGCAGCGCCATCACAAACAGCACATCCACTTCAATGCCGGCTACGTACCCCAGAATACTCATCAAGGCCGTGGGTACCAGCACATCATGTACGAGGACAAAAATAGTAATAGCGCCATAGGTCCAAGAACTGACGGGCGTTCCAATACCGCGAAACGCAAACGCGACGTAAATAACAATAATCAGCACCACTCCCAGAATCGCGTACAACGCTTTGTCTCGCAGCTCTTGGCCAATGACTGGTCCAATGGAAGTAAAGCGGCTAATCTCACCGGCTTCTCCTAGTGAGGTCACGGTCGACTCAAGCTCAACTCGTTCGGACTCAGAGAGGTCACGGGTGCGTATCAAATAGGCATCTCGCCCAGCCTCATCAACTGAAGCTCGCACTGAGATACCTCCCAAGTTTTGGGTGTTGATGAGATTTTCTAGCTCAGTCTTGTTTGGGGCAATTTCGTACGACACCTCAGTCAGTGAGCCGCCGGTAAAATCAATACCCAGATTCAAACCAAGAGAACCAATAATGAGCGCACTTCCAAGCATGATAGCTGCTGCAATAGCGAGGAATATTTTTCTATAAGTAATTAAAAACATACGCTATTTTTGAATTCCGTTACCGAGTAAAGTGGCGAGCAGCGTACCGGCTGATTTTTTGGTGTCCGGCAAAGTGAGTAGCAGTGTTCGAGTGACCACCAACGCAGTGAGCATCGACATGATGACACCGATACCAAACACCAGAGCAAACCCTTTTACCAATGAAGTGCCAAACCAGAAAAGAATGATAGCAGAAAGCAAACTGGTGATATTTCCATCACGGATAGCGCTCCAGGCGCGAGTAAATCCAATACTCGCTGCTTCTCGGCTAGATATGCCTTTGGCATACTCTTCTTTCATACGCTCGAACACCAGCACATTAGCGTCGACCGCCATACCCAAAGATAAGACAAATCCGGCGAGACCAGCCGCGGTCAGCGTGACGGGGATAAGTTGAAATAGCGCCAACATAATCGTCACGTACGAAAGCAGCGCTGCCCCAGCTACTAGTCCCGGCAGTCGATACCACAACAGCATAAAGAGCAGTACCAACCCAAGACCATAGACTCCTGCCTGCATACCTTTGCCGAGTACTTCGGCGCCGAGCGAGGCTCCAACCGTCTGAGTGCTTTGCAGTTCAATTGGTACTGGCAAGGCACCAAAACTCAGGTTTTGCGCCAGTGCTCTCGCCTCTTCTGCGGTAAAGCCACCCGAGATGATGGCGGTTCCTCCGGTAATTGGTTCGTTGATATTTGGAGCAGACAACAGTTCACCATCGAGAAAGATACCCAACTGTTTATTTACATTATTGCGGGTGATTTCTGCAAATAACTCTGCTCCTTCGGCAGTAAAGCGCACAGATACGAGCGGCTCGTTGGAGAGCTGACCAGAATTTCCACCGGCAAACTCCAGTGCGGCAGTCTCTAAGTACCGTCCCGTCAGACCCGTATCTCTAAACGGTGGCTCTTGTGATATAGCTTCTCCATCGATGGTCACGTTCCCTATTTCTGCCCGCGAACCGGTAGCTGACTCACCTAACGATTCTAGATTTTGCAGCGTCTCTTGCTGAGCCGCCAACGCTTCATCGTACAACTTGAATTCGAGCAGCGGCGTCCGCCCAATTTCTGCAACCGCCTCACCGACGTCGGACACTCCCGGCAACTCCACTACTAACCGTTGGATGGGTTCTTCGGTTACAAAACTACTGCTTTCTACCTGCACAATTGGCTCGGATACTCCAAATACGTTCACTCTACGCTCGATAACGTCGCGCAAAACACTCATCAGTTCTGGCACTTCAGCTGCGTCGATGTTGGAAACATCGGCTTCATACACTAAGTGTGAACCGCCCGCGAGGTCGAGTCCGAGTTTAAACGGCTTATCGGCTTCTGGTTGCACGGCGTTTTGGTACACCCAAAACGCCAGTCCGGCGACGGCGAGCACAATAATCAACGCGCGAAAGGCGCGAATAAATCCTTGGCTATTAGGAGTTTGGGGTTGAGATGAGTCAGTCATGAAATGAAAAAACGTGTCCCCTGTTATACCACAGGGGCTCGCTTGAGGCTATTGACGATTGAGCTGATAGAGGTTTCGTAATAAGAGCGCCACCGTCAGTGGGCCAATGCCGCCGGGTACTGGAGTGTAGAGAGAAGCAATCTCTGCCACATCCGGATGCATGTCTCCGACCAACTCTCCGCCGTCTTCGGATGTGCCCGCGTCGAATATCACTACTCCGGGAGTGACCATATCGGACACAATAAACTTTGCGTGACCCATGCCGCTAATGATGATGTCTGCAGTCTTCAAAGAGCTTACGTCCAACGTGTCTTTTTCGTACACTCGGACTCGGGCGCCCCGTTTGCGCGCGTAGCGAGCGGCGGGAATACCGACCAACCTGCCCTGACCCAAAATCACTACGCGTTTGTTTTTCCATTCTATTTCGTGCGCGTGAGATATTTCATCAATGGCTCCGACTACTGGGGGCAACCTGCGGTCACGTTTCTCTCCGTACGAAAATCCGTCGGGATCTTTGGCTGGTGGAATGGCGCGCAAGACGGCATCCCGATCGATGTGTTCCGGCAGTGGCAACTGCACCACTACTCCACTGGACTGCGTGACTGCTGCTGCCACACACTCAACCATCTGCTCCGTAGTCGCGTCTTGCGGTAATTCGATAATATTTAAAGAGATTCCGACCGCGGCCGCTCGCCGCTTCTTCAGCTCAAGATATTTTTGCGTCTCACGGTTGGGGGTACAGGTAATGACTGCCAAGGTCAGTTTTGGTACAGATTTTACGTCTTTTTTAAGCTGTTCCAGAATATCCCCAGCCAGCGCGTTTCCATCAGCTTTCATACCAGCGAGTATAACAGAAATGAGCACCGGCTGGAACGGCTGATGGCACAGAGCAGAAAACAACCAACCAGACCCTTGAAATGATGAAAAATAGTCCCTCAGTGAATCTCCACCTGGTTGTGACATGTTAGAATTCAGCCATGAAAACTGGTGGTTTTACGCTCATTGAACTCATGGTGGTGATTGCTATTATAGGTGTACTGGCTTCGACGGTGCTCGCTAATGTAAGCGACGCTCGGAAATCTGCTCGAGATGCCATTCGCCTGCAAGACATGAAAGCTATGCATACTGCGCTTGAACGATTCTATAATGATAATGGAATGTATCCGAATCCAGATAATGCGAGTGTACCGATTACTGGTCAAATCGTCGGTGTCGGGAATGAGATTGATGACGCACTGCGCCCGTACCTTGACCCGGTTCCGATTGACCCGCGCCATGACGCGGGGACTGGAGTAGCTCCGGTGGCTGGAGCGGTGTATTTTTATAGCTATGATCCACTACACTATAAAAGCCTTGTAAACTGTGGCGGGACAATCCCCGCAAGTGCTCTCTACACCTATGGAGCTTTTGGATTCAACAAAGCGGAGAATCCTGGCTCCTACCCCAAAGACACTTGCCACGGCACAAACATGAATCTCCATAACGCAGATTACAATAGAGTATTATATTAGCAATGATAGTGACAACACCGCATGAGTGACCCATCTTTCCACAAAGACGAATACTCAAAACCAAATCCAGTACAAACCAAAGTACGGGCTGATAGTTTTGGTTTGAGCACCTTTCTCATCAAAAGAGGCTACGTGACGGATATACGAGCGGCGAAGAGACTCAGTAATTTGCTACTGCTCGCGCTCGTAATTATGTTATGTACCGTAATACTCGTAATGAACAGTGGTAGCGAAGATACTGAGATTGATGAAAAGTACTACTACGATCCAACCCTCACTGACTAGACGGTATCTTGAACATTTGGCCTGGCGAACTAACCTGGTCTCGTGCGCAGACGCGCAACCCTAGCCGAAAGTGAAACATTCAAAATGTATACCCTTTGGGTACGTTTACTTTTTGGATTTAAGACCCAGTGCGCATCAAAATGGTTGCGAGGGTTTTGAGTGCTATCTGTACGTCCAGGATAAAAGACCGCCGTTTGAGATAAAATAAGTCAAAGGATAGTTTGTCGACGGTGCGCTCTACGTCCACTCCACCGCGCGGCACATCAAAGTTGCCAATTTGGGCCCAGCCAGACAGTCCGGGTTTTATGAGATGACGGGCGTTGTAATGCGGTATTTCCGCAGCGTAGATAGCGGCGAGTTCGGGGATTTCGGGTCGCGGACCAATAAACGAAAGGTCGCCCCAGAGCACGTTGAGCAATTGTGGCAGTTCATCGATTCTCGTTTTTCGGAGCACTGCCCCTATCTTGGTATCAACCAGCGTACTATTCAACGCTTGCGCGCCGCTATCAAAGCCATTTTTGGTTCTAAATTTATAGATGGTGATGGGTTTGTTGTAGCGACCAATCCGCTGCGTGGTATAAAACAGCGCCCCTCTATCATCGAGTTTGATGGCCAGCGCAATAAATGGGAACAGAACTGCCGCCGGGATAATCAAGGCAATCGCCCCAATCACATCAATCGTCCGTTTTACTGAATCATATACCACACCGCTGGATTGGGAGATGTTACTAATAAACCAATCGTATTGCAGTGAAGTGACCGGCACTCTATCAAACGTGTCTTCATACAAGCGATGAAAATCGACAAAGGTAAAAGAAAACCTGAGGAACGATAAGTCAAACAACGTGGGGAGAAAATGTTTGATGGCCTCACCTTTGGAATCAGCCACAATAATATCTATCCCTTCTCGCTCAATAAGCTTCAGCAGTTTGCCCTCAACGTCCGGTGTCCGTTGAATCATTTCATTGTCTATCATTCTGACAATCGAGTAGCCGTATCTATCGTTGTTGTTAATTTCATCTACCAACTCAATCGCCTCTGCTCCATCAGCAATCAGAATAGCTTTGTTGCGACTCTGGGGAGCAAAGAGGCCGACTAGTCGAAATCGCCAAAATCCTAGTAAGAGCGTGGAAATAACTAAAAACAAAACTAAATTCGTTTTTGGTGCGATGCCAAACGGGATAATAAAAAACAGTAACCCGGCCAGTACAACATTGATGATTTGCGCGTGGGCAATGCGCGAAAGCAGCAGATTCTTCAAGAAATTGGTGTGTTTGTCATACAAACCCATGATATAAAATACCAACAACCATACTGCGGTAAACATGGAAAAGGGACCGATGTGCGCAGCCAATCTATCTCCGCCGGGAATTTCTAGGTAGCGCACGAACAGCGTCAACCACAGAGATACCACAAAGATAATAATATCTCCGGCAATTAAAACGAATAATTCGCGTGTTCTTTCACCCATAATTTGGTAGTCAAATCCTACCTGAATATCTGATTATAGCAAGATATATAACACATTTAGGGTATTTATTGTTACAATATGGTACTCATGACTACCCCGCAACCGACTATTTTATATGTGATTACCAAGAGCAATTTTGGCGGTGCACAAAAATACGTCTACGCCCTGGCGAGTGAAGCACAAAACCAGGGATACGACGTGCACGTGGCCTGCGGTAACACTGGCGAAGCGGGCTCTGATTTTGGTCTGTTGGTAGAGAAGCTCAGAGAAAAACAGATTTCAATCCATCGCATCAGAAATTTCCGACGGGATATGTCTCTCTTTCAAGACATCCGGGCGTTTTGGGATGTCGTCTCGTGCATCTGGCGAGTGAAGCCAACGACCCTCCACTTGACTAGTTCCAAGGCCGGTGGCATCGGCACTCTCGCTGGCCGAATGCTTTGGGTTCAGAATATTATTTTTACCTCACATGGTCTCACTATGGACGAGCAATGGCGGCCGTGGTGGCAACAAAAACTGATTACCGGCGCTACCTGGATTACGCTTTTTTTATCTCATCATGCCATCATGATAAACACCCAGACTGCGCAGCGAGCGCGGCACATGCTCGGACTGAAAAATAAAATCCACCTTATTTTTAATGGTATTTCAGAGTTTACAATAAAAGAGAAAAAGACCAGTCTGCAAGAATTGGGCATATCGATACCTAACACAGACCTCATCATCGGCGGTATTGGTGAGCTTCACCCCAACAAGCAGTGGTCCAGCCTGATACGAATCATGCCCGCACTCCCCCCAAACGTACACCTCGTTATTATGGGTGGAGATGGTGGTACTCATCAGTCGCTGAAACAACTGGTTACTCAGCTGGAAGTACGCGACCGAGTACACCTCACGGGCTACACCAAAGATGCTCAAGCGCACTTAGGTATTTTTGATATTTTTATTCTCCCGTCAGCGAAAGAGGGTCTGCCGTTTGTTTTGCTCGAGGCTGGTCTGGCTAAGGTGCCCATCATTGCCAGCGACTTGCCCGGCAATCGAGACATCATCACCTCGGGACAGGACGGGATTTTGGTTGACCCCAACTCGACCTCGTTTGCGATGGCTGTCACTATGGTACTCCGCGATAAAAGCTTACGCACCCAATTTACCGACCTCCTGCAGCAAAAAATACGCACGACGTTCTCGACCAAAAAAATGCTGCGCGAAACGTTTTCCCTGTATCGCTAACTATCTAAAATTGAGTCGGTGTGTTTGGAGCGGATTGAAATGGGCTTATATCGAGCCATGGCCATCACCATTCCCACCGCAATAAACTCAGTAAAGAGATGTGAACCACCGTAACTTAAAAATGGAATGGTTGTACCCGTCACCGGCAGCAGCCCGATATTCATCCCAATATGGACAAAGAAGTGCGTCACAAGCAAAATGCATACTCCAGCGGCAAAGAGCCGTTCAAAGTTTGATGCCCCTTCTACCGCGTGGACCAGCAAGCGCCAAACCACCAAGGAAAACAATCCAAAGAGCAATACTACCCCAAATATGCCCCACTCTTCGGCATACGCCGCAAAAATAAAGTCTGTCTCGTACTCCGGTAAAAAAAGCAATTTTGACTGAGTACCGTACCCAATTCCCTTGCCAAACAATTGCCCAGAGCCAATGGCAACGGTGGACTGATACGCGTTGTACCCCGCACCCTGTATATCTGAGAGCGGGTCAAGAAATGTCTGAATGCGGTCTTTCTGATAATCAAAAAACACAAACTGCCACATCAGACCCAGCACCACTGTCCCGAGAGTGAACACTGTTAGTAAGTGTCTAATTTTAATCCCCGAGACCAGCACCATACCGAGCCACAAAAAAAGCAAAATAACAGCTGACCCAAAGTCGGGCTGGATAAACACCAACCCAAATATCATCAAAGCATACGCCCCAGAAACGATGATGTGCTTAAAGTCTCCAATCAGCTCATGCCGTTTGGCAAAGTATTTTGCCAGCACGATAATCAGTACAAGTTTGGCGGGGTCAGACGGCTGCAGAGAGAAAAGCCCGAGGTCAAACCGGCTCTGCGCCCCCAGCGTAATCTCTCCAATGACGAGCACCAGCAACAATAAACAGATGGTGGTGACATAAAGAAAGAATGCGATATTGCCCGAGCGCAAAAAGCGGTAATCAGGCACCATCGCAACAAATAAAGCCACGGTTGCCAAAAGTATCCAAATAATTTGCCGGTTGAAAAAGGCGTTATTCCCCTCATGTGAGTACATAGTCACCAAGCCTAAAAGAGACAGCGACAAAACACTGAAAAACAACACGCTATCAAACCCTCCAAGAAACGTTCGCAGCTGAGACATGCTGCTATTTTACTGTATTCTGCACCGAGAAACTAATCTGCCCGAATATGCTGTTCGCGCGCACACTAGCGCACTGGGGCAAAGTTGGTTTTTGTTTTGGCAATGATTTCAATCTTTCCCTCCCCCGCTTCACACAAAGAAGAAGTGATTTCTTCATAGATATTTGCTAAGTCAGCTCCGGTGGGAGCTAAGTAGGCGTTGGCTCTCTCTGAAGCAATACTCTCAATGAACTGAGTGTCGACATTTTCACCTAACCCAATCGCATACACTCGCACACCAGCAGCACTGAGTTCTTGTGCGAGTACTTTCGCTTCTGACACCACATCTGCGTCGCCCGAAATAGTCGGCAGCCCGTCAGTCAACAGCACTAGTACGCGTCTGGCATCTGGATTGTGGCGCGCCGAAGCGAGCTCTGCGTTGGCCTGACGCAGGGCTTCTACTGTATTGGTGTATCCAGTCTCTGATTCAGGTGAAATGCGCAACGTCAAAATTGACTGAGCAACGGTGCGGTAGGAATTATCTAAGGGGCTCGCTACCGCAGCATCAGTAGCAAAAGTGACGACTCCCACCTGATCTTTATCTCGCAGTGAACCAGCAAACGTACTCGCTGCTTGCAGGGCGTCAGAAACTGGTTGTGGTGGACTTCCCCCGTCGTTGTTCATACTACCGGAAAGGTCGATGCCCAGCATGATATCTGTTGGAATAACACAACTCTCTACCGTCCGCGTCAGCGGATTGGGCCACGTGAATATAATATCTTCGGTTGAACGCGCCGCGATGTTTTCGATAAATGTTTGGGAGGCCGCTACTGCTACCCCGGCAGTGTTGAAGATAGTGGCTACGACCTCAACGTTTTCTGCTGAGGTAAGCTCGTTGTTTTCAATCTCTACATTTAGACGCGGTTTGGTATCAGCTCCCACAAGCTCAATATCAACTGACCGGAACTGGTCACGTCCGGTCGAGGCGGGTAGCCAATTTTGTGAGGGTTTCAGCACCAACCGCGTGTCGGTTACTGCTGCTTGATTATTGGTGAAGACGCGGCCTTCAAAAATTGGGTAGGAGCTGTTGGGTGGCAGCACCGTTACTCCGGAGCGTTCGGCCACTACCTCGCCTTGATTGAGCAGCTCAAAGGTATACTCCAGCTCGGGAGTTGCAGCTGTCTGGTTCTCATTCTCTACGTAGGCCACAACATTGTATTGACCGGGTTCTACTTCAAAACTTTTCGCCCATACCAAGGACGGTGGAATGACTTTCGTGGGATCAATCTGCACACAACCTCCCCCAGCATCGACAAAGGTTTCTTCGCCATTTAATACACCGTCAAAACAACTCGCTGGAGCGTAGTAAGCGAGGAAGTAAATCAGCGCCCCGCACGCACCTAATATAGTTAAAAAACCGGTTGAATATTGAAACCTTCGCCAGAAAGCCCAGCGTCTTAATTCTCGTTTTTCGCCCATGTTGACCCTATTGTAGCAAATCATAAATGAATAAACACCCAACGGGTGTATTAAGAATTTACGTCCGAATTCTCTCTTTCCTACAGAGAATTCCTGGACGAGGGATATCACATTTGCACGAGATAACAAAAATCCCCTTGCGGGGACCAGTGTTAATAAAAGACTCAAAGTTGGCGCCTACCTACTCTCCCCAAATAAATGAGTACCATCGGTGGTAGTGGACTTAACTTCCGTGTTCGGAATGAGAACGGGTGTACCCCCAACCCCAAAGCACCAACTTTGAATCTTTTATTGAATGAACAATTCTATCATTCAATCGCATATCATGGTTTGTATTTTCACTTACACTCAAAATTGTGTAGCTGTGTAGCGTTCTGTAGAAACTACATTTTATACAAAATGCAACGTTCCTTACAGGAAACTACGTCCAATTAGTACACCTCGGCTGCATACATTACTGTACTTCCACCTAGTGCCTATCAACCCGATCATCTCTCGGGGGACTTAATGAATTCTAATCTTGGAGTTGGCTTCGTGCTTAGATGCTTTCAGCTCTTATCCGTTCCGAACATAGCTACTCGGCAGTGCCACTGGCGTGACAGCCGATAGACCAGAGGTTCGTTCATCCCGGTCCTCTCGTACTAGGGACAACTCTCCTCAAAATTCGACGCCTGCAGTAGATAGGAGACCAACCTGTCTCACGACGGTCTAAACCCAGCTCGCGTGACTTTTTAATTGGCGAACAGCCAAACCCTTGGGACCTGCTCCAGCCCCAGGATAAGTCGAGCCGACATCGCTGTCGAACTCATACATTTTCTGGTGTTTCGTAGCGTGAGATACGAAACCTGTATGTGTGGGTCTCACCTTGCGGTGAGGATCGGACTATATCTTCATCCAAGTGTCATTGTGGTAAACCCACTAACTTGGAGATTGGCGTGTAGTCTCTGAGGGTTCTTCATATTATTAGTACCGAGGTACCAGTAACGTAGAAGTCTTCCCTGCTGATTGTCCCAACCATGCACTGTTTTCAAGCCGCGCAGCGTATCTTTTCAGATTACTGTTTGGGCCGTGCATGCTTTTTTTAAGGCTTGGGATTTCCAGCATATAGCCAATTTATTTTTGTAGAGTATTGCTACTCTAGGCACCCCGATGCAATCGAGTGTTTTCGAATTTCTAAATTTTACTTTAGAAAAAAAAGGTGCCGAACTGTACCGTCGCTATGGACGCTTGGGTACAACTAGCCTGTTATCCCCAGGGTAACTTTTATCGGGTAATCTCCGGCGGCATCTAACGCCAACCATCGGTTCACTATGCTCTACTTTCGTATCTGTTCGGCATCTACGCCTTACAGTCAAGCTGGTTTATGCCATTACACTATCATCACGGTTTCCATTCGCGATTAACCAACCTTGAGACCCCTCCGTTACGATTTGGGAGGGTAGCGCCCCACTAAAACTGCCTGTCACGCACTGTCTCGATGTGGTTTTACCACACCGGTTAGAGACTACCAAAATAAAGGGAAGTATTTCACTGGCGACTCCACGGTACCCAAAAGCCCGCTTCAAAGTCTCCTTCCTATGCTACGCATTAATTCAGCAGCCCCAATACGAAACTACAGTAAAGCTCCTGGGGTCTTTTCGTCTAACTGCAGGTACCCGGCATCTTTACCGGGATTGTATTTTCACCGAGCAGGTCCTCGAGACAGTTTCCCACTCGTTACGCCA
>Ga0306912_1000657_pt1 | contig 19150 bp, 20 predicted proteins | sample AntRauFillE10628_FD_190443 | JGI IMG/M metagenome (GOLD analysis project Ga0306912, IMG submission 190443) | Saline lake microbial communities from Rauer Islands, Antarctica - Metagenome Filla E10 #628 (v2) (version 2) | ecosystem: Environmental > Aquatic > Non-marine Saline and Alkaline >... | reverse complement strand
CAGATGCGGATAGTGATCAGCGATGATGGCCCCGGTGTCGCTGAAAGTGCGCTGGGTAGCCTCGGCACCCGAGGCTTGAGACTGGATGAACAAACGCCGGGGCATGGCCTTGGCCTGGCCATTGTTGCGGAGATTGTTCAGAGGTACCAGGGTAGCCTGGCATTTACGCAGAAAGACTCTCAAGGCTTTGTGGCAACCGTGGAGGTTCCGATTGAGAGACGTTCCGATTGAACACAACCAGTGCTAAATTTTCACAACTGGTACTAAATTCGTCGCCCACCGGTTTATCTTCATGGATGTGGTCGATTTGGAGCTCATTGTTTTGAAGCCATCGGTTTTCGGCGGCCTCGTGTTGCGTTCACCATGCTCTCGAATGTCTGTGCGGATTCTTGCCTTTTTTCGGCTTCAGGATCAGGACCAGTTGTGGAACTAGGATTTATAAGTTCACTTGGAAAATTCAGCTCCCTTTCAGTCTCCTCTGTTCTAATAGGTTTAGGCAAAGAGGAATTTGCCGGCTAGACGAAGATTTCAGGAGTCACTTCATGTGAGGCTAAAGGAAATAAAGCCATGTTTACGAAGAAAGCTTTTTGGGGCATTGGGGCCGCTATCGCCCTGTTTCCCGGGATCGCGTTTTCTGATGGTCGTGCGGATCGTTTGAATGATGGCATCGATTCATCGAATGGAATCGTCCATACCCACAGCTTGTCCATTGATAGTCAAAGGTATCAAATGCCAAGGGGTAGCGGAGAGAGCAGAGCCGAGCGGCAACGGATTGAACAGGAAAACGCTGAAACCATCATCGACCATATTCACCGATTGCACGGCGATACAGCAGCTGGCCCCGGCAGTCAGCAGTCTGTAAGACACACTCATCGGTCACATTTGCACACTTATAGCGGCGTGACCTATCCGGAAGGAATGACCGCCTACCAGCGAAAGCGGTGGCAGTTTGACAGTGACCAGCGTTGAAAGACGCCTTAAAAAAGCTCTGGGGATATACCCCGGAGCTTGATATAATATTGAATTTCCCTGTCACTGCGCAGGTAAACCTGAGTCTTTAAATGCTCCCAGGGAGTAAGTTGGTTCTTTCCTGCAGAGACCAATCGCTCATAGCCGATTGTTGCTGCTTCACAGTGCTCGCCCAATTTAGAATCAATTAGCGTAAAGGCGTTCCTGAAATCTAACCGCCTGTAACTGCACGACAGATTTAGCACTTTCTGTGGAAACCAACTGGACCCAATATCCTAGATATCTAATTTTAGTTTCTTTAGCACTTTGCGTGGAATCACGAGACTAACTTATTGATTTGCCGTTCCGGAAATTTAGTACTTGCTGTGGTCGTCTAGCACAAGGGGTCAACGTGTTCGGGGAATAAGAGACTGGCATCCTTTAAAGTTCAACCGCGCCCAAAAAAGGAGGCAGCGCTCGTTTCCAAACTCTTCTAGAAATCATCTGAAGTTAGTGTTGGCAGTTTTTTGTTATTGCCCTGCTGTTAAACGCAGGAACTAATATGTCACCCCGTGGCGATCAAAGATTTCCTCGATCTCTCGACGTACTTCAGTAGGGATCATAACCCTGATCACTTGCTGTTCATCCTCAATATAAATATTCTTCCGAGGAATCCCCTTATTAATCAACTCGTCATGAACGTTCTTGGCCTGATCCTTCGAGGTGAAGTTTCCATTCAGCGATTTGCTCATCAGACTATCCTCCGGATAATTAAAGGTGCCACTCTTCAGCATAGAAGAGGTTCGGCTACCTGTAAACGTAAGTTCAAGTAATAAGCGCAGCACCACTTGTTTTGAGGATGCCCGAGTAATCGCCCCAAAATACCTCTGCCGGTGTGCGATACCCCAGTCGTTTTCTGGGACGATTATTGAGCGCTTCAACAACCCGACTGAGCTCTCGCTGACTGACCTTCGAGAAATCAGTGCCTTTATGCCTTTTGGATAGTACTGACGTATCAACCTATGTGCAGAGTTTTTGGGCGATATCGTTGCTTGTAAATATCATCGATCTATAAAGATGACGGATACTCGGTCCCGCTGGCCGAATAGAAAAGTTGGCGCTACTCCAAAAGCATCCCGGAAGGTTCGGGTCAGGTGGGCGGAATCGGAAAAGCCGGCCTCATGCGCAGCATCTGTTAGGGTGTTGCCGGCCAAAGCGTACTGTATTGCGATCCGAAGCCGACGCCACAGGACATAGCGCCGAAATGGAACACCGATGTCCGTCCCAAACCGATGGGAAAACCAGCTTTCAGAGACATCTGCCACGGCCACTGCATCAGATTGCCGAATATTCCCGGCCAAATTTCTGTCCACCCAATCGAGCACGCGCTGTAAGCGTGCGTCCAACTCCCGCGCAACAGGCGGCGCCTCTTCTTTCAGTAATGCCGCGCAAACGGCTTCAACCCGCTCCAGGCCCGCCTCCCCCACAGTCAAATCCGACAACTGTTCAAGAACCCTCCCAGAGGGCTCCAGAATGTTGATATCGCAGCCGCCGAAACGCCGGCATGCGCGCTCGCAATCTACGCTTTCCGGGTCCAGATAGAGAATTGCACAGGCAGTCTCACCCGCATCCAAGCGGTGGGGCACGTCTGGAGGCACATAAAACGCCCTGCCCTGACGCCACGGATCACCCCCCTCCCCCTGCATTCTCAGGGAGCCGTTTACACCAACAGCTAATTGGGCCGCATGATGCCTGTGCACCCCCGTATCAAACGCAGGACCGAGGAAAAGCAGCCGATGCGCTGACAGAAAAAGCTGAAAAAGCGGTTTATGCACAAGCACCTCCGGTGATGCTGTCCTTTTCTGAGTCCCTTGCCGGTTTATTCAATCATCCGCGCCTGCTCGATGCCACTCTGGCCTCCTAAAAATCTGAATTTGCTTCATACAGGAGACATGCATCCATGCGCATACTTCAAACACTCTTCCGTTACCTTACCTGGCCGATCCTGTTCTTCGGATTTAGCGCCCTGGTGATCGTGCTAGCCGCTTCCAATGCAGGCCTTTTGCCGATGATGGGGGTTCTGGTGGGTGCTATTGGTTTTTCCTTTCTGGCCGAACGAATCCTCCCCTACCAGAAAGCCTGGAACAGCGGCCACAATGACACTGTAAGGGACTGGGCGCACGCTCTGGTCAATCTGACCCTGAACAGGGCCGCCGTTTACCTGCTCCCCCTGTTTAGTTGGATGGCAATTGGCGGCGGCGTCTGGCCCCATGACTGGCCCTTTTACTTGCAGGTGATCCTCGCCGTTATGATACTTGACCTCGGGATAGCGACAGCCCATCACTGCAGCCATAAATTGGCCATTCTCTGGAGGTTCCACGCCGTCCATCACAGCATCAAACGTCTTTATGGCTTCAATGGGTTAATGAAACACCCAGTACACCAGAGCATGGAAACTGCCACCGGCGTGCTGCCTCTAATGCTGCTAGGCATCCCTTTTGACGTCGCACTCACCCTGCCCTTCCTGGCGGCGATCACACTGCTGGGGCAACACAGCAACGCGGATATACACACTGGCTGGTTTAAGTACCTGTTCGCCAATGCTCAGGTGCACCGTTTTCATCATTCCAATGGTCCACGGGGCGATGTCAATTTCGGGCTTTTTACAAACCTGTATGACCACCTGACGGGCACTTTCCACTACGTGGCTGGTGAAGCCCCCTCCGAAAGCACTGAAGTCGGTATCCGCGGAGAAGAAGCCTATCCTACCGGTTATCTGGCGCAACTGATGAAACCATTCCAACGCCATTGAACACTCGAAAACACACAAGAATTCAGGACACCCATGACTTTCGAAGCCAGATGGTCTTTTCCTTGGGTAATTCGGACATTTAACGCCAACAGTGCGCGCGGCGGCGGAATGGAGACGCCGCCGCAATGCAGTAGCCGTCGCCGTGTCATAAATCGAGGTCGGCTGCCGAGTTTGGGATAGTCCTGCCGCTGAGAGCGAATGCCTGTCCTTGGCGGACGGAGTGGCTCTTCAATCTGCCAAATGACTCTCAAAAACAACGCATTGCTGTTCCGGAATTGTTTTCCAGGCAAGAGCCAGACTGCTGGCGATTGTTCAGCGTTTCTCCTCGACCAACTCAGCAGGAAAGCCGACGAGCACGCCTGCGTCGTTGCTCAGGCTTTGGTATGAAAAGTTATAAAAAGCCAGGCTATGGAACGTGCCGAGAATACGCTTGCCGTCAATCGACCGGCTCAAAGCGCCGAATGGACGGCCCGATGAATTAGCCGGGGTGTACTGTATTAACGGGGTGTCCACTGCTACTATTATTGACACAGGGGTTGGCCTTGCACTTGATTTGGCGTCGAGTGAGGCTAACGACTCATGGATAGATAACGTCTCTGTCCAAACGCCGTAAAAAGACTTAGATAATAGGAGCATGGAGCATGCACGATATTCGTTTCGCCTTGCCTGCAATTCTGTTTACGTTCATGGTTTCATCAAACGCGTTTGCCACCGACCTATAGAGCATGCCTACCCAGGAGACGGAAGGAGGGCAGGTCGCGAGCCAATGCCTGGAAGATCTTCAAGCGTTCGATCAGACGCTGGCCGACGTCGGATTTGGGGTACTTCCGCCAGGTGGCTACAGCGCGTCGCCGCTGTCGAGCTACCCCATCTACGGCATAGGAAGCACGCCGCCGCGACAAAAGATCTACTCGCTACGCGACGCCGCTTACGTCTATGTAATGGATGGAGACGAAAAGTCCTGCCAACTGATTCTGAGCTCGATGCGCAAGACATACGAGCAACACCAGAAACTGGTCGGCATAGAAGCAGATGATCCAACCCTGAAAATTGCCTGGCGTCGCGCGCACATCGATAACGCACAGCCGGTGACCGAGATGACCCGCCTGATGCGTGCGAATATCGTGATCGGTGCCGATATCCGCACCGCGGACGACGAGAAACTGGGCGAAATTGAGGATGTGGTGCTCAATCCTGTCCAGCAGAACATCGCCTATGTGCTCGCCTCCCGAGGGGGATTCCTGGGCATCGGTGAAAAGCTGGTAGCCGTACGATGGAAAGACCTTCGGGTCACCGGCGACCATGAGTTATATGTACTGGATACACTGCAGTCGGCCTTCAATAAGGCGCCGACCGTGGACCGAAACAACTTCGAGAATACAGCCGATTCAGCCTGGCGGCAGGACTTAGATCGCTTCTGGGACCAAAACCTGGAGTGATGAAAGAGCGCTCGTCATGACTTTAGCCTAGCGCATAATTCGGAGTGGATATTCGCTAGTCAGAGCCATCGTGCCTTCTGCTGCATGGGGGTGTCGAAGCGGACCGTCTCCAGCCCGCGGAAGCGCGCCTGGGTCCACTTGCTCTTGCCGGGGTAGCTCTTGCCATGACGCAATAGGAAGGTGCCCAGCCGCTGTCGTGCCTTGAGCTCGATGGCCTTGGGCTTGTTGGGGATCTCGCCCCGAAACTCGGGCGCTTGTCGACTTGCCTACCTCAATAGTGGCTCTATGTTTGATGTCCCTACTCAACGTAACCCACGACGTTGAGTAGGGACAGGTCAATCCATCTTGCCTAGGGAACAGCAATGACGCCTATTCTACTGACCTATCAGTCAGCGGAGGCATTCGATTGATTGTCTGACATCAGCAAAAAGATGAATGAGGCAGAACAGGAAATGAGTAGAAATCCATTGAGCGATTCAACACCGGCCAGAAAGCTCAGATGGCCCGTCGGATAGATGTCACCAAGTCCGAGTGACGTATAGTTGACCAGCGAAAAGTAGCTAATGTCCATTAAGGATACCGTTCCACTGACGCCCTTAAATCCGCCGACTCCGAGGCTTTCTCCAAGGGAAAACCTACTGCATACAGACCGGCTTCGCCCAGATGAGTAAGGCCGGCACAGTAGAGGCCGGCGACCAATTGAGCCCCTTGAGACCAACCAGAGCGCGGCAGGCGCGACAGAAGCGAGGACATAACCGCATAGTGAAGAATGCCACAAAGACCAAAAAGAGTCAGTGCCAGAAGAATCGTGATCAGCATGGCTAAGTTGCTCCGGTCAGCATTCGACGCGAAAACGACGAAGATTCGTGACATTTTGAACTGAAAGCTTACACGAACTGCCTACGCAAACAGATCATCACCTGCATGGTCGACAATCAGGCTATGGTGATCGCGGAAACGATGGATGCGATACGCGCGCTCATCGGAATTGAGCCTGATGCGAACCAGTTGATTAGCAAGACCAATGCCAGCCTCGGCATCGGCGCCCTTCGCCTATAGATGAAAATGACGGGTCGCCGACCCTGTCCATCGTAGCCTTAAGACCATAGATATGAAGGGTTATCGAGCAGAGATCGCTCGCGGCGATCATAACGACAGCTCCAGACTCGAGCCGGTGGATTGACGTGGATCAAGTATCCAAACGATCCCTTTTGGATTTTCAGTTTCGTTTCAGTTTCGGAGAGCTAACTATACGTCACACTCCGAACGAGGACGGCAATGCGATGACTTCATTGCACTTGTTTAGGGTTACAGCTGTCTTTGTCCCTAACCTAAAGGGTGTATTTATGAAAAAAAGTCGTTTGATTCAGTTATCGCTCGTTATGTCGGCATTAGCCAGCGGCACAACACTGGCCGATGAACACACACAATCAAAGATTGACAGTCTTGAGTCACGGCTGAACGCACTGCAGAAGCAGGTCGACGGCAACAATCTCGATTCAGTGTCCAAACTTCACATCGCCGGCTATAGCAACGTCGACTTTATCGCAGGCTCTGACATTCAGGAGGATGGATTTACAGCGGTAAAATTTGCCCCAATCTTTCACTTCCAGTTCAGCGACCGCGTTCTATTTGAAGGCGAGCTTGAATTCGAGGCAAGTGAGAACGGTGAGACGGAGGTTGCACTTGAGTACGCGACCATCGATCTCGTATTGAATGACTACATGGTGCTTGTCGCGGGTCAGTTCCTGAGCCCTATCGGACAGTTCCGCCAAAACGCCCATCCAGGCTGGATCAACAAGCTACCCACTGCCCCCGTCGGCTTTGGTCATGGTGGCGCAGCACCGCTCTCAGACCTTGGCCTCCAGCTTCGCGGTGGCATCCCACTAAGCGGCTCGATGCGTGCCAACTATGCCACCTACGTTTCCAACGGGCCAACCTTGCTGGTTGATGGCCATGGCGGTGAAGTCGAGCTGGAGATGGAAACTGAAGCCACCACGTCCAATACCGACGGCAACATGGTTTATGGCGGTCGGTTTGGCTTCTTGCCGATACCGGCGATCGAGGTTGGCGTCTCCGGTGCGATAGGAAAAATAGGCGTTGCGGAAGGGCACGACGTGTCCGAGCTGGCGCCGGGAGAGCCAGACCGTGATTACACGGTGATTGGTGCCGACGCGATTTATAACTGGTCGACCCTGCAGCTACGTGGCGAGATTATCCAGCAATCCGTGGACAGCGAGTCAGGCAGCGCCATTGCCGACGGCGCGGCGGCCGGCGACCTGGACTTCACCACCTGGTATGTGCAGGCCGCTTACCGGCTGCCGGAAACCAAGTGGGAAGGGGTCGTCCGCTATGGCGATCTGGACACACCAAACGAAGATGCTAACCGCAGCCAATGGTCGGCAGGTGTTAATTACCTGTTTGCAAACAATGTCATTGTTAAAGCGGCGTACACCGTTGACAACTTCGATGCCAGTGGCATTGACGACGATAACCGTGTGAACGTGCAACTGGCATACGGCTTCTAGGGAGATAGGACATGAGAGACACTAACCGCAATTCTACAGGCAAAGTTGCCATTATTTCAGGCCTCCTGCTGATCGGTGCAGGCAATGCAGCGGCCCAGGACAACGGCGACCCGATGGCGTTTGTTCGTGGCGCCCAGTCATGGGCAGACAACTGCGCACGATGCCATAACATGCGCGATCCCACAGAGTTCAGGGATGATGTTTGGGAGCCAACCGTCCTTCATATGCGCATCCGTGCTGGCCTGACTGGCCAGGAAGCTCGCGATATACTGACGTTTCTCCAGAAAAGCAATGATCCCGCCAAAAATCAGGAGGACAGCAAATGAAACGCTCTCCGCTTTGGCTTGCCGGCATTCTTGTGGGCAGCATAGCGTCTTCGGTAGCCTTTTCAGTGCAAGCTGAAACCACCGAAGAGGGAGAGGAACTTTATAATACGACGTGCGTTGCCTGCCATGGCCAGAACGGCAAAGGAAAGCTCCCGGGGGTGCCTGACTTCACCAAAAAAGACGGCCGACTCGCCAAGACGGACGATGTTCTGGCAAGCCACATCATGAACGGATTCAAAAGCCCGGGTTCGTCTATGGCCATGCCCGCCAAGGGTGGCATGAGCTCACTGACCCAGGAGCAGGCTGAGGCCATCGTCAATTATATGCGCCAGGCTTTTGCCGGGAATTAGACGATAGCTGGTAGTTAGCGAAGAGCCCCGCACAGCTCTGCGAGTTTGGGCGGGGACCGTCCGATTCTCCGACTGGTCAGCTGGACCCTTGGCCTGTTTTTCGCCATTAGCTTTGTGCTCTGTGTCATCTATGGTTTGATCACACCTGAGAGCCTGCACATGCACGAGTTTCTCGAACAGGTCCTGCCGGCTTTTCAGTGGCTGACCGGCTGGGGATTTATACTCGGGCTGGTGGAAAGTTTTCTGTACGGCGTCTATATCGGGTTGGTTTTTTGCCCGCTTTACAACTGGCTCAGCCGTCGATTCGAGAAAAATCAGGCCGTGGCCGATTAAGAACCGGTAACATCTAACCCAGAGGGCTACTTCTGCCCTTCCCCGCTGCGGGCATTAGGAGGAGCTATAAGCATGCTCGAACAGTATGGCCTCTTGCTAGGATTGATTGTTGGCACGACAGGCTTCGTACTTTGCCTGTATGCCCTGGCACGTGCCACCGGCAAAACACGGCAGGAACCCGGCAAAGACGTCCCAGCAACTGGCGGCCAGTTGTCACGTGACCCGGTCTGGGTGCGCTATCACGCGCGTTATTATGGATACGCCTTATTGTTTCTGGCCTTCGATATGGAAATGGCGTTCATGTATCCCTGGGCGGTGGTGTACAAACAGGTCGGACTGATTGCCTTGCTTGATATGGGTGTATTTCTTGCCATCCTGTTTCTCGGCCTGCTTTATGGCTGGAGTCAGGGTGTATTGCGGAGGCAATAAATGATCGTCGGCGCCCGCCAAGGCAAGCTTTCCGGACTTCGCCAATTAGTTGCCAAGGCAATGGCACGTGAGCTCACCGGCTTTCTTGTTCCGGGGCTCGACATCGCTCACGCATGGGGCCTGGACGTGGAAGCGGCCGGTGTGCGGCTTGTAGCCAGCCCTCGCCACGCCAGCGTGTTGCTGGTGGTTGGTGATATCTCGCCTGCGCTGCGTAACGCCGCCGCGGTAATCTATGCCCAGATGGCGCGCCCACGCGCTTTACTGGTTCTGGGTACGGACGACCTATCGCCCCTACCTTCTGCGGATGTGACAGCCGAGTTGTCACAGCACGGCCTGATCGATGGCATTGCCCAGCTTCGAATCGCTTTTGCCGAGGGCGCCTTCCGCCCAGAGGTGGCAGACTTTGACGCGCCGATGCTGCACGTTCGAGTCGAATACACCTGCCCCATGCACCCGGAAGTGGTGCAGGACGAGCCCGGCTCCTGTCCCAAGTGCGGCATGACCCTGGAACCACGCGAGGTGTCAGCCAATGACGTCGACACTCACCCGCACGAAACACACGATCACCACAATGAATCACACGGCCACCAGCACGAATCACACGATCACCCGCACGAAGCGCATGGTCACCACCACGAAACACATAGTCACCAGCACCAAGCGCATGAACACCAGCCTGTGGACCAAGGGGCATCGGTCGAATACACCTGTCCCATGCACCCGGAAGTGGTGCAGGACGAGCCCGGTTCTTGCCCCAAGTGCGGCATGACCCTGGAACCACGAAAGGCACAGAACTCACAAGCCCATGCTCATGCCAGCTTGGATCACAGTGAGATGGACCATGGCGATATGGATCACAGTGAGATGGACCATGGCGGTATGGATCATGGGGAGATGGATCATAGCGGTATGGATCATGGGGATCATGCGTTTATGTCTATGATCGACGTTACCAAAGATCTGCCACGCAGCAGTGACGGCCTGCCGATGGACTGGATCGACGTGCCCTTTGGGCCGTTTTTCCCGGGTTTGCCAAGTGGTCTGCTGCTGACATTGACGCTCGACGGTGACACGGTTGCCGGTTCCAGCGCCAGAACACTGGCGGAAAACGTGGCGTTGCTGCACCATTCGGCGCTCGAACCTCATAGCTTTGTAGCGCGGCTGAGTAACCTGGAACCACTGGCTCCGCTTGCCTACCGTTTACTTGCCTGCCAGGCGATGGAGAATGCTGCCGGCATCAAAACCACAGCCGTTGCTGCCCATGGGCGCGTTGGTGCCTTGGAAAGAGAACGAATCACCAGCCATCTGGGCTGGCTGGCGCTGTTCGGACAGCAGATGGGCTTCGACTGGCTGTTACGGCGTGCAGCATCATTGCAACTGAAATTCCAGCATGCGAACTATCAGCAAATCATGGCGCTCAAACCAGACATAGTAAGCCTAATCAAACGCCTGCGCCGAACACCATTGCTGAAATCACGCAACGCTGGCATCGGTCGGCTAGCTCAGGACAATGTCCTGCGAGGCCCCGTGGCGCGCGCTGTCGGCATCAATAACGACGCACGAAGCACGAACCCGGTCTACACCTCGCTGGGATTCAAGGCAATCAGCCGCGACAGCGGTGATAGCCTGGCCCGCCTGCAGGTACGTCTTGACGAGATCAGCCAAAGTCTCGCGCTCATTGATGCCACCGGCGCCATCGAACCACCGGAGCCGGCCAATATCGGCTCGGCCACCGGCGCCGGCGAAGCACTCGTTGAAACACCCCGCGGCGCAGCCCACCTGCAGCTGACCCTGGAAAACGGTCGTGTGGTGACAGCTCAGTTGGAGACACCTTCCACACGGCACCTCACCCTGATCGACGCCCTGATCGAGCAACAGTCGCTGGGCGACGCCCTCCTGGCCGTGGGCTCTCTGGACCTGTCCCCCTGGGAGATTCGCCAATGACGACTGCGCTCATACTGCTATTATTGGCCGTGGGTGCGTATCTCGTCGCGGTAATCGAAGCCTGGACCACGAGCGGACGCTGGCGGCTGACCGCACCGATCACCGCCGGCATCGCCCTGCTGGGACGGGAGTCTATTGTACCCCGTAAATCCGACCGGGTTTTCTTTGAAGTGGCACCGGTCCTATTGCTAATCTCGGCACTGATTGCCGCCACGGTGCTGCCATTGACGCCTGATTTGATCATCACCGACCTCGCCACCGGTGCACTGTTCATCAACGCGGCACTGGTCTATGTACTGGTGGCTTTGCTGATGGCCGGCTGGGGGCCGGACGGTGCCTATGCCATGATCGGTGGTTGGCGCTTTCTGGGCCAACTCATTGCCTATGCCATGCTTATCGTCATGCCCGTCACCGCGGTGGCGATGCGCGCCGAGTCCTTGCTGACCACCCAAATCGTCGCCTCCCAGGCGGACCTATGGAACATCCTTTACCAGCCACTGGGGTTTGTGCTGTTTTTTGTCGCCGCCATGGCGCTGGCGTTTCTGCCGCCATTCGACTTGACTACGGCGAACAGTGAGCTGGCCGGGGGCGTGGAAGCGGAATACAGCGGCGTACGGCTGGCCGTATTTCGGCTTGGACGTTTGGTGCTGGTTATTACCCTGGCGACAACCACCGTGGTTTTCTACTTGGGTGGCTGGCAGGGGCCCTGGCTGCCTCCTTGGGCCTGGAGCGCCATCAAAATACTGGCAGTCACCGCACTCATGTTGCTGGCCGGGCGTGCATTGCCGCGCATCCGCGAGGCCGATCTGTTGAATTTGTGCTGGAAACTCGGTATCCCCCTGGCGCTACTGAATATCTTTGTGGTTGGGCTACTGATACTGGTGTGGCCATGATCAGCGTGCAGTTGTTTTTCATTAGCTTCTTTGGGCTCGCCGCCGTCTGGTTCGCGGTGGTCGTCTTTCGCACTCATTCGATGATGCGTTCCGCGTTGGCACTGCTGTTCTCACAGACCGCCCTCGGTGCCATGTTCATCGGGATGCAGGCGGAATTCCTCGGGGTGTTGCAGATCATGATGATGGCCACAGAAATGAGCATCATGGCTATTTTTATGGTGATGTTCATGATGGATCCGGGCGGTCTGGGCAAGATGGACATGACCCATCAAAAACGCCTTTCCGTGATAGCGGGCTTGGTGGCATTTGTCGCCGTCGTGGTCGTGGCCGTATTCGCCGACTGGGGGCCTCTAGCCAGCTCAGTGCCGGATGCCGCACAGCAGATTGAGGATCTGGGGCTTGAACTGCTGGGTAGATCAATGCTGATCTTTGAGACCGCAGGCCTCACCATCCTCACTGCCATGATTGCCGCCACCGCGGTGGCGGTTGAACCCATTAAAAGGAACCGCGATTGATGACGCCTGAACTGTTCCCCGCCTTGATCACCGGCGCCGCCCTGTTCGGTATCGGCATTTACGGAGCGCTGTCGCAAACCAATCTGGTGATGCTCCTGATGGGTGTGGAGCTGATATTGGCCGGCGCCATGGTGAACCTGGTGGCGTTCTGGCACCATCTACACCCGGATACCCCCGCCGGACAGATGTTCGTGTTGATCGTGATGACCGTGATGGCAGTAGAAATGGCAGTGGGCTTTGGTGTGGCCATCGCCCGTTTTCGCGCCATAGGCTCGGTAGAAATGGAAGAAGCCGCCGAGTTGAAAGGATGAATCTTATTGCCGCCACGATTCTCGCGCCGCTTGCTGCCGCACTGCTGATCCTGTTGCTGCGCCGAATCCCCTTGGCGTTGGCGCTATCGGGCGCCACAGTCGGTCTGCTCGCCAGCCTCGGGCTGTTGGCGGATACCGTTGCTGGAGTGAGCAACGAGATACAATTACCGGGTTTGCCGGAACTGCCCCTGAGTCTGGTCGCCACACCGCTGACAGCACTGCTCTCGGGCCTGGTCGCCGTTATCGGTGGTCTGGTGGTGGTGTACGCCATCGGCTACATGAAGCGGGACGATGAAAAGGTTCGTTTCTTTGCCACCATGCTGCTGTTTGTCGCTGCCATGCAGACCCTGGTGCTCGCCGGCGACTGGATATTGCTGCTTGCTGCCTGGGAACTCATTGGTCTTGCCAGCTACCTGTTGATTGGTTTCTGGTACCGGCGCCCGGAGGTAAAGTCCGCCGCCACCCGCGCCTTCCTCTATACCCGCAGCGCCGACCTGGGACTCTATGTTGCAGTATTTATCCTCATTGCTGACGCGGGTAGTAGCAATATCACCACCACGTTAAACACCGGTGGTGGTGCCGCCACTGCCGCCGGGCTGCTGCTGTTGGTCGCGGCCATGGGAAAATCGGCGCAAACACCATTGCATGACTGGTTACAGCGGGCCATGGCCGGCCCCACTCCCGTTTCAGCGTTATTGCACTCCGCCACTCTGGTAGCTGCGGGTGCGATTCTACTGATCCGCACGGCTCCGATGCTGCCGGATGAGGTACTGCTGGTGATTGGTATAGTCGGTGGTATCACCACCCTGGTCACGGGCCTGATTGCCCTGGGCGAGCGCGATCTGAAGCGCACGCTTGCGGCGTCGACCTCCAGCCAGTATGGCCTGATGCTGGTGGCTGTGGGCGCTGGGGTGCCCCTGGCAGCATTGCTGCATCTGCTGGCCCACGCGTTCATCAAAAGCTCCCTGTTTCTCGGCGCTGGAGTGTTCCAGCACAGTCGTGATAGCACGGCGTTCAGCGAACTTCATGGCGCAGGGCGCGATCGACCATGGATATTCTTCGGTTTTGCCCTGGCAGCGCTGGCCTTGACTGGTATACCACCCCTGAGTGGTTTCTTTTCCAAGGATGCCATCATTGCCGCCGCTCTGGCCTCCTCCTACGCCCCATTATTCACATCACTTGTACTGGCCAGCACACTGCTTACCGGCGCCTATATGGCACGGTCACTGCGCATCCTCTGGCAAGGAAACACCAGACACCATAACATCGCCGGTCTGACCTGGATGGGCGCGGGCCTGGCGGGTCTGGTTATTCTGGCCGCCATCCTTGGTGCTGCCTTTCCGGCTATCGAGACAATATTCTCCGACCCGCTTCCTGGAAATAATGTCGCCGTGATGCTCGGTCTTGTTGCCGCCGGAGTGGGTCTGACCTTGGGTTGGTTTGTTCCGGCACAGCGCCTGCTGGGCCCCTTGAGGCCATGGAGCCAGCGGGGCTTTGCCATCGCTGGCGGCTTCAATACCTGGGTGGTGCGTCCCGCGCTCGCTATCGCCCGCGGCTGCGAGCGACTGGAGCGTGCACTATACGACGAGGTACTTGCGCTGAGGCAACTTGGACTCAATGTCGCCCGCGGCTGCGAGCGACTGGAACGTGCACTATACGACGGGGCACTGGCGCTGGGGCGACTTGGACTCAGTCTTGGTCAGGCCGTGCGTCTTGGCGATGAACGGGGCATCGACGGGCTGATATTTTCTTTGGTGCGCGGCATGATCCATCTTGGCAGTCGCGCCCGTCGCCTGCAAAGCGGGCTCATCCATCGCGAACTGGCCATCACCGTAGTGGTTACCGCCTTGATTTTCGCGACCCTGCTGATTCCTTTACTGGCTTTCTAAATAGGAGACAACCCGCGTGCTACCTATCGTGTCCATAACCTTGTTTCTGCCGCTCCTCGGAGCGCTGCTCGTCATGGTGTTACGCAGGCCGCCACCGCGGGTGGTGCACGCCATCGGCATAACCACCAGTGGCCTGACGCTCCTGGGTGCCGTGTTGATGTGGTTACGAGGTGTTAACGACAGCGGTTTTGCCCAGGTTGAACAGATCGACTGGATGCCTTCTATCGGTGCCGCCTACCGGGTGGGAGTTGACGGTATCAGCCTGCCGCTGGTGCTGCTGAGCGCCCTGCTGTTTTTTATCACTTTCATTTATTCTGCCAAGCTACGTGAGCGCGCCCCAGCCTTTGTGGTGCTGATGCTACTGTTGGAAACCGCCGCTATCGGTACGTTCGCCGCCCTGGATGCGATCCTGTTCTACGTATTCTTCGAGATATCGCTGGTATCCATGTATTTCATGATTGCCGGCTGGGGACACGAAGACCGACAGCGGGCAGCACTGATGTTTTTTATCTACACTCTCCTGGGCAGTCTGCCACTGCTGCTGGCGATTCTTGGGCTATACCTGGGCAGTGACCCGCACACTTTCGACATGCGCGCCTGGATTGACAACCCGCCTCTGGCCGGCACGGCAGCCATGTGGGCGCTGGTAGCGATGCTGTTCACCTTTGCGGTCAAGACACCGGTATTCCCCTTTCACACCTGGTTGCCGGCCGCGCACGTGCAGGCACCTACCGCCGGTAGCGTCATTCTCGCTGGGGTGATGTTGAAATTTGGCACCTATGGTTTGGTGCGTTTTTCCTTACAGATGACACCAGACGCCTTTCATGACGCCGGTATCGTCATCCTGACATTCGGTGTCGTGGCCGCTCTTTATGGCGCATTCGCCGCTCTGGCACAGAGCGACCTCAAGCGGTTGATCGCCTATACGTCCGTTAACCACATGGGCTATGTCATCGTCGGAGTCGCCATTGCCGCGCTGGCGCTCGACCCGACGGTACGCACAATTGCACTCGATGGCGCGGTGCTGCAAATGGTCAGTCACGGCCTCGTCACCGGCGCCCTGTTTCTGCTCGTTGGCATGCTGCAGGATCGTGCCCATACTCGGGAGATGGATCAGTTCGGTGGCCTGCTGCAGCTGACGCCGGTGCTTGGCTGGTCCTTCATGCTGGCCGCCTTCGCTTCTCTGGGCTTGCCCGGTCTGGCGCACTTTCCGGCCGAGTTCCAGATCTTTCTGGCGACCCTGCGGGTCGAACCGATGGCTGTCATCGTCATCCTCGGTATCGTTATTACCGCAGGCCTTTACCTGAAGGCGATCAGCCAGGTGTTTCTCGGTGAGACAAACGACCAGTGGAGCGACATGAAGGACCTGAACCGGCGTGAAATACTCGCATTGGCTCCGCTGTTGATATTGATTATCGCGGTGGGCATCGCACCGTCCTGGGTGTTGGACATCATTCACAAGACCACAGCGGCACTGCAGTTCTGATGGCTTCTGACCTTACCCTGCTGATCCCCGAGATCATTTTACTTCTCAGCATCGTTGCCGCGTTGGTGGCCGAAATGCTGCGTCTGCCCCGTACAGCGCTGATGGTTATGCTTGCCGGCCTGCTGCTCGCGACCGTTCTGACTCTGCCGCTTTTAGGCCAGGACACAGGCGTATTCAGTGGCACATATCGCATCGATACACTGAGTGTCTGGGCAAAGCTTATTTTGCTGCCGGCAACGGCCCTGGCCCTTATACTGGCACGGGCAGAGCTCGCCGGCAGTGACCGCGAAGGCACCGCCTATGTGCTGCTATCGCTGGTTACTCTGGGGTCGTTAGTATTGGCCAGTGCTGGTGACACCATGCTGCTGGTGCTGGGCGTATTGATGTCCGGCCTGGGCTCTTTTGCGCTGGTCGCTTATCCGCGCACCAACGTGGCCACTGAAGCCTCGATGAAGTTTTTTGTCTTCGCCTCGGTCACCGGCAGTGTGATGGTCTTCGGCCTCAGCTACTGGTTCGGTGGCACCGGCTCCACCCTACTCAGCGACCTGGCCCGCCTGGAGAGCACGCCCCTGGTCGCTGCCGTTGGCCTGATCGCCGTGATCATCGGACTGGGTTATAAGGCTTCCCTGGTTCCGTTTCATTTCTGGGCACCGGATGCCTATGAAGGCGCGCCTGTATCGATTGCTGGGTATCTGTCGGTGGTTCCCAAGGTTGGAGCAATTTTCGCGCTGGCGCAGGTGGTCCGTCACTTACCCGTCACGATGGATTGGCGACTGATCATCGCCGTAGTTTCTGTGTTGAGCATGACCTATGGCTACCTGGCAGCGCTGGTGCAGAACAATGTAGTACGGTTGCTCGCTTATTCATCCATTGCCCAGGCCGGTTATTTCCTTCTTGGCATGGTCGCCGTGGGTGTCAGTTCGCTGGCATTCGAATCCATGGTCGTTTTTGCGGCAGCCTACGTGGCGATGAACCTGGGCGCATTTGCCGTCGTCATGCGTGTCGGACGAACTCTCGATGACTTCACCGGCATTGGACGAGCGAACCCTGTCCTGGGCGTGGCGATGGTGGTGTTTTTGCTGTCGCTGACCGGCATCCCACCTCTGGCCGGTTTCGTTGGAAAATTCCTGCTATTTGCGGCATCGATCGATGCCAGTTTTACCTGGCTGGTGGTGGTTGCCATTCTCAACAGCGTACTGTCTCTGGCGGTCTATCTGCGCATCGTCGTGCCAATGTATCGGCAGGGCGACACTGTCGGGGCAACGAGGCTTACGCCCATTCCGCTGGTCACACTGGTGTGGGTCACCGCGTTCGCCTTTACATTGGGTTTAGGCCTGGCGGCACAGGTGCTGCTCAGTCAGCTTAACTGAGATAGTGCCGCCAGGTTCCAGAGAGAACCGCGGTGACCAACGGATAGCCCGTACCAGCGGCCCAGGACAACGGCGACCCATTGGCGTTTGTCCGTGGCGCCCAGGACGATGTCAACCATCTATTGCCGTCTGAATAGCGTTACGCACACTACAGGCGGCAAAACCGTGCACCTACCGTTTAAACAGGAAAAAAACAAAGGCGGGACACTCACACAGAGTGTTCCACCTTTTATGCGATCAGTCTTGACTAGCAGACCTCAAGGTGAACTTCATCCCGCAGAGCAACAACCTTTTTTTGTTTAGGGGATTCGGACAACCGCGTACCCCTGCATCTGATAGCCGATGACCGAGACGAAACCATTATCTACCGGGTCGATCTCCGGAATGATCGTCGCCTCATCTACACCCATCCCTTTCAAAGCGAAACGGCAAACTTCCAGCGTCACCCCGTCCTTCTTCATTTGTTTAAGAGTCGCCTGGAATTTCTGTACCTCGACCAGTTCTGCCTTATTAAACGGTGCGCTATCAGTCGAGAGCAGTTTCACCACCGGCCCGTGAAAAACGATGGCGATGTTGGGATCTTTCGCAAGCGCCTTCACTTCAGGTGCTTCGTAGGAGTTCTTTATTACCAAGAAAACGGGGTTAACGACCTTGGGATCACCTTGGCTCACCTCGTAGACAGCGTCATAGTTTTTAACGCCCTTCAGAGCATTGTCGTACCCGGCTGCTCCTGCAGGTACAGACATTAGGACCATATAGACGGCCGCAAAGAAGAGATGGGGAATTCGGCGAAATATGCTTCTATAATTGACGATCATGACAAATCTCCTTGAGGGATAGGAACTTGTTTTTTGTTAACCAGCCTATAAAAAGCCTCCAAAATCTAAAATACTTTCTCCAAACTAACACAGGTACGATATCTTATAAATGTATCCGTTTGGAGCAAGTTGGGGTACTGGGGATTTTCCATCCCAGCTTCACCCTCGAAGAACGTCGATTCTACTTTGCCCTGAATGACAGGGAAGCCAAGGGCTGATTCTTTCCAGGGTAGACTTAAGAGCACTGCTATGAAAGGTCGCCCAGGATACACCCAGCAGAGATCGCTCGCGGCGATCGATACCGGAGAACCGTTAGCGCCTGAATTCGAACTTTTCAGCGAAGGTGACGAGCTCTACGCAGCAATGGCCCGCTCGATTCGGACGGCAACCTACCGGGTCTTTCTGGCGTCGTATATTCTGGCTGCAGACGAAGTCGGAACCGTGTTGCTCAATGAACTGATGCGCCAGTCCCGGCGTGGCCTTGATGTGCGCGTCCACGTCGACGCCCTGGGCTCAGGTAGCGGCCTTCCGCGACGTCATCGACGCTTGCTCAGGGCCGCCGGGGTAAGCCTGCAACGCTTTCACCGCTGGAGCTGGCGGCAGCCGATGCGCTACAACCGTCGTGATCATCGTAAATTGTTGGTGGTCGATGGCCAGACAGCGTATCTCGGAGGCTTCAACATTCACCGGGAAAGCTCCCAACGCTTCTACGGCCCAACACGGTGGCGCGATGTGCACGCTTGCTTTAGCGGAGCCCTG
>Ga0306912_1000655_pt1 | contig 19160 bp, 16 predicted proteins | sample AntRauFillE10628_FD_190443 | JGI IMG/M metagenome (GOLD analysis project Ga0306912, IMG submission 190443) | Saline lake microbial communities from Rauer Islands, Antarctica - Metagenome Filla E10 #628 (v2) (version 2) | ecosystem: Environmental > Aquatic > Non-marine Saline and Alkaline >... | reverse complement strand
GTTGGCTTTCTTTTTGCAGCTTTTTTAGCTGGTTTTTTCTTAACAACTTTTTTTGCTGTCTTGCGCTTTGTTGTTTTTTTTACCACCTTCTTTTTTGCTGGCTTTCTTTTTGCAACTTTTTTTGTTGTCTTGCGACTAGCTGCTTTTTTCTTTGCTGGCATTTTATTTTTATTAATTAATAATCGGACGTAACTTTCGATAACTTTATTATCTCACTCAAAAAAAAATTAAACAGTTCTTTTATTTTTTTATTTGTGGATAACTTTTATTTTTTTATTTTTTATTTTTTATTAAAAAACTTCAGGAAATTTCCTGAAGTTTTAGTTGTGTACCTGACTGGCCAGCGAGGCTAGCTCCAAACGAATATCTTTGTGAGTGCGATCGCTGACCAGTCAGAAAAGCAACCTACAATGAGTATACCAAATTTAATAAAAAAACAACAAGATTTATCTTGTTGAAAAGTGTGTATTATTTTATTTTAAATTTAGAACTAATTTATTAGCCCTAAAATGCAAAACCCCGCCGGAGCGGGGTCTTACACAGATATTCGTTCGTTTGAGCTTTAACACTCACAAAGAGAGTATAGCACATAATTAAAATAATGCAAGTTTTAAATTTTCTACTTATCTAATTTTTTTTGTGCATATTCTATCCAATATTTATTTCCTTTATCAATAGCATCTTGAATTAATTCGTTGTATAAGTCTTTATCAAAATTAGCAGCAACTTTGAGATATTCTACCCATGGTCCTAGTTTTGAATCATCTAATTCGTATGTCTCTTTCGCTAATTCTAGTGCTTTATCAGACTGACCTGTTGCAGTATATATTCTAATAAGAGGTGTCCTAATTATTTGTTTTGTTGGCGAAAGTTTAATTGCCATCGCAGCGTATTTTTCTGCCATTTCTAGTTGTCCGGATTTAGCAAGAAGCTCCGAAAAAATAAAGGGGTATCTTGAATCATTAGGAGTTTCATCTATTTGTTTATTAATTTCATTATATGCATATAAGAGATACTGAGTCTTCAAAGAATTAAAATACTCTTGTGTTTCCTGATTATCATTTTCCAGCTTTAATATAATCATACCTGTGTTTAGTATTTCTTCTCTTGCCTCAGCTGTTGCGAAGGTGTCTCTAGCTATAATTTTTTTAAATAATTCTATATTATCTATAATAGGATTTTTATGATAAAAGAGATATTGACCATCAGAATTTTTGTCTACAACTTTTTTTGCTAAAAGTATCTCCTCTGCTGCCTTATATGGATGATAGTTAATTAAATACACAGTAAAAGGTATTATTAGTATTATTGCTGATATTAGAATCTTTTTTAGGCTGTCACTGAATTCATACTGCCAAACTGTTTTATTTTTGGTTTTTACTACATAAACAAAAGCAATAATAAATATAAAATACAAATAACTAATAATAGTATCGAAAATAAATAATAAGTGAACAAAATAACCAGCTAACATAGATATTAAAATAGCTTTTTCATTATTTTGGAATTTAGGAGTTTTAAATATTGATAATACAGTTGTTACCCATACAGATAGATAAAACAACAAACCAAATATACCTCCTGCGATTAACCACTCGAATAATATATTGTGAGCTCTGTCATACCATGATAAATCAAGACCAGTATTTCTAGGTAAATGATATTTATCAAAAACATAGTTGAAATTTTCTTGCCCCCATCCAAGTATTGGTCTCTCTTGAAATCCCCTAGAAGCGTGAATCCAGTTATTAATTCTAACTTGGATCGAATTATCTACTTCAAAGATAGATGTTATTCTACTTAATGCTAAATTGTTTTGAACAAAACTAGAATCTTTTAATGAAAATATTAAACCAGCGAATAAAATAGCAGCTGCAATAAACCCAAAAGAGATCTTTTTATAAATAGTTTTTTCTTTTTCTAGAAAAGCCATTATAAGACCTATGAGAACTAGGCCTCCTATAAATCCAAGCGTAGATCCTCTGGTACCCGTTTGGAATAACATCCATGTGTTTAGTATGAAAGTTAAAATATAAAATAATATAGGCCAATTTTTTGATAATGTTTCTTTTGTTCTTTTAATTAAATCAACTACTCTGTCTTTGTCTTTAAAGATTAATAATAGCGATAAGAAAGCATTAAACAGAGTGTAGATAGCAAGGAATGCTGGATTACCTATTGTCGTATATATTCTATACAAACCACCCCACGTATCATAATCATCTGGCGTTTTTATAAAACCGATAGTTTGTTCAACAGATAAAATAAACATTATAAAAGAACCAATTAATGATACTTTAAATAATGTGTACCACTCTTTTTTGGTATTTAGAACAGAACCTAACACAATAAATAATCCCAATAGATGAACGATAGTTATCCACCCTTCCATTCTCATTAAATTACCCCATAAACTAACTGTCTGATCCACCCCAAATAAATTGGATATAAATAGAGATAGTGTAAATAGTATAAAAGAAATTAGGATCCAACTCTTTTTTGGTCTATATTTCGGATAAAGTATTGCCAAGATTAACCATATAGCGATCAGTATTTCCACTATCACTCTAAATACGAATGATTTTCCAGTTATGTATGGAAAGTATAAATCACCAATAAAAATAAACGGTGTAGCTAACAAAATAACTAAACCTATATAAACCAAATATTTTAATATTCTCTCTGTCTTTGTCATTAAGTTAAAGAATAGCAGATTTCCTAATCTTTATAAATTAGTACTTTGTTCCAGTAGGATCGATACCGCTTTCGATTTGTTTTTTAAGTGACCCTATTTGTGATTCATTTTCTGGAAATAATTCTATAGCATCATTCAAGACCTCCAAAGAAGAAGTCGTATTACCAACGCGCACATAAAAAGCAGAAAGTGAAATTATGTTTTGTAGACTATCAGGATTATTAGTAATATTTTCTTTAAGTAAACTCTCCACCCAACTTTCGTTACCCTCTTCAATTGCTTTATCTATTAATTGATTAAATAATTCAGCATCAAATCTAGCAGCGACTTTAGCATACATTATCCACATATCACCTTTTGATTCATCCAGTTCATAAGTTTCTTTTGCGAGTGCTAAGGCTTTTTCAGGTTGATCTGTCCTAGTATATATATTAATAAGCGGTGTTCTAATTAATTGTTTTGTTGGAGATAATTCTATTGCCATCAGCGCGAATTTTTCAGCTTCTTCAAATTGACCTATTTGTGCCAAGGAACCTGAAAATAAGTATGGGTATTTAGAATTATTAGGTTCTTCTTCGATTTGTTTATTAACTTGTTCATACAGGTATGTAGCATATTGTGATTTCACCGCATTAAATTGTTGAGCTTGCTCCCCTTCACCAGACACGTTCAAATTAAAAACGCTATTCCCAGCAACCATTATTCTACTTCTAGCTTCAGCTGTAGCGAATGTATCTCGATCAATGACAGATTGAAAATATTTAATATTATCTATAATAGGATTTTCGTGGTAAAAACCGGTTTGTCCATTAGAGTCAACATATGCAACGGTAGAAGCTTTTACTAATTCGCCTGCCGCTTTGTATGGTTGGTAGTTAACTAGATAAACAATAAAGGGTGTTATCAATATAATTATCCATATTACTATTTTTTTTGTCAGATCATTAATTTGATAATCACAACTCTCCTTGTCCTCTGTCACCACTGAATAAACAAAAGCAATTATAAATATGAAATATAAATAACTGACAAGCGCATCAAAGACAAAAAGAAGATGAACAAAGTACGCACCTAACGTAGATATTAAAATAGCTTTTTCACTATTTTGAAATTTAGAGGTTTTGAATACTGACAACACAGTTGATACCCATATAGATAGATAGAATAGTAGACCAAATATTCCCCCAGCTATTAACCAATCGAATATAATATTATGGGCTCTGTCGAACCATAATTCGTTTCCGTGATGTCTTGGAAGATAGTACTTATCATAAACATAATTAAAGTTACTCTGTCCCCACCCTAGAATTGGTCTTTCTTGGAAACCTCTAGTCGCGTGAATCCAGTTATTAACTCTGGCTTGACTGGTTCCCTCTAATTTAATACCCGTCTCAGTTCTCTCAATTGCAAAAATAGAAGCAAAACGATTGAGCGCTTGGTTTCCTTGAACAAAGTCAGTTTCCTTCATAGAAACAATTGCTCCAGTGAAAATAATAGCAGCTGCAATAAACCCAAAAGAGATCTTTTTATAAATAGTTTTCTTTTTTTCCAAGAAAGCCATTAGTAGACCGATTAGTAATAATCCTCCCATAAAACCAAGCATTGCACCTCTGGTACCTGATTGGAATATCATCCATGCATTCAAGAAGAAAGTTATAATATAAAATAGTATTGGCCAATTCTTTGATAAAGTGTCATTTGTTCTTTTTATTAGATCAGATAACCTGTCAGTATCCTTCAGAACAAGAAGTAGTGATAGGAAAGCGTTGAAGAGTGCGTAGACACCAACATGTGAAGAGTTACCGATTGTAGTTAGAATACGACGACTTACCAATGCGGCGTCATCCCCCAGTTTTTGAAGTTCATTTGCTGCTACCATAGACATAATAAACGAAGCAAATACTGAAACCTTGAAAAAGGCATACCACTCCTTTTTAGTATTCAAGACAGAACCCATAACAATAAATAAACCTAACAGATGAACGATGGTCACCCACCCTTCCATTCTTTCAAAATTACTCCAGAAACTGGCTGTTTGATTAACACCAAATAAGTTAGATATAAATAGTGACAACGTGAATAATACAAAAGAAACTAAAATCCAATTCTTTTTAGGTCTATATTTTGGATATAGTATTGCCAAGATTAACCATATTGCCACTAGTATTTCTACCACTATTCTAAAAGCAAAAGCTTTTCCTGTTACGTATGGGAAAAATAAACTGTTAGATACAATAAAAGGTACATACAGTATTACCGCTAGACCTGTATATATTAAGAATTTCAGGTTTTTTTCTGTGTTTGTCATTGGTGCAATATAACAAAAATAAGTTTAGAGAGCTAGAAAAAAGACGTAGTTAGTGTATGATTTCAATAACAAATGGACTATGTAATGAATAACTTTATAAGACCTGGATTAGGGCGCGCTAACAATATCTGGGGTCATGCCGGTTTCCAAAAATATTTCAAAAACACTGGATGGATGTTTTTGGGAAGGATTTTTGCAATGACAATAGGTTTCCTTATTTCCATCTATATTGCTAGATACCTTGGACCAAGCAACTATGGCCTTTTTAATTATACTATTAGCTTTGTTGCATTATTCGGTTTTATAGCCAACCTAGGATTGGGAAGTATATTAAACAGAGAATTAATCAAAGACCACAATAAGAAAGACGAATTACTGGGCACAACTTTTTACATAAAAATAGTCGCGGCAATATTAGCAATTATAGCAGTAATATCTGTCTCTTTCTTTACAGCATCTGACAAGCTTACGCTAATATTGATTGCACTATTTTCTTTTAATTTCATACCAAGTACTTTTGATATTTTAGGAAGCTATTTTAATTCCCAAGTTTTAGCCAAAAAAGTCGTTATTCCAAATGTAATAGCTGTAATAATATCTGCAGGATTAAAACTGTTGTTGATACATTTTGACAAAGGAATCTTTTGGTTAACTATTATTTACTTAGTAGAATCATTAATAGTTATTTCTCTATTAATATTTAATTATAAAAAAATTGGAAATCAATTATCTAAATGGAAATTTGATTTTAAAATTGCAAAATCACTATTAAAAGATTCATGGCCTCTAATGTTAATGACAGCTACAATTGGTATTTACATGAAAATAGACCAAGTAATGATCAAAAATATATTAGGTAATGAACAAGTTGGATTGTATGCGGTTGCCGTAAAATTATCCGAGGCTTGGTATTTTATTCCAGGAGTAATAACTGCATCACTATTCCCTGCTATTATCAATGCCCATAAAAAAAGTGCGGAAGATTTTGATGGCAAGATGAGCAAATTATATTTTTTCATGTTTTGGGGATCTTTTCTGTTTGCCCTTTTTGTAACTTTTCTGGCGAGTCCAATTATTAGTATTTTATTTGGTCAAGAATATCTAGGTGCTATTGTTGTTTTACAGATTTACGTCTGGTCAGCAATCATAATTTCTATGAAACGTGTAATAGGTAGATATCTACTTACAAAGAATTTCACAAAAATAATGTTTTATAGTAATTTGATTGGTCTAATTTTTAATTTAATATTAAATATTATACTTATAAAACACTACGGAATTGCTGGTGCGGCTGTAGCTACAATTGTTTCTTATTCATCAACTCTTTTCGTGTTATTCTTTATTAATAAGACAAGGAGCCACGCTATTTTAATGTTAAAATCAATTTTAAAGTTTAAATAAATAAAATGAAAATATTAGTAACAGGACATAAAGGTTTTATAGGTAGCCACCTCACAAGAGCATTAAACAATAAAAAAATTGAATGGATTGGTTATGACCTGAAAGATAACCATGATATACGAGATAAAGATATCTTAAAAAAAATATTCCAAGAACATGACTTTACACATGTAATTCATCTAGCGGCAATTGCCGGAGTGAGAGAAAGTCAGAGAAACCCGGAAAAATATATAACTACTAATATAAATGGCTTATATAATGTTCTAGAGGAGACAAGAAATAAAAACGCTCATTTTATTTTCTTTAGTAGTAGTTCTGTTGTTGGTGAACAACCTTCCCCAAATAAAGAAACTGACCCACTTTCACCTGAGAGTATATATGGAATAACTAAAGCAACCGGAGAACAAATTATTAGTAAATCATATGAAAACAGTACTATTGTAAGACCATTTACCGTATATGGAGAAAACGGCAGAATAGACCAAATTTTATATAAGTGGATAAATCAAGTAAAAGAAAATAAACCTATAACCGTGTATGGTGATGGGACAACTAAACGAGGGTACACTTATGTAGGTGATTTAGTAGATGGAGTTATTTCTATAGTAAATAAAAATCAAAAACCAAGACCCCAAGTCGATATTTTTAATTTAGGTGGTAAGGAAATAATAAGCTTGAATGATGTAATAGATATTTTCAAAAAAACCGTACCGAATTTAAAGATTGACCAACAAGACCTACCTAGGGGTGACATAAAAGAAAATTGGGCCGATCTAACGAAAGCTGAGAAAGAATTAAATTACAAACCCAATACTGTTTTCAAAGAAAAAATTATAGAAATAATAAAAAAAGAATTGGATGATTTAAATCAATAACTCAACATTTAAATAATTATGAAATTCCTAAAAAAAATAATAAAAAAAAATCTTTTTTCATCCTCTTCCGATTAGACAGCGTATAAGGAGAAAAATAAGAAATAAAGACAAAATCTTAAATGATTATTTTAAAGGTGATATTTATATATTAGGAGGTCCTTTCAAGGGAATGTTATATAGCGATACTGCATATGGTAGCTCTATCTTGCCTAAAGTCTTTGGAACTTATGAACAACTCCTTAATCCCTGGGTTGAACAAGCCATAAATAAAGATTATAAGACAATATTAGATATAGGGTGTGCTGAGGGATACTATTCAAGTGGTTTTGCAATGATAAGTAGGAATTCAAAAATATATGCCTATGACACAAACAAAGAAATTTTATTAAAAAACAAAATTGAAAATGTAGCATTAAAGGAAGAGTGCACAATAGAGGAATTAGAAAATATGATTGATGACAACACTCTTATCTTTTGTGATATCGAAGGAGAAGAAATAAACTTAATTGATCCTAATAAATCTAAAAAACTTTTGGAGGCAGACTACATAATTGAAACACATGATTTCAAATTAGAGGACACAACAGAAAGATTAATAAAAAGATTCAAAAAAACTCATGATATAGAAGTAATTTCAGATGATGAGAGAAAAATACCAGAGGATGTAGCGATAAAGAATAAGGAAGATATTGACTACATATTAGATGAAGGTAGGCCAGCAAATATGAAATGGATTAAAATGATGAAAAAGTAGGGGTTGTAGTGTATTATTTCAATAATCAATGGACTACGTAATGAACAATTTCATAAGACCTGGATTAGGACGCGCAAGCTATATCTGGGGTCATGCCGGTTTCCAAAAATATTTTAGAAATACTGGGTGGATGTTTGGTGGGAGGATTTTTATATTAGCTGTTTCTTTTGCTATTTCTATTTATATCGCTAGATATCTTGGACCAAGCAACTATGGTCTTTTTAATTATGTTATTAGTTTTGTAGGGCTTTTTGGTTTTCTATCGTCTCTGGGATTAGATAATATTTTAAACAGAGAGATAGTTAAAAACCACGACAATAAAGATACCTTGATAGGAACCAGTTTTTATTTAAAAATCGCAGGATCAATATTAGCAATATTATCTATCTTCACCATCTCTATTTTTACAACCAATGACACTCTGACTTTGATTCTAATATGGTTATTTGCGATTAGATTTATACCTGATTCCTTCAATGTTTTCGAGGTTTATTTTAATTCTCAGGTTCTAGCCAAAAAAGTAGTAATATCTCAAATCACCGCCAGCATTATATCAGCAATTCTAAAGATACTATTAATCTACTTTGATAAAGGAATTTTCTGGCTAACTGTTATTTATATAATAGAGACATTGATTATCGCCTCTCTATTAATCTTTAACTACAAGAGAATTGGAAATCGACTATCAAAACTAAAATTTGATATAGGTGTAGCGAAAAATTTGTTAAGTGATTCGTGGCCACTGATACTATCTGGTGTAGCAGTAGGTATATATTTAAAAATTGACCAGGTTATGATAAAAAATATACTGGGTAACGAACAGGCTGGATTGTATGCAGTTGTTGTTAAATTGTCAGAAGTTTGGTATTTTTTACCTGTAATAATTACATCTTCTTTATTCCCAGCCATAGTTAGCTCTTATAAAAAAAACAAAGAAATTTTTGAAAAAAGAATAAGTAGATTATTTTTCTTAATGTTCTGGAGTTCTTTCATATTAGCAATCTCTACTACTTTTTTAGCAAAACCTATAATTGAAGTACTATTCGGCCAACAATATTTAGGATCTGTAATAGTTCTACAAATTTACATTTGGTCAAATATATTTGTCTTTCTAGGTATAGTGATTAGTAAATATCTCTTAGTTAAAGGGTACACAAAAATAATACTGTATGGAACTTTACTAGGTGCAATACTTAATATAGTTATGAATATATATTTAATAAAAAATATTGGTATATCTGGAGCAGCGATTGCTACTTTTTTCTCCTACTCAACATCTGTCTTTCTTATATTTTTTATAAAAAAAACAAGAAAAGATGCTATCCTAATGTTAAAATCAATTATAATTTTAAAATAATACACTAAACAAAAATGAAACATATAATAATTAAAATTCCAGGAGTGATAGTGATATATAACATAATTAGGAAAATAATTTTATTACCTAATTTTATTACAGATTCTTTTAAGTTCTATTTTTTATCTAGAAAAGAAGATAGATTTAAAATTTCAATTTTAGAGACAAAAGCAAACTTATTAGATAGGACAAAGAAAACAAGTTTTGAACCACATTACTTATATCACCCAGCTTGGGCCGCTAGAATAATAGCCAAGAATAAACCAGTTAAACATATTGATATATCATCTAAACTTTTTTTTAGTGCAATTATATCTGCTTTTTGTAAAACAGAATTCTATGATTACAGACCGGCAAAAATTAAACTCAACAATCTTAAATCTAAAAAAATTGATTTAAATAATCTATCCTTTAAAGATAATTCTATAGAATCTCTCTCTTGTATGCACACTTTAGAACATATAGGGCTTGGTCGTTATGGCGATAAGATAGACCCAAATGGTGACGTTAAAGCATCAAAAGAGTTATCAAGAGTTATTAAAAAAGGTGGAACATTAATTTTTGTGGCTCCAATAGGTAAACCTAAAATATGTTTTAATTCACATAGAATTTATTCTTATAATCAAGTTTTAAATTTATTTCCCGATTTAAAACTCAAGGAATTTTCTATAGTACCCGATAATTTTGTTAAACATGGTTTAATAAGAAACGCAGAACCTGAAATAGTTGAGCATCAAAACTGGGCATGTGGATGTTTTGAATTTACTAAATAAAATGAAAAAGTCAATCCTATTTTTAATTTTTAATAGACCAGATACAACAAAACAAGTTTTTGAGGCTATTAGAGAATACCGACCAAAACAATTATTTATCGCGGCAGATGGTGCAAGAAACGAGAAAGAATTAAAATTATGTAATGAAACTAGAGATATAGTTAAAAATATAGATTGGGATTGCAAAGTAGAAACACTTTTTAGAGAAGAAAACCTAGGTTGTAGGAATGCAGTATCATCAGCGATAGATTGGTTTTTTGAAAATGTAGAAAATGGGATTATATTAGAAGATGATTGCTTGCCCAATCAATCATTTTTTAGATTTTGTGAAGATATGCTGGATAAGTATAAAAGTAATGAGCAAATAATGCATATAACAGGAACAAATAAACAACTAGACAAAACAATAGGAGATGGTGATTATTATTTTTCAAAAATGGTTCATGTTTGGGGTTGGGCCACGTGGAAAAGAGCATGGTTAAAAAACAACAAGGTAATTAATCATATAGATAAAAATTGCATAAAAGATACATTCCATGATAAAAAAAATATAAAATATTGGATCAAAATTTTAAAACTTGTAAAACAAAATTATATAAATAGCTGGGCATATATTTGGGTTTATTATATTTGGTTAAATAACGGATTAGCTATTATTCCAAATAAAAACCTAATCGAAAACATAGGATATGACGAGGACGCAACACACACAAAAAAAATTGATAAAAAGATGCTAATAAATCAAGAAAAACAGAAGAATAAGAAAATAAACTTTAATGAGATTAAACATCCTAAATTAATAGAAAGAGCTTATAAGGCTGATTTATTTGAACAAAATTTCTATAAAGCTAGTTTAGTTGAAAAAATCTTACTAAGAATACCTTTTATTAGAAAGAAAATATGAAAATACTTCAAATAGGGACAATAGACAAATCAGGCGGTGCTGCAAAAATATCTTGGGTAATAAAGAGCTTCCTAGAGAGAAAAAAGATCGACGTCTCAATACTAGTATCCGATAAGGTATCCAATGATCCTAATGTGTTTGAAATAAAAAATAAAATACATAGATATGTATGCATGTTTTTATCTAATGATATAGATCTCTTCCCAAAAAAGTGGCTATTCAAAAACGAGTTTTATAAAAAATCAGATATAGTTCATCTACATAATTTACATGGATGGTTTTTTAACTTAAGTTCATTAAAAAGAATTTCAAAACAAAAAAAAGTTATTTGGACACTTCATGATATGTGGGCGATAACTCCACATTGTGCTTACCCATTAACAGATGAAATTAAAAAAGGATTTTATGTTTGTAAAAGTAGAAAATTATATCCCAGAATAACATGGCCTAACGAAAAATATCTTAGATGGAGAAAAAGAAATATATATAAAAATTCTAATTTTGAAATAGTTGTTCCATCGCAATGGATGCTTGATAAAATATCAATGAGTGTTCTCAAAGATAAGAAAATAAACTTAATATACAATGGTATCAACAACAACATTTTTAAAAAACAAGATAAAAAAGAAATGAGAAAGAAATTAGATCTCCCTTTAGATAAAAAAATAGTGCTTTTTATAAGTGATGCAGAAAAAAATAAACTAAAAGGCACAGACTACGTTGAAAAAATAATTAAAAATAATAATACCGAGAATATACTTTTCTTATCTATTGGTGGTTATAAATCAGAACAAAGTAATTGCATTAATATAGATAAAATTAATGATCCGAAAAAATTATCTGAATATTATTGTGCATCTGACATTTTTCTATACCCTTCCCTAGCTGATACATTTGGTTTAGTTGTTGCAGAATCAATGTCTTGCGGAACTCCAGTATTATCTTTTGAAACTGGTGGTATACCAGAAATTGCCTTACATAAAAAAATGGGTACATTGCAAAACAAAAGGACCTAAAAGATTTACAAAACGGGCTAGATTATTTACTAGATTTAAACTATAATGATTTAATGAAGATGTCTGAGGACTGTTCTAGCAGAATAAGAGATAATTTTACAGAAGAGATCATGTGTAATAAATATCTTGATTTGTATAAAAAAATAAATAATGAGTAAGAAAATATCCATAATAACAGCGACATATAATAGTGAAGATTACATAGAAAAATGTATTAATAGTGTTTTAAATCAGACATATGAAAATATTGAATACATAATAATAGATGGGAAATCTACAGATAAAACATTAGATATAGTAAACCAATATAAAGACAAAATAAAAATTATTTCAGAAGAAGATGATGGAAATTATGATGCAATTAAAAAGGGGTTCAAAATGGTATCAGGTGAAATAATTACGTGGATAGATTCGGATAATTTTTATGAAAATGAAAAAGTTATAGAGGAAATTATCAACAATTTTAATAATAATATTGATTTAGTAATTACAAATTGTTTTTATCAGTACGAAGGTTCTAAAAAAAAACATTTAATTAATCCTGAAGAAAAATATTTTAGTTATAACTACCTACTTAACAGAGGAAATATTTTTATGCCAGAGTGTGTTTTTTATAAAAAAGAACTTTATAATAAAAGTGGCGGACTAAACACAGATTATAAGTTACTTTCTGATTACGATTTATGGTTAAATATTTTTAAAAATAAACCAAATTTTATAAAACATAATATAGAAAGTGCCACATATGTCATAAGAAATAACGCATTGTTAAGAAAAAATTTCTTCAAGTCATGGGAAGAGACTTTTAAAATAGGTAGAGAATACAATAGAAATTTTTTCACCAAAATAAAATTTTATATTATATTTATTAAATCACTAATAGTGTTTCTCCTTTCCTACCCCCTAAAAAAGAATGGTAAAATTAGAAATTATATAATTGAAAAATATTACTAATGATAAATATAATCTCAAAATCATACTTATCTAAAAAAACTTCTGGACCAAAAAAAGTTGTTGAAAATCTTATAAAAGGTTTAGACAAAATTGGATATCCATATTGCATAAACAAATCTCTGGATTCAACTTCACAACTATGGATACATGACGATGCCAAAGCGCTTAGAAAAGCATCAGAATTAGGTTTAAAAGCAGTCGTTGGACCAAACATATACATATTACCTAGAAACATCCATGGTGATATTAACCTAGATAATTTTTTATATATTCATCCATCAAAATGGGCAGAGGAATTTTGGGAAGATTTTGGTTTTGATAGATGTAAACTAGATTTTTGGCCAACTGGTATAGATACAGAAATATTTAAAGAAAGAGAAACACCAAAAGATGGTGAAGTTCTAATCTATTTTAAACAAAGATCTGAAGAAGAGTTATCTTTTATAAAAGATAAACTTAAAAACAAAGGAATAAAATTTAGTGTTATTAAATATGGTGAGTACGTAGAAAAAGATTATATTAAGAAAATAAAAAATAGTAAATACATTATATGGCTAGGCGGACAAGAAAGCCAAGGTATAGCCTTGCAAGAGGCTTTATCAATGAATGTTCCAATTCTAGTTTGGGATGTTAAAAATCTTGGAGATTGGGTTCCTAGAAAAAATGAACTTCATATTTTCAACGAAGAAGAATTAAAATATGAAAACACTTCATCAGCATATTATTTTGATGGAAACTGTGGAATAAAATTCAAAGACAGAAAGGATTTTGATGAGAAATTGGAAATTATGGAACAAAACTACACCAAATTAAATCCTAGAAAATATATAATTAACAATCTAAACCTAAAGAAACAAGCTATTGATTTTGTTAATCTTTTCGAAGAACACCTAGGTATAAAATATGAAGACGGACTAAATGAGGAAATTAAAAATAACAAAGATTGGGTGAATAACAGTTTTTATTATAGACTTATACAAAACGTTAAGGACTTATTGAGATGAAGAAAATAATTAAAAAAATAAAAAACATAATACTATCCCCTTTTATAATTAAAGATTGGTTATTTTTTTTAAAGGAGGACAGAGAAAAAAGATTTAAAAAAAATTTATTTGATTTCTATCCTCAAATAAAAGATAGAACTATTAAAACAAGTTTTGACCACCACTATGTCTACCACACTTCTTGGGCAGCTAGAAAGGTAAAAGAGATTAATCCTGAATTTCACACTGATATTTCTTCTAGTTTATATTTTTCAGGAATTCTTTCTACTTTTATACCAGTAAAATTTTATGACTACCGTCCTGCTGATTTAAAATTATCTAATCTGGAAAGTCACGAAGGTGATTTAATGAAGCTTTCCTTTCCAGACAATTCAATCAATTCACTTTCTTGTATGCATACAGTAGAGCATATCGGGCTTGGAAGGTATGGTGATCCTATTGATCCTAATGGAGATATTAAAGCTGGGGCTGAATTAAAAAGAGTTCTACAGGAAGAAGGTTACCTATTATTTGTAACACCAGTTGGACAACCCAAAATAGAATTTAATGCACACAGAATTTATTCATATGAAATGATTTTAGATATGTTTAATGAATTAGAACTAAAAGAATTCTCATTAGTAACTGATTCAGGTGATTTCATTGAAAATGCTAATCCTGATATAGTTAAAGAACAGAAATACGGGTGTGGATGTTTCTTATTTAAGAAAAATAGATGAAAAAAATAAAACAAAAAATTATATATTTAATTTCTAGAGCTGAGATTATATACAAAATATCTAAAAAAATTACTGACTACCACAATAACAATAACAATTGTGATATTAGGACGAATGGCGAAGGATACTTTATAGAAAAACATAAAGAAACTTTTGATATAGTTTTTGATGTTGGCGCAAATATCGGAGAATGGTCGCAGTACATGTATAATGCTAAACCAAATTCTAAAATATATAGTTTTGAACCAAGTAAACAAACTTTTACAAGACTGAAAGAAAATATTAAAAATCCAAATAATAAAATATACAATCTAGGATTAGGTAAAGAAAAAGAAAACAAAATTTTCTATAATTACGGAGAAGAATCAGCATTAAATTCTCAAATAGAGAGAAAAAGTATTATGAAAAAATCTTATGAAGAAGATGTTAAATTTGATACATTAGATAATTTTTGTGGAGAAAATTCAATAGATAATATATCTTTTCTTAAGATAGATGTTGAAGGTGGTGAGCTAGATGTACTTAAAGGGTCAGTTGGAAAAATATCTTCTGGAAAAATAGATTATATTCAATTTGAATATGGTGGTACCTTTATAGATGCAAGAGTTTTTCTGAAAGATATTTTTGATTTTTTTGAAGATAAGCCTTACACAATATATAAAATAACACAGAATGGACTGAAAAAAATTAACAAATACGATCCTAGTTTAGACAATTTTCAATATTCTAATTTCATAGCAAAAAAAAATGGTAATAACTAAACTAAAAGGAGGACTCGGAAACCAAATGTTCCAATATGCAACTGGAAGATTTTTATCACTAAAAAATAACAATAAACTCTTTTTAGAATTATCACATTATGACAAAAAAAATATTAACCCAGACTACCCAAGAGAGTATTCTTTACATTATTTCAAAATAAATAGTAATACTCCAATAAATAGTAATAGTTTTTTAAAAATAGCATTAAAGATATACAATAGATTACTAAAAAAAACAGTGAGAAATTATTATCTGGATTATCATCCTGAACTATTGGAGAAGCTATCATTAAAACTTGAAAGAAAACCTAAATCTAAAGTAATATTAGACGGCTTCTTCCAGTCAGAAAAAAACTTCTCTGAAATCCGTCCCACCCTACTCCAAGAGTTCCAACTAAAGCCAGAATTCATAACAGATAAAGTTAAAGAATTTCAAGACAAAATTGAAAAAGGAAATTCTGTTTCAATCCATATTAGACGTGGTGATTATGTTAGTAACCCAGATGCAAATGCACACCACGGATTATGCCCTCTTTCATACTACAGAGATGCAATTGATTTAATGGTAAATGCAGTAGAAAATCCTCATTTCTTTATCTACACCGACGATGTTGAATGGGTAAAAGAAAATTTAAAAATTAGTGACCCACATACCTTTGTATCAGGAAATGGATTAACTGGACCACAAGAATTATGGTTAATGAGTAAGTGTAATCATAATATTATCGCTAATTCATCATTCTCTTGGTGGGGTGCTTGGCTTAACCAGAATCCTGGTAAAAACGTCATAGCTCCCAAACAATGGACTATTAAAGGTGACGATCATCCTAATATTATCGCAGAAGGTTGGGTTACTTTGTAATTTAATTTTCGACACCAAGTTTACACTTTACTGTAAACTGTAAACTTTTATAGAAAAGTATGTTAAGGTATTTTTATGTCTAAGGTTAACAGAAAACAACAAATACTAAATTTCATAAAAGAAAACGGACAATCCTCAGTCAAAGCCTTGTCTGATCATTTTAGTATCAGCAGACAAGCGATTCATAGAAACATCTCTTCCCTACTCGAGGACGTCCATATAAAAAAAATGGGGTCTTCTCCAAAGGTTTATTATAAATTTATTAAAAATTTAGACTCTTCTGATACTATTCAACTTCATGAAAAAGTTACTATGAGTATTATTTCGAAAGAAGCATCTAAAATAATCAAAGACAACTTTCTTTTTATAACTGCTTCTGGTGATATTAAATATGGCATAGATGCTTTTATATATTGGTGTGACAAAAATAAATTAGATGTTGAAAAAACTGCCAAAGATTATGTGAAATCCTTTAAAAAATTTCAAAAATATAGGAAAGGAGATTTAATTGATGGATCATATAAAATAAAGAAAACTGATTTTGATGAAAATTACATGGACAAAATATTTTATATTGATTTTTATAGCATCGAGCGATTTGGAAAAACAAAACTTGGACAACTTTTGCTTTATGCGAAACAAAGTCAAAACAAAAAACTTATCAAAGACATTTCGAGTGAAATAAAAGAAAAAATAGAAAAACTTATCAAAAAAGAAAATATTGATGCAATCGCTTTTATTCCCCCTACCGTTAAAAGAGAGGTCCAGTTTATCAAAGAGCTAGAGAAGAATTTGAAAATAAATAAGCCAAAAATTAATATCGTTAAAATTAAAACACCTGTTTCTGTTCCTCAAAAAACTCTCAAGAAATTGGATGATCGTATAGAAAATGCCAGAGAAACTTTTGTTGTTGATGATAATCGTAGTTTCAAAAAAATTCTGTTGGTTGATGATGCACTGGGTTCTGGTGCTACGTTTAATGAAATATGTAAAAAGATAAAAGATTCTAAAGTCGCTAAAAAAACAATTTGCCTTGCAATCACTGGTAGCTTTAGTGGTTTTGAAGTAATAAGCGAAGTATAATTGGTTTATGAATAGTTTAGAAAATAACGAGATACAAAATAATAATCTAGATGCTAATGAAACTCCATTGGTAAGTGTTAATATTTGTACTCACAATCGCGCAAAACTAATCACTAAAGCAATCAAAAGTGCTTTAGAGCAAACTTATACAAACATTGAAATAATAGTCGCTGACAACGGAGGTGATGATACAGAAGAAGTTATCTCTAACATATTAAACAAAAATCCCAACTGGCAAAACAAAATTCATTATTTTAAAAATGATACAGATGGTATTTCAGAAAACAGGAATTTTGCACTAGAAAAATCAAAGGGAGAATTTATTGCTGTTCTAGATAGTGATGATTATTGGTTAACTCCTAACAAAATAGAGTCGCAAATTGTTTTTCTGACTGAAAACCCAGACCACTCACTAATTGGAACTAATGCCATTATTGTAGATAAGGATGATGAGAAAATAGGAGAAATAATTAATAAAACAACAGACGAGGAAATAACATACTATTCCCTACTAAAAAATAATTTCGTTCACTCAAGTGTGGTATTTAAAAAAGAAAATTTTCCAGGATACGATGAAGAAATATTTATTTGGGAAGATTATGATGTATTTTTAAAAATCTCAAAATATAGCAAAGTAGCAAACCTACTAGAATTAATGACTGCTTATAAAAAACACTCTGGTAACATATCTCAAACTAAAAAGTTAAAGGGAGTGTTAACACTTGAGAAGATTATCAAAAAGAATAAAAATTCTTTTCCAAACTATTTCAAAGCTCGTTTTAAAAATATGGCACGACTAGCAAAAGCAATTTTACCGTTTTAATCTATCTCAATACCTTCTTCAGGTAAACTTTTTACCCATTCTTCATTCCCTCTTTCAATCGCTTGATCAATCAATTGATTAAATAATTCAGCATCAAATCTAGCAGCAACCCTAACATACTCTACCCACAAATCTTTTTTTGATTCATCCAACTCATATGTATCACGAGCAATTGCTAGGGCCTTGTCTTTTTGATCTGTCATTATATATATTCTAATAAGTGGTATTTTCATTTCTTGTATTTTTGGAGCTGATTCGATAGCTAGCAAGGCATATTTTTCTGCTCTCTCAAATTGACCAATTTGTGCCAAGAAACTGGTAAGTCTATATGGGAAACTAGGATCATTTGGTGTCTCCTCGATTTGTTTATTAACTTCGTTATAAACATACAAAGAATATTGTGACTTGAGCTGATTATTAATCTCTAGCGCAAATACGCTGTTTCCTGCAATCAACATCTCCCTCCTAGCATCAGCTGTAGCAAAAGTATCTCTCGCAATAGCAGACTTGAAAAGTTTAATGTTATCTATTGTTGGGTTTTGATGATAAAAAACAATTTCTCCATTAGAGTTTCTAGTAGTAACTCTAGTTGCCTGAAGTATTTCTCCGGCTGCTTTGTATGGTTGGTAATTAACTAAATAAACGACAAAAGGTGTTATTAATAAAATTAGAACAATTATAATTTTCTTTATTGGTTCGCTTATTTGATACTGAGGGCCTTTTTGATCCTTTGTTGTAATTGAGTAAACAAAAGCAATTATAAATATGAAATATAAATAACTGACAAGCGCATCAAAGACAAAAAGAAGATGAACAAAGTACGCACCTAACGTAGATATTAAAATAGCTTTTTCACTATTTTGAAATTTAG
>Ga0306912_1000654_pt1 | contig 19161 bp, 16 predicted proteins | sample AntRauFillE10628_FD_190443 | JGI IMG/M metagenome (GOLD analysis project Ga0306912, IMG submission 190443) | Saline lake microbial communities from Rauer Islands, Antarctica - Metagenome Filla E10 #628 (v2) (version 2) | ecosystem: Environmental > Aquatic > Non-marine Saline and Alkaline >... | reverse complement strand
GCCGGATCCGCGGCCGGATCCGGGGCCGGCCACCGGTTCGTGTTCGTCGACACCGAGGCGACCGGGCTCGACCACGACCGCCACGAGCTGACCGAGGTCTCGTGGGTCGTGCGCTTCGAGGACGGCCGTGAGGCCGAGCGCACCTACTACCCGCAGCACACCCTCGACGGCGCGACCGAGGAGGCGCTGCAGCTGACGCAGTACCACAGCCGCATCGCGGACCAGCCGCGCACCCCGATGGCCGAGTGGCTCGGGCAGTTCCTCGAGGACGCCAGGGGCGCCGCACTGGTCGGCGCGGTGCCGGACTTCGACGCCCGCCACCTGCTCAAGGCGTGCCGCAAGCTCGGGCTCGAGCCGACCTGGGACCACCACCTGCTGGACGTCGAGACGCTCGCGCTGCCGCTGATCGCCCCCGGTCCGGAGATCCCCCGCAGCCTCGCGAAGACCTGCGCCGCGCTCGGCATCGAGCACGACCGCAGCCAGGCCCACGGGGCGCTGTACGACGCCAAGCAGGCCATGCGCGTGTTCGACCGCGTCTGGGAGGTGGTCGCCACCGCACGCGCGGACGGCGGGCAGCTCCCCCCTCCGGTCCCCCGCCGCACCGCGGACACCGGGGTCGCACCGGACGACGCAACCGCTGACCAAGCAACCGCTGACGACACGACCGCTGACGAGGCCAGCGACGACACGGACAGCAGCTCGGACAGCAGCGACTGAAGGTCCCGGGCGCGCCGGCAACCACGTCGGAACCGCGTCGGGACCACGTCGGCGACCACGTCAGGGGGCGCGGCGCACGGCCTCCAGCGCGTTGGTCGCCAGGCGCTCCTGGACGGTGGGCCGGTCGCCGGGCACCGTCTGCTCCCAGCTGCGCACGCCGTCCGACGTGGCCAGCGCCCACAGCATCGTGCCGACGTCGCGCCCGCCCTGGGTGCCCGGACCCGCGACCCCGGTGGTCGCCAGGCCGAGGTCCGCACCGAGCCGCTCACGCACACCGACGGCGAGCGCCTCGGTGACCTCGCGCGAGACCGGACCGTGCGCGGCGAGCAGGTCGGCGTCGACGCCGGCGAGCACCTGCTTGGCGTGCTCGGTGTAGACCACCACGCCACCGACGAGCACCTGCGACGAGCCCGGCACCGCGGTGATCCGCGCGGCGACGCGCCCGCCGGTCGCCGACTCGGCCAAGGCGATCGTCAGCCCCCGGGTGCGCAGCTGCTGGACCACGACCTCCTCGAGACTGCTCGCGTCGACGGCGACGACCGCCTCCCCGAGCAGCTCGCGTGCACGCACCACCAGCGGGTCGACCGTGGCCGCGGCCTCGTCACGGTCACCACCGCGGGCGGTGAGCTTGACACGCACCTGGCCGCCGGAGGCGAGGAACGCGAGCGCGACGTCGGCGGGCAGGTCGCGCTCGAGTGGCTCCAGCGCCTCGGCGACCGAGGACTCCCCCATGCCCGCGACCGACAACGAACGGGTGACGTGGGGGCGGATGCCGGGCAGGGCGAGCAGGTGCGGCTCGAGCTGCTCGGCCATCGCACGCAGCTCCCACGGCACGCCCGGCAGTGCCGCCACCAGCGCGGCGGCGCCAGCCACGACGAACCCGGGTGCCGTGCCCACCGGCTCCAGCGCGGCCGCTCCGACCGGCACCTGGGCCTGGCGCAGGTTCGACGGCGGCATGCGGCGCCCGAACGAGGCGAAGCGCGCGGCGATCGCCTCGGCGAGCTCCTCGCGGTGCTCCAGCTCGCGGCCGAACGCGATGGCGACGGCATCCCGCGTGCGGTCGTCGGAGGTCGGCCCGAGCCCGCCCCCGACCAGCACCACGTCGTGCTCGTCGGCGAGGCGGCGCAGCAGGGCGACCATCGTGTCGAGGTCGTCGCCGACCGTGACCGTCGTGCGGACCTCCAGCCCGAGGGCCCCAACCCACTGCGCCAGCCAGGCGGCGTTGGTGTCGACGACCTCGCCGGCGAGCAGCTCGTCACCCACCGAGCACAGCGCCACGGTGGTCATCGCGGCTCCTCGGGGAGCGCCTCGACCGCCGCGACGGCGTCGACACCGTTGCGGGCGACCCTGCCGGCCACGAACGCGTAGTCGACGCCGGACCAGACGGTGAGCACCACCGCGAAGTACAGCAGCCCGTCGGCCAGCGGCCCGGTCACGCCCGGCGCGAGGATCGCCGACACGGCCACGACCTGGCTGACGGTCTTGACCTTGCCCCAGACGCTGGCGGGCAGGACCAGCCGGCGACGCTGGACCAGGCGGATGCGCAGCATGGTCACGGCGACCTCGCGCGTGAGGATCACCACCACGGCCCACCACGGCAGCTCGTCGACCAGGGCGAGCGCACCCAGCGAGCCGAGCACCAGCAACTTGTCGGCGATCGGGTCCGCGAGCTGGCCCCAGCGCGTCACGCCGTTGTAGCGACGGGCGACCCAGCCGTCGATCGAGTCGGTCACCGCGGCGAACACGAAGACCGCGAACGCCCACCAGCGGGCGGCGTCGCCGTCGAGCACCAGCAGCAGCAGGATCACGGGAACCAGCAGCACGCGCAGGAAGGTGAGCCCGTTCGGCAGGTTCAACCAGTGCGGCTCGAGGACGGCCTCGTCCAGCGGGGCCGGCGTGGGGCCCGGCTCGTCGTCGGGCTGCGTGGTCGGGTCCTGCCCGCCGCCGGCCACCTCAGCGGCTCCCCGCGGTGACCGGCTCGGCGACCAGGTCGACCCCGTCGCTGGCCACGACGGTCGCGTCGAGGATGCGCCCGACCGGCAGGTCGGGGACGCTGCCGTCCGGCAGCACCAGGCGGACCTCGCCGTCGGTGTCGGGCGCCTCGCGCGGCGAGCGGCCGAGCACGACGTCGCCGGGGGCGTGCTCGACCAGCACAGGCACGGTGCGGCCGACCCACGCGGCAGCGGCCTCGTCGGCCAGCCGCTCCTGCAGCGACGCGACGCGCTCGAGCCGCTCCAGTGCGAGCGTCCCGGGGACCTGGTCGGGCAGGTCTGCGCTCGGGGTGCCGTCCTCGCGGCTGAACGGGAAGAACCCGACCCAGTCCAGCCTGGCCTGCTCGAGGAACGACTCCAGCTGTGCGACGTCGTCCTCGGTCTCGCCGGGGAACCCGAGGATGAAGTTGGAACGGAACACCGCGTCCGGCATCAGCTCCCGGATCCGACCGACCAGGTCGAGGAAGCGCGTCGGCGACCCGGACCTGGCCATCGCCCGCAGCACGTCCGCCGAGACGTGCTGCAGCGAGAGGTCGACGTACGGCACGACCTCGTCGATCCCGGCCATCGCCTCGAGCAGCGGCCACTGCAGCTCGGCCGGCTGCAGGTACAGCAGCCGCAGCCGCTCGATGCCGTCGACCGCGGCGAGCTCGCGCAGCAGCACTGGCTGCAGGTCACGACCGCCGGGGTTGCCGCCCCAGCCGTCGAGGTCCTTGCCCCACGAGGTCGTGTTCTCGCTGACCAGCACCAGCTCTCGCGCGCCGCGGCCGGCCAGCCAGGCCGCCTCGGCGACCAGCTCGTCGATGCTGCGGGACGCGAACCCGCCGCGGAACGACGGGATCGCGCAGAACGTGCAGACCCGGTCGCAGCCGCCGGCGATCTTCATGTAGGCCCACGGCCGTGTGGCGTCGTGGGCACGCACCGGGAAGCGCGGCCCCGAGGCGGGCATGCGGTCGAGGTCGGCCTGGTCGGTCGTCGCCCGGAAGGGCGCGTCGTCGGCAGTGCGCAGCGGTGCACGCTCGGGTGGCAGCTGCTCGGCGCTGGTCGGCATGACCAGCAGCGGCAGGCTCGGCAGGGCGCGCGTCGTGCTCGCCGGCGCCGAGAGCGCGTCGTCCTCCTCCACCACCACACGGGGCACCGCCCGACCGGCCAGCAGGTCGTCGACCATGGCCGGCAGCCCGGCGTACCCGGCGAAGCCGACCACCGCGTCGGCCTCGGGCACCGCGTCGGCGAGCTCCTGCGGGTAGCGCTGTGCCATGCAACCGACGACCAGCACGTGGCGCGTGCCGGCATCCTTCAGGTCGCACGCCGCCAGCACGGTGTCGACCGACTCCTTCTTGGCCGGCGCGATGAACGTGCAGGTGTTGACCAGCACGACGTCGGCGCCCTCCGCCTCGTCGACCACCGTGTGGCCGACCGCGGTGAACATCCCCTGCAGCTGGTCGGAGTCGACCTCGTTGCGGCCGCAGCCGAGCGTGACCACCGCGACGGTGGCGCGACGCTGCGAGGTCTCCGGCACGGCTTCCCCTGGTGTCGTGGTCACGCGTCGGGCGGGCGCGCCCGACGGTAGCGAGGCACCCCCGCGGGACCGAACCCGTGACCGACCGGTCAGTCACGCCGGCGGCAGCGTCCCGCCCCCGCTGGCACGGCGGATCAGACGACCTCGAAGCCGTCGGGGGTGAAGCGCACGTCGATGACGTCGCCCGCCTCGCCGAGCACGCCGACGCCCTCGCCGTTCAGCCGTGCCCGCACGCCCCCGGCGTTGCCGATGCGCACCGTGACCTCGTCGTTGCCCCGGAAGTCCAGCGCCGCGCCGGCGGTCTGCAGGCCCTCCTGCAGGACGGTGCCGTCGGCCGAGACGCGGACCCAGGAGTCCTCCTCGAACGCGAGCGTGACGTTGACGCCCTCGAAGGTCGGCTCCGGGGACGGCTCCTCCTCGGGCTCCTGCTCCTGGCCGCCGCCCTGCTCGCCCTGCGTGTCGTCCTCCGGCGCAGCGACCGGCGCCGGCGGCGGGGAGTCGTCGACCGCCGCGGGTGCGGGCGTCTGGCTCCCGACGAACTGGGCGAGGACCGCCCCGACGCCGAGCACCAGCAGCGCACCGGCGACCCACCCGACCCAGGCGGGAGCGGCGGGACGCGGGGAGGTCGAGGTGACCGGACCGGCGGTCAGCGCGGACGAGTCCATCGAGTCGTACTGGACGTGCTTGCGGTACAGCGCCAGCAGCGGCTCGGGGTCGAGCCCGAGCCAGCGCGCGTACGACTTCATGAACCCCTTGGCGTAGACGTCGCCGCCGAAGACGTGGAACTGCTCGTCCTCCAGCGCCTCGACCTGCGCGACGCGCATCGAGGTCGCAGCCGCAGCCTCCTCGCGGCTGCGCTCCTGCTCGCTGCGCGCGTCGCGCAGCGCAGCGCCGATGCCGATGTCGCTCATGCCGGTCCCGGTCCGATCCCGTGACGTTCACTAGTGAGCCTACGCGCGTCGGCGTGCGTTGCACGACGGCGCACGGTGTGGCGCACACCGTGGCGGCGCCCTCGGTCGCACCCCCGGGCGGGAGTCCGCCCGACCGTGCGACGGTGCGGCAGCAGGCTGTGGCGGCTCGCTATCCTCCGCGGCATGAACACGCTCCGGACGCTCCTGTCGCTGCCCGCCCTCGCCCTGACCCTCCTGGTGGTCGCGGCGGGACCTGCTGCTGCCGCGGAGACCGGCGGCAGCAAGATCCAGTTGTTCGACTGGAGCAACTCCCACGAACTGGTCGGTGCGATCATCCTCGGGATGGCCTCGCTGTTCGCGCTGGCAGCGCTGGTCAACGCGGTCCGACAGCTGGCCGGCAAGCGCGGCCAGGCCGACGGCAAGTTCCGCTGGCGCTAGGTCGGCCCCTCAGGCCGCGGGCAGCCGCAGCTCGACGCGACCGTCGAGGTCGCTGGCGCTGACCTGGCCGCCCATCGCGGCCAGGCGGCGAGAGGTCGCACGCAGCACCGCGGTGTCCAGCGGCGCGCCGGAGCGCACCTGGACGACCACGCGCTGGTCGCCCTCGCGGCGGCCGATCACGGTCACGCGCCGGTCCCCCGCGGCGCCGAGCACGCGCTCGAGCAGGTCGTCGAGGCTGCGCCGCAGCAGGGCGCCGTCGGCGCGCACCACCAGTCCGCCCTCGACGCGGTCGTCGACACGTGCACCGAGTCGCCGGTACGGGGCGATGACCGACTGGAGCGCCGCAGCCAGGTCGACACGCTGGCTCACGCGGCTCTCGGGGACCTCGAGGCGGTCCAGCCACCCGGTCGACTGGTCGGTCTGGTCGGCGACGAGACCAGCCAGGCCGCGCAGCGTCGCAGCGTCGACGTCATCGCGCAGTGCCAGCAGGCGCAGTGCCGCGGAGCTCGCGTGCAGGCTCTGGCGCAGCGCGTGCCCCGCGGTCAGCATGTCCGCGCGGTCGTCGTCGGGCCGCCCGTCGAGGGTGCGCAGGAGCAGCTCGGCGCGCACGATCCCGGCGAGCAGGTCGAGCAGCCGCAGGTCGTCGTCGGTCCACGGACGCGGCTCGTCCGCCACGACGCACATCGCACCGAGCACGTGCCCCTCGGTGCTGCGCAACGGCACGCCGAGGTAGGACTGCACCCCGAGGTCGTCGATGGCGAGGTTGTCGGCGACCCGCGGGTCGCGCACGGCGTCGTCGACCTCCAGCGGCCCGTCACCGAGCACCACGTGCTGGCAGAACGAGTGTGACAGGTCGGTGCCGCCGGTCCACGGGTCCTCCAGGCCGGTGCTGGCCGGGAACTGCTGGCCCACGTCGGTGACCAGGGACACCATCGACGCGTCCACCCCGAGCAGCTGTGCGGCGACCTGCGTCACCAGACCCATCCGGGTGTCGCCCGACAGGCCGAGCATCCCGGTGCGGTCAAGCGCGGCGAGGCGCGCCGGAGCCGCGAGTCGGGCCTGGGACTGCGGGGCCTGGGACTGGGGCCCGGATCGGGATTCGTCGATGCGACCGTCCTGCGTCGTCGATTTGTACGAGGTTACGGCCGCGTCACCCCCGACCGAACCTGTCCGGCCGTGGCCGGTGGACGGTGGCGCATCCCTCGACCACCCGGCGGGCGGGCTCACAGCAGGCCCGACCCGCGGGCCTCGTCGAGCATGTTGGGGTCCCACAGCACCTCGCGGGCCTTGGAACCCTCGTTGGGGCCGACGACGCCGAGCTCCTCGAGCTCGTCCATCAGGCGCCCGGCGCGTGCGAAGCCGATGCGCAGCTTGCGCTGCAGCATCGAGACGGACCCGAGCCCCGACGTCACGACCTGCTCGGCCGCGCGCACCAGCAGCGCCTCGTCGGAGTCGTGGTCGGTGCCACGCTCCATGTCCACCTCGACGGCCTTCTCGCCGCTGGCGACGACGCCCTCGACGAAGGTCGCCTGGCGCTGCTGCTTGCACAGCTCGATGATCGGTTCGATCTCGCGCTCCGACACGAAGCAGCCCTGCAGGCGGCTCGGCCTGCCCTGGCTGGCGGGCAGGAACAGCATGTCGCCGTGCCCGACGAGCTTCTCCGCACCACCCCCGTCGAGGATCGTGCGCGAGTCGGTCTGGCTCGACACCGCGAGCGCGAGGCGCGACGGGATGTTGGCCTTGATCAGGCCGGTGATGACGTCGACCGACGGGCGCTGGGTGGCGATCACCATGTGGATGCCGACCGCGCGGGCCTTCTGCGCGATGCGGCAGATCGCGTCCTCGACGTCCCGCCCGGCGACCATCATCAGGTCGGCGAGCTCGTCGATGACCAGCAGCACGTAGGGCATGTGCCGGTAGGAGTCCTTCTCGGCCTCGGCGGCCTCCGGGTCGGCGTAGCGGTCGACGACCGTCTGCTCGACCTCGCCGTCGAGGATCCCCTGGTTGTAGGAGTCGATGTTGCGGTACCCGAGCCGCGCGAGCGTCTCGTAGCGCAGCTCCATCTCCTTGACGCACCACGCGACCGCGTCGGCGGCACGCCGCGGGTCGGTGACCACCGGCGTGAGCAGGTGCGGGGCGCCCTCGTAGGCGTTCAGCTCGACCTGCTTGGGGTCGATCAGGATCATCCGGACCTGGTCCGGCCGAGCACGCATCACCACCGACGTGATCATCGCGTTGAGCGTCACCGACTTGCCGGACCCGGTCGCGCCGGCGACCAGCAGGTGCGGCATCTTGGCGAGGTTGACCATCGCGGGGTTGCCCGCGATGTCGACGCCGAGCGCGACGAACAGCGGGTGCGGGTCGGACGCGGCCAGGTCCGAGCGCAGGATGTCGCCGAGGGTGATCAGGTCGCGACTGCGGTTGGGGACCTCCACGCCGATCGCGGACTTGCCCGGGATCGGCGCGACGATGCGCACGTCGGGGGCGGCCAGCGCGTAGGCGATGTCGTCGCCGAGGTTGGCGACCTTCTTGACCTGCACGCCCGGACCGAGCTCGATCTCGAACTGGGTGACCGTCGGCCCGCGGGACCAGCGTGCGACCGTGGCGTCGATGCCGAACTGCTCGAAGGTCTCCTGCAGCGCGCCCGCCTGCGCCTCGATGTGGGCGTCGGTGTGCGACCCGGCGGCCTTGCCGGTCGCCAGCATCGCCATGTCGGGCAACTGGTACTCGGCCCAGTCCTCCACCGGCTTGAGCGGCGTCGCCCTGCGCACCCCCGCCGGGGTGGTCGGCTGGGGCGGGGCGGGCGCCCGGCCCGCGAGCCGCTCGGCGTCGGACAGGCCGTCGTCGGCGTCGGTTCCCGGCAGGACCTGCTGCTTGCCCGTGGCCGCGACGGTCGCGCGGCGCCGGGCCGGGACCTCGTCGGTCTCGTCCCGGTCGGGCTCGTCCTCGACGGCCGGCAGCCGCTGGGTGCGGCCGGCCGTGCGGTCCTCGTCGGCCGGCTCGTCGTGGCCGGGACGCGGAACGGCGACGAGCCACCCGCGCACGGCCCGCAGCACCGCCGACAGCGGCGTGCTGGTGACCACGAGCAGTCCGAGCACCGCGACGGTGAGCAGCACGGCCACGGCGCCGGCGATGGACAGGCCGAGCACGAGGGGGCGGGTCAGGACGTGCCCGAGCAGGCCACCGGCGGGGTGCAGCGCCACGACGCCGTCGGCCAGGTGCGGTGCACCGCGGGCGAGGTGCCACAGGCCCGTGCCCGACAGGGTCAGCAGGGTGCCCCCGACCGACACCCGACCGAGCTCCCGCGCCGGGCGGTCGAGCACGATCGCCACGCCGAGCGCCACGAGCACCGGTGGCAGCAGCACGGCAGGCGCGCCGACGAGCGAGCGCAGCAGCGCGGCGAGGAACGCCCCGACCGGTCCGGCCGCGTCGGCGTACGTCCCGAGACCGGCGATCACGGCGACCAGGACCAGCAGCAGCCCCCACGCGTCGGCGCTGCGGTCGCCGACGTGCTCACGGAACGCCGCCACGACACGTGCGCCCCGACCCGGGCCGCCGCGCGTGCGCTGCCCGGAGGCCCTGCTCCCGCCTCGACCCTTCCCGCCTCGACCCTTCCCGCGCGAGGAGCGTCCGCGCGACTTCGGCGCGGTGCCCGTCGAGCGGGAGGATCGCGACGTGGTGGTGCCCTTCGTGCCCTTCGTGGCCACACGGGCCTCCTGTCGCGGTCGTGCGTCACGAGGCTACCTCCGGAGGCGCCCTGAACCCCCCGTGTGGAACTCCCCGGTTGTCAGCCACGTGCCGCAGGCCTGCGGCACGCGAGCCCCCCGTCGCCCGTCCACCGCACCCGACATCGCGGACGAGGTCTGCCCCGCGGCCTCTCGGCCGTTCGGACAGTGGGGTCGACCCGCCGCCGCGGATTTCCGGGGACCACGGCCAACCGCAACGGACAGGGCTGCGAACGTGGACCGGCAGAGGCACCACCCACCACTACGGAGGCCTACACCGTGAAGAAGATCATGACAAGCGCTGCAATCGGCGCCCTCGGCGTGTTCGCACTCGCCGGACCGGCGATGGCGGCCCACGAGGGTTCCGTCTACGAGGGCACCCTCACCGAACTCAACAACTCCGGCGCGACCGGCGACGCGACCATCGAGGTCTCGCAGGACGGCGAGCAGATGACCGTCTCGGTCAACGCCGCCAGCCTCGACCTGGACTTCGTCCACGCGATGCACATCCACGGCATCTACGACGGCGACCTCTCGGACGCTCCCGACGCCGGGACGTTCTCGGCCTCGTCGTGCCCCGACTTCTCCGACGACGCGAACGGTGACGGCGTCCTGACCGTCGCCGAGGGTGCAGGCAAGTACGGCGGCGTGCTCGTCTCGCTGACCACCGAGGGCGACACCTCGGCCGACTCGGCCCTGGCCATCGAGCGCTTCCCGGCCGGCACCTCGGTCGACTACTCGCGCACCATCGACATCCCCGAGGCCATGAAGGACGAGCTGGGCAAGGTCCACGTCGTCGTCCACGGCTCGGACACCGACGACTCCGGTGACGAGACCGCCGAGCTGGCGTCCTCGCTCAACCCGGACCTGCCGGTCGACGCGACCGCGCCGGCCCTGTGCGGCACCCTCACCGCCACCTCGGCGGGCGCCGTGCAGACCGGTGCCGGTGGCACGGCCACCGACGGCGGCCTCAACACTGCGGCCGCTGCTGCCGGCCTCGCCGCCCTCGCGGGCGTCGTCGCCCTGCGTCGTCGCGGCGCGCAGGCCTGAGCAGGTGAGTCGGGCCACCTGATGGTCCGCACCACCGGCTGACACCGACGACACCCCGCCTCCCCGGAGGCGGGGTGTCGTGCGTCACCGGACGGCGACGCGGACACGGCGGCCGGCGGCCGGCCGACCGGCCACCAGAATCGGGCCGACCGGACCCACGACCCGAGCCCTGCCGCACCGAACGCAGTCCACGCCCACCCGACCGACCCGACAGGACCCGCCGTGCGACCCTCCCCCCGCGCGACCGCCACGCTGGCGCTCGTCGTCCTGCTGGGCGCCTGCGCCGGCGTCGAGACCGCGCAGGCCCCGGCCGGCTACCACCAGATGGCCGACGGGACGCTGATGGCCGACATCGACCCGGGCATGGCGGGCGTGGAGACCGAGTACCGCGCCCTCGGTGGCGGCGACGTCGAGGTCGCGGTGCACGTCCTGCCCGACGGTGAGGTCGTGCTCGGCTCGGCACCCGGCGCGCACGCCGGCCACGCCGGGGGACACGACCATCCCGTACCGACCCAGGCGCAGTTCCCGGCGGGCGTCGAGCCGGTGCGCCTCGTGGTCCCCGCGCTCGGCGTCGACGCCCTCACGCCCGCGATGTCCATCAGCCCACTGGAGGCCCCACCGGTCGCCGGCGACGTCGGCTGGCTGGCCGGGACCCGTCGCCCGGGCGAGGTGGGGCCGGCCGTCCTCGGCGCGTTCGCACAGGTCGACGGCACGACCGGCGCGCTGGCCGCGATCGACGGGCTCGCCCCCGGCGACGAGGTGCTCGTGGTCGGCCGCGACGGCACGACGCTGCGCTTCGTGGTCGACGGCAGCTGGTCGTCGTCCGAGCAGGACCGCCGGGCGGTCTTCGCGATGGGTGAGGGGCGGCCCGAGCTGCGGCTGGTGCGGTGGGGCAGCGACGGGGCCGACGACCTGGTGGTCAGCGCCTTCCAGGACACCGGCACGGGCTGACCGTCCCGACACCCGTCACGCTGCCGGGACACCGCCCCTCCCGAAACCCCTGCCCGACATCCCCTCCCGAAACATCCCCTCCCGAAACATCCCCGGACGAAATCGGAGCCCGACGTGGACCGCCGCCGCTTCATCACCCTCGGTGCCGCCGCCCTTCTCGCTGCGTGCGCCGGGACGCGCGAGCCCGAGTCCCCGACCGCTGCGTCGAGCAGCACACCCGAGCAGGGCAGCAGCCCGACCTCGGGTCCGGACACGGGCCCGGACACCGGCCCGACCTCGGCGGACCGACCCACCCCCGGTCCGACCGCCGAGGTGTACGACCCGGCCTCCATGCCCGACGTCGACCTGCCCACCGGCATCGACCCGCACCGGATCATGATCCCCGCCATCGGCGTCTCCGCCCCCGTGATCGACCTGCTGCTGACGGCGGCCGAGGTGGAGGTGCCGGAGGACTTCGACGACGCCGGCTGGTGGACCGCGACACGTCGACCCGGCGAGATCGGGCCGTCGGTCATCGGCGGCCACGTCGACTCGCGCTCCGGACCGGCGGTGTTCTTCCGGCTCGACCAGCTGCAGGAGGGTGACGAGGTGGTCGTGGAGTCCGAGGACGGCGAGCAGGTCGTGTTCGTGGTCGACGACGGCATCCAGATCGACAAGTACGACCGGCCGCCGGAGGTCTTCGGGTTCGGCCAGGGGCGCCCGGAGCTGCGCCTGATCACGTGCGGCGGCGAGTTCGACCCGACGGTCGGCCACTACACCGACAACTACGTGATCTTCGCCCACCAGAAGGACTGGGACGCGTGACGCCCGACCGCACGGGGGCGGCTGCCCCACCGGTGCAGGGCTCCGAACGCGGCGTGCCCCCCGCCCCAGATCCGGAGTCATCCACGTGCGAGCCAGCCCCCGCGTCGCCACAGCCCTGTTCGTGGCACTGCTGCTCCCCGCATGCGCGGGCGGTGACGGGCCGGACGAGGAGCTGGCCGTGCCCGCAGCCACCGCGCTCGAGACGGAGCCCGACGACGACCCGGCGGGCCAGCCCGACGCCGAGCCCGACGCCGAGCCCGAACCGGACACCGATCCGGACCCCGAGCCCACCGGGGCCCCGGAACCCGAGCCCGAGCCGACCGCGGACGCGCAGCCGAGCCCTGAGCCGCAGCCGGCCGCCAACCCGTGCGACGAGCGCGAACCGCAGAGCTTCAGCACCAGTGTCGGGGACTTCCTCTTCGAACCCGCCGACCGCTCGGACCTCTGCGTCGGTGACCGGATCACGTTCACCAACGCGGGCGAGATCTCCCACACCGCGACCAACCGCGCAGGTGCCTTCGACACCGGGACACTGGCCGCGGGCGCGTCGGCCACGGTCACGCTCGACCGGACCGGGGAGCTCCGCTACGTGTGCCTGTTCCACTCCCAGATGAACGGGACGCTCACCGTCGTCGGCTGAGCCGCAGCGCAACGGCCGAACGACGAGGGCCCCGCGCTCGAAGCGCGGGGCCCTGGTCGTGCGGTTCCGGTCAGACCTCGAGCACGACCGGCAGGATGACGGGGCGACGCCCGACCTCCTGCTTCCAGTAGCGGCCCAGCGCCTGCGTCACGTGGCGAGCCACGGCGTCGCGGTCCGCGTAGCGGCTGTCCTTCATCTTCTCGAGCTCCTCGGCGACGCGCTTGGTGGCCTCGGCGAGGATCGGCTCCTCCTCCTCGTGGAACACCACGCCCTTCTGCAGGACCAGCGGTGCGTTGACCGTCTCCTGGCGGTGCGGGTCGACCTCGACGATGCAGATGCAGACGCCGTCGTTGGCCAGGCGCGTGCGGTCGCGCAGCACCGCCGGGCCGACGTCTGGCAGCAGCCCGTCGATGTAGACCATCCCCGAGCGGATCTGGTCGCCCTTGCGCGCGACGCCGTCCTGCAGCACGACGGTGTCGCCGTCCTCGCAGACCAGCACGTGCTCGGGGACGATCCCGGTCGAGATCGCAACCTCCTTGTGCGCCATCATGTGGCGGTACTCGCCGTGCACGGGCACGAAGTACTCGGGCTCGACCAGGTTGTGGAACACCGTCAGGTCGTCGCGGGTGGCGTGGCCGGAGACGTGGACCTGTGCGGTGCCCTTGTGCACCACGCGGGCCCCGCGCTTGGCCAGGCCGTTGATCGAGCGGTAGATCGCCCGCTCGTTGCCCGGGATCAGCGAGCTGGCCATGATGATCAGGTCGCCCTCGCCGATCGTGAGGTGGCGGTGGTCGCCCGACGCCATCAGCGACAGGGCGGCGAACGGCTCGCCCTGGCTGCCGGTGCACACGATGATCAGGTCCGACGGGTCGTGCTTGGACACGTCCGACATCTGGACCTCGAGCTCCGGGTCGAAGTCGAGGTAGCCGAGCTCGGTCGCGATGCCCATGTTGCGCACCATCGAACGCCCGACGAACACCGGCCGACGTCCGACCGCCACGGCCGCGTCGAGGACCTGCTGGATGCGGTGCACGTGGCTCGCGAAGCTGGTCACCACGACCAGGCCGCTGGTGTGGCGCTCGAGCTCGTCCTTGATCGCACGGCCGACGACGCGCTCGGTCGGCACGTGGCCCGGCTGGTCGGCGTTGGTCGAGTCGGCCAGCAGCAGGTCGACGCCCTCGTCGCCGAGGCGGGCGAAGTGGGCCATGTCGGTCGGCTGGTCGTCGACCGGGGTCTGGTCGAGCTTGAAGTCACCGGTGTGCAGCACGATGCCGTGCGGCGTGCGGAACGCGAACGCGACGCCGTCCGGGATCGAGTGGGTCACCTGGATGACCTCGGCCTCGAATGGACCGTGCTTGACGGTCGAACCCGGCTCGAGCTCGACCATCGGCGGCGCCTCGACGTCGGGCCACTCCTCCAGGATCGCCTCGACGAACGCCAGCGTGAGCTTGGTGCCCAGGATCGTGGTGCCGGGGAAGTCGGTCAGGAAGTGGCCGATGGCGCCGATGTGGTCGAGGTGGCCGTGGGTCAGGAAGACCGCGTCCACGTCGTCGCGGCGGTCACGCAGCCACGCCCAGTCGGGGATGATCAGGTCGACACCGAGGTGCTCTGGGTCGGGGAAGAACACCCCGACGTCGACGACGGCGATGCGGCCGTCGACCTCGAGGGTGGCCATGTTGCGGCCGATCTCACCGAGCCCTCCGAGGAAGGACACGGTGACGGGCGGTGAGGTGCTCACTTGGTGGGCTCCGGGGTGGTCTTGGTCGGGGCGGGCACCTCGGCGAGGGCCGCCATGACGCGGTCGACGGCAGGGCCGGTCGCGTCTGCGATGGGCAGGCGGCACGGACCGGCCGGCAGGCCGAGCCGGGCGAGCGCGCCCTTGAGTGGTGCGGGTGAGGACTCGGCGAACAGCGCGTCGACCAGCGGCAGGGTCGCGCTGTGCAGCGCGAGTGCTCGGTCGGGATCGCTGTGCAGGACCTCGATCATCTCGGCCAGCTGCGGGCCGACCAGGTGCGCGGCGACGGACACCACGCCGGTGGCGCCGACGGCCAGCAGCGGCAGGTTGAGCTCGTCGGCGCCGGAGTACAGCTCGAAGCCACCCGGCGCACCGGCCGTGGCGGCCACGACACGGGTGGCCTTGACCACGTCGCTGGTGGCGTCCTTGACGCCACCGATGTCCTCGCGACCCGAGAGCTCGACGAGCAGCTCGAGCGGGATCTCGCGTCCGGTGCGCCCGGGGATGTCGTACAGCAGCACCGGGCTGGCGCTGGCGTCCGCGAGCGCGTGGAAGTGCTTGGCCATGCCGCGGGCGTCGGGTCGGTTGTAGTACGGGGTGACGACCAGGACGCCGTCCACGCCCGCCTGGTTGGCGCGCTCGGTGGACTCCAACGCGTGGCGGGTGTCGTTGGAGCCGGTGCCGACGATGACCTTCGCGTCGTCGCCGACCGCGTCCTGCACCGCCCGCAGCAGGTCCCAGGTCTCCTCGCCGTGCAGCGTGGGGGACTCGCCGGTCGTGCCGGCGACCAGCACGCAGTCGGTGCCGTTGTCGACCAGGTGGCGCGCGAGGACCTGGGCGCCGTCCAGGTCGAGTGACCCGTCGTCGCCGAAGGGGGTCGCCATGGCGGTGGCGACGAGGCCGAAGGTGGGCACGGGGACTCCGCAGGATGGGTGCCGCTGGACCGGCCGGGGCGGCGGGTGCGTACGCAGGTCGACCCCGGCCGACCACGTATCCTAGGGGCCCGACCGGCCACCGGAGCGCCCCCTTGTCCCAGCTCGGACCGCTGCTCGCCCACCTCGGTGCCGACGGCGACCCGTGGCTCGGGATCCTGACCGTCGCCGCCGCGATCGTGGCGGTGGTCTTCGTCCTCGCAGCGCTCGGCCGCGTGCGGCTGGACGAGCCGGGCGACCTGCTGCTGCCGCTGGCCGCCGTGGTGCTGTTCGCCGGCCTCGGTGGCTCGCTCGGCGACGCCGCGGCCGACCAGGCGCCGTGGGCGCTGCCGCTCGCCGTGGTGCTGCTGGGCGCGCTGGTCCTCGCCGCGACGACGGACCTCGACCTCGGCCTGACGCGTCCGCTCGGGTACGGCGCGCTGGCGCTGGCGGCCGTGGCCGCGCTCGCACTGCGTCCGACGCTGGAGACGACGTTCTTCCCCCCCGTACTGGCGCTGCCGCAGGCGGACGACGCCGTCGCCGAGCTGGTGCTGGTCGACGGGCCCGACGACGAGGGGCGCGTCACCGTCGAGCTGTCGGTGACCGGCGGCACGATCGGGGCGGGGCCGCAGGAGCAGGACAACGAGGACCTGGAGGACGGCATGGTCCCGCGCTTCGTCGCCGGCCCCGCGTTCGTCCGGCCCGCCGAGGGGCCCAGCGACTGCCCCGAGACGTGCACGAGCACGACCTACGAGCTGGTGCTGCCGGTGACCGGCGACGGTGCGCTGCCCGCGCGCATCCAGGTCGAGCTGCTGACCGCGGCACAGGTGCCGTTCGCGCCGCCGGTCACCGCGGCGGTCGACGTGCCGCAGGACTGACTGCAGGACTGACCAGCGACCGCATCGCCGCGTCGGGCTGGGCGCACACCGCGCCGCAGCAGCGCACGCACGGGCCCGCTGGCGACGGCGCACGGCGATCGCCGCCGGACCGCTCGGTAGCGTCCGGTGGACCGCGACCGGGAGCCCGAGACGTGCACGAGCAGGACCTGGCCACGCTGGAGCGCACGCTGCCGCACGCGCGGGTCGTCGCCGACTCGCTGTCGCCCGACGGCGTGCGCCTGACCACGCTCGAGGTCACGCTGCACCGCTTCGTGCTCGCCGAGCTCAACACCCACCGGGTGTTCTCGCGCAACTCGGCGTCGAGCCGGGCCATCCCCGTGCCCAAGCAGGTTGCGCGCGTGCTCGGCGACCCGGCGACGCCGGTCGAGTTCGGCGCGAACCAGCGCGGCATGCAGGCGGCAGCACCGCTGGAGGGCGACGCGGCACAGCAGGCGCTGACGCACTGGTTGGCGGCACGCGACGCGGCGGTCGAGGCGGCCGAGGCGCTGCGGGAGCTCGGGGTCCACAAGCAGGTCACCAACCGCCTCCTCGAGCCGTTCATGTGGCACACGGTGATCGTGTCGTCGACCGGCTGGGACGGGTTCTGGGAGCAGCGCTGCTCGCCGCTGGCCCAGCCGGAGATCCGCGTCGCCGCCGAGGCCATGCGGACGGTGTTCGACGCCTCGGAGCCCGCCACGGTCGACGCGGACGGGTGGCACCTGCCGTACGTCGACGACGAGCAGGACGCCGACCTCGACGACGAGCAGCGCACCCAGGTCTCGGCGGCACGCTGCGCGCGGGTCAGCTACCTCACCCACGACGGTGTGCGCGACGTGGCAAAGGACCTCGAGCTGTACAAGCGGCTGGTCACGGCGCGGCCCCCGCACTGGTCACCGCTGGAGCACGTGGCCACGCCCGCGACGTCGGGTACCTCGGTCCGCGGCAACTTCCGCGGCTGGCAGCAGCTGCGCCACCTGACCGTCGAGGCCTGAGGGACCCGCCCGCGGGCGTCAGCGCTCGGCGTGGAGCCAGTCGCGGTGCAGCGGCGGACGGCCGTCGCGCTGGCACAGCAGCTGGACCACGCCGAGGTCCCCGGACTCGAACCCCACGACCGACCCGGCCATGTACGCCCGCCACGTGCGGTAGCGCCGCTCCCCCGCCAGCTCACGGGCGGCCTCGGCGCGACGCTCCAGGCGGTGGACCCAGTGCTCCAACGTGCGCGCGTAGTGCGGTCGGAGCTGCTGCAGGTCGAGGACCTCGAACCCGGCCTCCTCGGCGCGTGCGACCACGTGCGACGACGGCACCAGCGCCCCGTCGGGGAAGACGTACCTGCCCACGAACGAGTCGTCGGCGGCCGCCAGGTCGCGGACCTGCTGGCGCCGCCCGGTGGTGATGCCGTGGTTGAGCAGTCGGCCAGCAGGCCGCAGCAGCCCGCGCAGACGCTCGAAGTAGGTCGGCAGCATGCCCGCGCCGACGTGCTCGACCATCCCCACGGAGGCGATCGCGTCGAACGTTCCCTCGACCTCGCGGTAGTCGGCGACACGGACCTCGACACGGTCGGCCAGTCCGCGCTCCGCGGCCCGCTCGCGAGCCAGCGCCGCCTGCTGCTCCGCGAGGGTGATCCCGACCGCCTCCACCCCGTGGTGCTCGGCGGCGTGCAGCACCAGCGCGCCCCAGCCGCAGCCGACGTCGAGCAGGCGCATGCCCGGACGCAGGCCGAGCTTGCGGCAGACCAGCTCGAGCTTGCGCTGCTGCGCGCGGTCCAGCGCAGCGTCCGCGGCAACGCCGGGCGGGGCATCGTCGTCGGGGTGCAGGTACCCGCAGGAGTACACCAGCCCGTCGTCGAGGAACAGTCGGTAGAAGTCGTTGCCGACGTCGTAGTGGTGCTGCACGACCTGCCGGTCGCGCTCGGGCGAGTGCGCGCGCCGGCCACCCGGTGCGACACCGCCGCGTTCGCCTCCCGTGGGTGGGCGCGGCAGCCGCAGCACGTCCGTGCCCAGCGCGATCCTCGCGGGCCACGTCAGTCCGTCGAGCCCGAGCCGGGCCACGTCGCGCAGCGCGGCGACCATCGAGCCCTCGACGTCGAACACGTCGTCCAGGTACGCCTCGCCGACCGCGAGGTCCGTACCGGGCCACAGCATCGCGCGCAGCGACCAGGGATGGCGCAGCACGATGGTGTAGGGCGCGCCGTGCGGCCCGAGCCGCGTGCCGTCCCACAGCCGCACCGGCAGGGCCTGCCCGCCCTCGGCGAGCCGGGCGTGCACGCTGCCGACACGTCGCCGCGCGGCGACGTGGTGCTGCCCGGTGGTGTCCCGGGTTCCCGTCGGGGTGTCGTGGGTCGTCGACACGTCGGCCTCCAGCTGCCGCGGTCGTCGCTGCCACGGTCGCCCGGATCCCCGCACCCGGGCTGTCCGGTCGGACACCGGCCGCCGGCGGGGACGCCCGTCCCGACCCGGCCGCTCAGCGCTCCACGAGGACGCCCACCGCGAGGTCGGCGAGCGCCTCGACACCCGCGGCCCCCGGATGCAGCCCGTCGGGGCCGAACATCGTCGCTGCCGGCACCTCGTCGGACGCGACGGCCGGGACGCCGTGCTCGTCGAGCACGGCGCGCTGCAACCGGGCGACGCGCCGGCAGCGCAGCCCCACCACCCGGCGCAGCACCGGGCCGAGACCCGGCGCGGACGACAGGTCGGGGCAGGTCCCGAGCGCCAGCGCGGCGTCGGGGGCGGCCGCGCGCAGGCCGAGGACGAGCTGGTGGGTCGCCTCCCGGAGCGCCCCGGCCCCGGTGCGCCGCAGCACGTCGTTGACGCCGACGCCGACGAGCACCGCGTCGACGTGCCCGGCCGCACGCAGCAGCGGTAGCTGGAACGCCGCCACGTCGGACGTCGTCG
>Ga0306912_1000649_pt1 | contig 19321 bp, 19 predicted proteins | sample AntRauFillE10628_FD_190443 | JGI IMG/M metagenome (GOLD analysis project Ga0306912, IMG submission 190443) | Saline lake microbial communities from Rauer Islands, Antarctica - Metagenome Filla E10 #628 (v2) (version 2) | ecosystem: Environmental > Aquatic > Non-marine Saline and Alkaline >... | reverse complement strand
GATTGATTTCATAAGCAGTGGTTAGATATTTGTGTAAGTAAGTTAAGTAAGTACTGTGTAGGTCACTTGGTTTATTGCATTGCTTCTAAAATAGCAATTTTTTCTTCTTCTGATAATCCATCATCAAAATCTGAGTCTGAGTCTGAGTCTGAGTCTGAGTCCATTTCTTCAAGGGTGGCGCGTCGTTCGTTTTCTTCCGTGACTGATATTTCACCTTCAGTTTCACCCATAGCTTCTAGAATAGCGATTTTTTCAGCGTCTGTGTATTCTGAAACCTCTTTAGTGGAAGGGGTTTCATCCTCTGCGGATGCCTCGGTTGAGGATTCAGGTTGCTCCATTGGAGTTGGCGCTGGCTGACGCAACAAGACGTCATAGAGTGTATACCCGAGCAGCAGGGCTGCAATAAGTACGAGGATGGCAGTGATGGTGCGTCTTGAGGTAGACGCTGTAGTGGCTGCTGTGGGCTCAACTGGGGCATCGTGCGTACCGGGTGTGTGTGTATTTTCTTCTTGCTTGGGTGTATTGTCTTTATATTCCATACAATGTAATTAGTTTCTTATAATGTTTTTTAAATCTCTTGAACTTCTGGAACCACTTCTACCCGGACTTCCTCAGACCACTGTGTAGACGTGATTGGTTCGGTACAGGACAGCGTAAATACGGTGGTACTCTGCACTACTGCGCTGGCAGAATCAGTGTTGGCCGGTGGCGTTGAGAATGTGTCGTTGATTCCGGCTCCTTGTACAGTACAGTTCGCTGCATATGGAGCTGAGACTGACCAGGAAATGGTTGCGCTCTCCCCGGCGCGCACGAGCTCATTGCTGGAAGTGATACTCATCGTAGGTTGAATTGGTGGAAATAACAAATTGCTCAGTTGACTGGAATTGTTTGACACATCATCTGTTTCATCAACAACTCCTAAGCCTGGAGTTCCGGGAGAATCAATTTCCAACCGAAAGGTGTTTTCGCCAAAGTTAATATCGTCAAACACGAGCGGTGGGTTAAAGCTCAGCACACCTCCTGTTTGGGTGACGTCCCCGAGGATAGTTTGCGTGGTTTCGCCGGTCATCTCAAACGCATATGGAATATCTCCTCCCTCTGGAATACCAATTACACTTGGTGTGAATTCAACACCATCATAGGTTCCGTCGGGGCTTGGAGTAGGGCCTGCTGCAGCTGCAGAGGGGTCTGCACTGATTGTTCCCAATACAGAAAATGCTTGTAGATCAATATCATATTCTACTTTTCGTACCGGAGAAAAGTCGATCCAGCCGATATTGGTACTTCCCCATGCAAAGTGAGTCGTGCCGGTATTTGGGACGGCTTGTTGATTAATATTTTGGTCAAAGCGGACACTATAGTTGGTCCCCTTTAGGGAAATCCAGCCATCCCAACCACCCGCATTTGGGTTTGAGCCGCCAGAACAAGCTGTGACATTGGCTGCGCCGGAACATGCCCGGGCCCAGCCTTGCAGCTCTGTCACTCCTGAGGATTCTACTATTCGTGCATTGCCACCCGCGTTGCCTGAGGCAGTAGGGAAACCACTCAAACCACCAAATTTAATCCAGCCAATGTTAGAGCTCCATGCATAACCAGTGAGATTTCTACTGCTATCTATTCTCACTTCGTAGTTACTAGTTCCACAAGTGCTAGTGTTTTCACAACTCATCGAAATCCAGCCGATGGTAGAGCTCCAGGCCCAACCTTCCATATGTGTAGGTTTTATCTGCGCTTCGGCCGGAAAGGCAAAGGCAAACACGGCGAATAATGAGAGGGCGAGTAAAATGGCGCGGGTCGTATATTTAGTTATGGTTTGGTTGTGTAACATATATTGACATTGTATGTTACTTTATTTTTTATTTTGGGCTGTATCCACATTTAAGAAAAGCTGCTCCCGTAGGGAGCAGCTTTTCTTTTCTTGAGCACTTTGTGTTACTCAGCGAGTCCGCGAGCTTTCTTGATATCTGCTTCGACGTTTGGTGGTACTACGTCGTAGTGGTCAAACTCCATGGTCATCGACGCTCGACCTTGAGTCATAGAACGCAAGGTGCTGGTGTATCCAAACATTTCCGAAAGGGGAATTTTTGAGTTGACGATAGTCTTGCCTCCAAGTTCTTGCGTTGCCTCGATTTGTCCTCGTTTACTAGAGATGTTTCCTTGGATATCACCCATGAATTCTTCGGGAGTTCGCACTTCTACTTTCATGATTGGCTCCAGAATAACTGGAGTTGACCGGGAAGCCGCTTCTTTGAAGGCTTGGATACCGGCCAGTTTAAAGGCGATTTCACTGGAGTCTACATCATGGAATGAACCGTCAAAGAGTTCGACAGATACGTCTTCCATTTTGTAGCCAGCCACAAATCCGCGTCCCATCGCTTCTTTACATCCCTTCATTACCGCTGGGATATATTCTTGTGGAATCACTCCACCCTTGATGCTGTTGATAAATTCGAAGTGTTCCTCTCGGGTCACGTTCTTGGCAATCTTTACTGGCTCACCATCATCGTCTAGGGCCAATGGTTCTAGTGGCTTGATGCGGATTTTTACGTGTCCGTACTGTCCTCGTCCACCTGACTGCTTCATGTACTTGTGGTCTGCCTCGGCGTTGCCACGGATGGTTTCTCGATACGCTACTTGTGGCTTTCCGATGTTGGCTTCTACACCAAATTCTCGTTTCATTCGGTCAACCAAAATGTCCAGGTGTAGCTCACCCATTCCGGCGATGATTGTTTCGAGGGTTTCTTCGTCGGTAGATACCACAAACGTTGGATCTTCGTCTGCCAGACGCTTGAGCGCGACGCCCATTTTTTCTTGATCTTGTTTGGTTTTTGGTTCTACTCGTACTGCTACCACGGGAGCGGGAAAGGTGATGGTTTCTAGAAGGATTGGCTTGTCCAAGTCACACAGTGTGTGTGAGGTTTTTACTTCTTTGATTCCTACTGCTGCAGCAATCTCTCCCGCGTACACCTCTTCTACTTCTTCTCGCTTGTCGGCCATCAATCGAACGATTCGTCCGACTCGTTCTTTATCTCCGGTTGAAGCATTGAGAATATACGTACCGGATTTTACGGTTCCGGAATACACGCGGAAGAATGCGAGCTGTCCCACAAACTTGTCGTCTTGGAGTTTGAATACTAGGGCACTCATAGCCTCTTCATCTGAGGGCTTCCGGGTAATTTCCACTTCTTCATCTTGAGGGTCATGACCTTCAATGTCTGGGAGATCAACTGGGGACGGCAGGTAGTCAACTACCGCATCGAGTACGAGCTGTACACCGATGTTTTGCAAAGCGGTTCCCGCCATAATCGGGAAGATTTCGTTTGCCAACACTGCTTTTCGAAGCGTTTTCTTGAGGTCTTCATTGGTTGGTTCTTCGCCGGCGAGATAGGCTTCCATCAAATCATCATCATGTTCAACAACGCGTTCGATAAGTTCTCCACGTCGCTTCTTGGCTTCTTCGAGAAATTCAGCTGGAATTTCTTCTTCGGTAATAAGCATCCCCATTTCTCCAGCAAACGTATACGACTTCATGGTCACCAAATCTACCACTCCGCGCATTTCATTCTCTGCTCCCATCGGGATTTGGATTCGACACGCTTTTTTAGACAGTCGCTCTTCGATAGACTTTACTGAAGAATCATAGTCAGCTCCCAACTTGTCCATTTTGTTTACAAAACAAATTCGTGGTACTTCTGCCTCGTCAGCATATCCCCAGTTGGTTTCGGTTTGTGGTTCTACGCCGGCAGCGCCGTCGAAAACGACAACTGCGCCGTCGAGTACCCGCATCGAACGCTTCACCTCAGCGGTAAAGTCGATGTGTCCTGGAGTATCGATGATGTTAAACGTGTACTTGAGGTCTTTTGATGTTCGGTCTTCCTCCAGGGTTTTGGTCCAGTGACAAGAAATAGCCGCTGCAGTGATTGTAATGCCGCGCTCTCGTTCTTGTTCCATCCAGTCAGTGACGGTAGCCCCGTCATGCACTTCACCAATCTTGTGGCTCATTCCGGTGTAGAAAAGGATTCGCTCAGAAGTGGTGGTTTTACCCGCATCAACGTGCGCAACGATTCCGAAGTTACGTAGTTTGTGCAGTGGAAATTCTCGTGCCATAAATCTAAATTCTGTTACTTATATATGTATAAACGTTTTGCTCTAGTGCGCCTCAAGAAAACTGCTTCGCAATAGAAAATTTGCCCGCGGGCAAGGTGGCGATACTATACGGTATTGTGACCAAATCAGCAACCTGAAAATCAATAATTACCTGCACTGCTCGCGTTGACGTAGCAAACAAGACTCCCTACCAGCCCAGTGCCTTGGTCGCTTCAAACACCCGCACAAAGCCTCCGATGTTTGCTCCCGTAACGTAGTCAATCGAACCATCTTTTGCGGTGCCGTGGGTGACGCACTGGGTGTGAATGTCTTTCATGATTTCGCGCAGGCGATTGTCTACTTGGGTAGCGCTCCAGGCAAGATGCCCAGCATTTTGCGCCATCTCCAGCCCTGAAACCGCCACCCCTCCGGCATTGGCTGCCTTGGCTGGCCCAAATAATACAGCTGACTCTCGAAAGGTTTTTACCGCGTCTGTGTCCGACGGCATGTTGGCGCCTTCAGCGACGAGTATGGCCTCGTGCTTGATAATCGCCGCAGCATCGGCTTTGGTAATTTCGTTTTGGGTGGCGCACGGGAAATACATGTCCGCTTGCACTGCCTGCCACGGAGTGCCCTTTTTATACTCTGCTCCAGCGAGCGCAGTGTCAGCTAGTGCAGTGTGCTGCTTTTTTTCGGATTCTATTTGATCAATATCTTCTCGTGTCAATCCAGTTTCTTTGCGCACATAGCCACCTCGGTCAGAGAGCGTTTTTACCACTACTTGTTCAGCGATTAATTTACGTGCAGTATACAGCGCCACGTTGCCAGAGCCAGAAACCACGGCGGTTTTGGCACTCAGAGTATCGTTCGCATGTTCCATCATCTCCTTGGCAAAATACACTACTCCGTGCCCGGTGGCTTCTGTTCGACCGTGTGAGCCGCCAAAGGTGACCCCTTTTCCGGTGAGCACTCCTTCATCTCGATTGGCGATTTGTTTGTACATGCCGTACATATATCCAATCTCCCGAGCCCCCACTCCAATGTCTCCGGCGGGGACGTCAGTTTCAATTCCAATATGTCGATACAGCTCTGTCATAAACGCTCGGCAAAACGAGCGGATTTCTCTGTCGCTTTTCCCTTTCGGATTAAAATCACTGCCACCCTTACCTCCGCCCAGCGGTAATCCCGTCAACGCATTTTTAAATATTTGCTCAAAGCCCAAAAACTTTAAGACATCTTCGCTCACACTTGGGTCAAACCGTAAACCGCCCTTGTACGGACCCAGGACAGAATTAAACTGCACCCGATAGCCTGTGTTGTATTGTAGATTTCCTTGATCATCTTCCCAAGTGACTCGAAACGAAATAAAACGTTCTGGCACGAGCAATCGCTCGAGCCGCAGATAGTCCTCGTCACGTAATGGTTCGCGGGTTGCGTATACCGCCACGCTCTCTAAAAACTCGGTCACCGCTTGAATAAACAATGGCTGCTGCGGGTATTGGCTGCTGATAGATTGTAAAACGGTGTCAGTGTTCATATATTTTACGCGGTTCTCTCGCTACATTATATTTTAAGCGGGTATTGTTTTATACGCAGAGACCCCGAGCAAATTACGGGTTCAGACTTGCTTTATTCACTTTTTGGTTTCTCTTTTTTCTTTTTCTTTACTTCTTTTTTTTGATCGTGCCCTTTTGACATGTATGTTTTGCCTAATGACTAATTAACTCCAGTATACTCTAAATTCTTTATTATTCTATGCGCGAGTGGTTTGTTATACTGGAGCGATATGGAAAATAAAAAAAGTGACACGCAATCTACCCAAACCACGCAGCAGACAGATAAGCTGCTCGAAGTTTTACACGTTTTAGAGGAACGCATTAAAAAACAAAACTCTTTTAAAAACACCTTCTTTAAAGGTCTGGTCTACGGACTGGGTACAGTTATCGGTGCTACAGTGCTCGTCGCGCTGTTTGGTGGCATAATCGCCACCGCGCTGCAAACGCTCACCGGAGAAGAGGTGAGTTCTGAACTACTGGGACGCTGACTTACTGCTTTTTATTAGCTGCTGCTTTTGCAGACGACTCAGCTGCTTGATGGCGTATTCTCTGTGTTGCGCCGCGGAACGACTCCCGCATTCTTCTTGATACAAAAGTTTTACCGGACGCCGGGAACGGGTGTACTTTGCCCCGTCGATTTTACTTTTTCCATTATGCTCAGAGAGCCGTTTTTTTAAGTCACGGGCGTAGCCAGTATAGAGTGTCCCGTCTGCACACTTAAGTAAATACACGAAATGTCCTTCCGGTTTATTTTCCATCACGTCTTCCCCATTGCCACTTTAACGGTTCGCCAGTGCGAAAAGTGATTGTCAGAAATAACGCCGTCGCTAGCAGTACGGGAACAATCACATGACTTACTGCCTGCGCTTCTGAGACGTTCTGCTGCGCCCACAGAGAGAGCCCTACTACAAACAATCCGTACGAAGCCAACACTCCCCAGCCTTTTTTCGTAGCCGGCACCCATCCAAAGCCATACAGTTTTCGTTTGAACCAATAGCCCTCAGGATTATTTTTAATGTATGTCGTGTATTCGTGTATAAAATTCATCGGATTTAGTATGTACCCTATTATTTGTAGTGTAAAGGTCTGTATTTTTATTTTAGTCGTAAAACAAATCGCCGACCCAGTCGGGTCGGCGATTTGTCACTTCTTTTTCTTATCCAAATCTAGGACTTCATCAATGCGTATCTGCTCCACAAATTCTGGGACGTGAGAAACAAGAATCATCGCTCCTTTGTATTCATCAAGCGCCTGGGCGATTACCGGAATGTGACGGAAGTTAATGTGGTTGGTTGGCTCATCGAGAATCAACAGCCCCGGTTCTTCCATCGTCAGCTTGGCAAACGCCACCAAACCTTTTTGTCCTTCTGAGAGATCGCCGACCTTAGTTTTCATAATGTCTCCAAACAATAAGAATCCGGCAGCTATCGAACGCATATTCTCTTCGAGCTTCAACTTCATCGAATCCATCAGCGTTTCGTACACAGTCTTTCCAAATTCAAGATTAGAAAAGTCTTGCCGATAGTAGCCAATCTTTACTCCTGGAGCCACCTCCTCTCCTTTGGCGTGCCCCCCAGCCAAACTCTCCAAAAGCGTCGTCTTACCAATGCCATTTGGACCAACAATTTGCAAGTGCATGCCGCGCTGCAACACAACATCGCAGTCTACTTCTTTTGGTTCGTGGTGCTTGATGACCTGGTAGGACGTGAGCTTTACGACTTCCAATGGAATATCGGTATGAGTTTTGATGGTAAAGGGACGGATTGATTTGTCCTCTCGGCGCACATCAACTTTGTTTTCTTCTGCTTCTTCAATTTCCGCGCGCATCTTCTTGGCGACCAGTCTCATCTTTCCACCCTTAGCGGCAAAGTAGTTGATTTTGTCTTTGTCGGCCTGGATCTGTTTACCTAGTTGCGCGTTTTGTCGTTTCTCCTTTTCTACACGAGCGGCAATTTCTTTTACTACAGCGTGATAGTTTCCGTTATATTGCTCTACCTGCCTATTTTGGGTGTTGAGATATAACACTCCTTGGGTAAATGAGTTTAAGAAATCAGCGTCGTGAGAAATCACAATAACTGTTTTTTTATATTCTTTGAGAAAGTCTGTGAGGTGTTCTATACCCGCCACGTCAAGGTTGTTGGTTGGCTCGTCGAGTAGCAAGACATCTGGGTTTTGAATCAAAGCTGAAGCAAGCAGCAAACGAGCTTGTTGACCACCCGAAAAACTTCCTACCGGGCGGTCTTTAAAGCTTTCTTTTTGTTTTTCGGTTGGCGCCAAGTTTACAACCTCAAGCACCGTATCAATCCGCGGATCAATATCGTAGACTTTCTCTGTAAAGCAGTCTTGGAAGAATTCTCTAACGGTACGCTCAAGTTCAGAACGAGGAATAATTTGCCGAGACTCCGCTATCGTCGTTCGGGGTTGCAGATTAATCATTCCTTCTTCTGGTTGCAAATCACCGTTGATAAGTGAAAAAAGGGTTGATTTCCCCGCTCCGTTTTGACCCATCAGGGTCAACTTCGCCCCCCGTCGAATCACAAAATCAGCAGATTTGAGAATCGGCTTAGTAGCATCGTACTCGTACGACACGTCTTTAAATACAACTAATCCATCGTTTTTTGACATGGGCAATACCATACCATAGATGTCACACTATGAAAGCTATACTTTCCCTGGACAACGGAACCCAGAGTTCTATAATGTATAGAGTTCATTAAGTACCTATATTATGTATACAATCAAACCATCAGCAGTAGGGGCCGCTCAACAGTTTCTTTTTTTGCATGCGCAGAGTCTCGTCACTTATGCAGAACAAGACTCTGAGTTTGCTCAGAGCTTCACGCAAGTGATTATTTCTCAAAAGTGGGCCAGTGTTCCCTTTGCGAGCGGGATGCCTAACTCAAAATATATCTCTCCCCATTCCCTCGCAGATGCTCTAACAACGGCGCACTGGGTTATCCAGTCACTGCAGAGACACCCGGAATACAAAGCTACTCGAGAAATGCTCGCACATTGGGCACAAAACTATGAATCTCCCAAAGACCTAGTACTAGGAATCGTTGGCCTCGCGATAATTGGGCCGACATTGGGAATCATCAGTTCTAAAAAAAAGAAAAAACGAAAATCACAATTGATTATTGAGGAGACGTATTTTCGCTCACTGCGTAAATCAAAAGTCGCTACGCTCAGTACTCAGCTCACCCAAACGGTCATAGCCAAAGAAATACAACTGGCCGGAGGCAATGTATACAATTTGCACCCCGACTCCGCTGCCTGGTGTATCGAAGAAGCCGTTACTGCTCTCTATACTGATACTGCAGAAAATATTGCAGCACTACTGGCAACCGCCGCTACCGAACATCTCTCACATCAGGTTGAAAAGGATGCCTCCGGCACAGTCCAAGCCGTTGTAATATCTCCTAGTGTCAACGATTCACTGGTAGATGAATCTACGGCGCAGAAAGCCTAATCCAAAGCAAAAGGACCGCAGCTTCGATGCGGTCCTTTTCTTGTCTCCCAAGCTTATCCGTACATCAATCCCAACACTCCAGCCAGTATGGCAATCGCGAGAAGGACATACATAGCAATATCTAAATATTTCATACCTCATCAGTATATCAAACTCCTTAGGCTTCCAGCTCTTTCACTTTCTGCAGTGCCACTACGTACATACTCTCTGCCCAACCCAACGGTGTATTGGGATTTGGTTTGTCGGTGTTTGAGTAGTACAGCTCAGGTACAACACCCTCTTGCGTGACGGCATTCTTAGTGCGACGCAAGTAGTAGTAGGCCTTTTCTTTATCCCCACGCTCGGCATAGATGATGGCCAGCCACGCCAGCCCAAAGCACCACTCTGCTTCTTCACTAAACCCGTCAACGTTATTATTGTAGTAGCGATCAAATTTGTAGCGAATCACTCCTCGGTCTTTGACCAAATGATACTCGACGTTTTTTAATATCTCCGCTGTTTCTGCCTCGGTGGTAACCGCAAACGGATAGATGAGGGTGAGTAACGCCAGGTCAGCAAACTTGGTCAATGACTCGCGTGGCAACAGAGACCGCAATGCGTGCTCTCCCCGCTCAATAGCTACCGCTGGAACATCCAGCCAATCGAGCTGCTGAGCTTTTTTCAAAGCAGCCACACAGGAACCAATCGAAGACGCATGTACTTCCAGGTTCTCCTCCCAAATACCATTATCTTCATCTTCCCAATACTCGACAGTCACCAGGTAGTCGACTATCTTTTGTACCATTTCTTTTTCAGCATCAGTCTCAATCACGCTTTCTTCCATCAGCTCTAGAGTAACCAAAAGATTGAGGACTTCGCCGACTGCGTCGTTTTGACTATTTCCCCACTCTTCCCAGTACTCTTCAAAACTCTCGGGGTGAAACCGCGCGTGAATGTATTGCCAGGCTTCTTGTGGCTTGTTCTCAATGGCCCAATTGATTTTGTCTTTGTGTTTGACAAAGACACTCAAGAGCGCCTTGGCAGCGTTTTTGGTGGTGTGCATATCACCCGTTTCGAGAAAACCCAGGGTGATGAAATAAATATCGCGCAACCACGCTTTATTATAGAACGTGTCATCAAGTGAGGCAGTAAATACACCCGGCTTACGCTCTAGGGTACGCACCACATCCAGGTGCTGCTTAATCTCGGCATCAAAGTCAAACTTCATAAGAACAAAAGAACGTTAGAAAATAAATTAGGCGGCTTTTTTTGCGTCAGGTGCTGCGGGACTGCTACTGGCGACCGGCTCATAATCAAGCGGATAATCAGGCTGAGCGGGAAATGCTGTAACAGGCACTTCACGTTTTGTATCGGTCGGATGGTACGGAAACCCGTTTTCCATGCAGTCTTTGGCGGGAATAAACTCCAGCGTCGCTTTGAGCTCACCGGCCAGCTCTTCCGCTCGACGGTTGAGCGCCATCGCCTCGCCACCAATCACTTCTGTGTCATCAAACTCTTTTAAGTCGGCCAACAACTCATGAGCTCGCTCGATAGACTCAGCCAGCGACTCAGCGGATTTACCACTCTCTTCTCTCTGGGGTTTTTCTGCAAATGATTTTGGACCCTCCATAGATAGCTACTTAGGAAATAATACTTAGTATATCATGCACGTTCCTGGAGGTCTCGCCGCAGGTAAATCGCTGCATTATTGTCTCCAGCACCTGTGTATTGCGATACCGCTTTAGTTACTGGGCAGTTGTATTCCTACTCAAAACAGATTTTATCTCCCGCACTTTTTCTTAGAAGTTAGGTGTTCCGCTTAGATAATTCTGTCTTACTTAACGTCCAAAGCATATAGAGCTGCCAGATGAACACTGCGTAGCTGAGCGCTGGCCAGACGTACAGTTGCATTATCTCTATATTGTATACGGTGATGATTGCTAAATAGGGTATGAGCAGGAAGCTAATGGATTTGATGAGAAAGGCCACGATAACGGTGACTAGATATACCGCAATCACAAACGCCGGTATGCGATTATCAAAATACTTCTGGAGGTTGGGCCCAGCTTTTTTACTGAAATAAATCAGTACTGCCGTGAGAAACACTCCGTGGAGTAAGTTCACATACATGTCGTACTCAATATTTTCACCAAGCAAAATATTTAAAAGTGGAACGATGGTAAACCCAGCGAAGTTGAAAGCAACCACAAATAACGTAACTGTCCGAAAAGCTGATTTCTCAGCCATCTCTTTTTCTACGTGTTTCGCACCCCGATAGATATGATTTCGCATCAGTTGATTTTACGTGGTATCCCTGACACCGCAACCCGGGAAATAAATTCCGTCAAAACAAAAAGCCCCGAGTGAAACTCGGGGCTTTTTGTGCTTGGTTCTACCAAGCGAAGTGAGCGAACGCTCGGTTGGCTTCTGCCATCTTGTGCGTGTCCTCTTTCTTCTTCACCGCATCTCCTTCTTCTTTGGCTGCGAGCAAAAGTTCTTTTGCTAAGTTCTTTTGCATTGTGCTGCCTTTTTGCTTTCGCGCTGCCGCGATAATCCATCGGTAGGCCAGCGCTTGTCTTCGCTCCGGTCGTACTTCTCGAGGAACCTGGTAGTTTGCACCACCGACTCTTCGTGAACGTACTTCCATCAACGGTCCCGCATTTCGCAATGCAGTAGTGAATGTTTCCAAAGGATCATCACCGGTTTCTTTATCATTTTTGATGATTTCAAACGCTCCGTAGACAATCTTGCGCGAAGTTTCCTTCTTACCATCGAGCATGATGTAGTTGATGAGGCGTTCGACGTCAACTGATCCATACATGACATCCGGGGATGCTGTGTGGCTTTTTTTGATTGGTCGTCGCATAAATGTTGTTACTTAATGCGAATGAAAATACAGAGTGAGTGCCGTAGCACAGAGCGTACCCTGAGGTATGACAAGTCATGTTTTCATTCTTCGCATAGTAGTCTCTCATTCTATGATGAGCACCACGCACTAATCTGTAGCGAATATAAACTATTGGTAATGTGGAGGAACCAGTCCTACCTCGCTGGCTATTCGCCCTTCGGCTTTTTAGCTCCGTACTTTGAGCGGCCCATTCGGCGTTCATCTACTCCAGTTGCATCGTATTTTCCACGAACAACGGTGTAGTTGACTCCAATGTCTTTCACACGACCTCCGCGGACAAGCACTACTGAGTGCTCTTGCAGAGTGTGTTTGATACCTGGAATGTACGCAGTAATTTCCTGACCATTAGAGAGTCTCACTCGGGCAATCTTTCGAATCGCAGAGTTCGGCTTTCGTGGAGTCTTGGTAGTTACTCGAGTACATACGCCTCGTTTAAACGGTGAAAAATAAGAGTTCGGTTGGTTCTTGATTTTGTTAAATCCAGATTCCAAAGCCGCTCGCTTACTCTTTCGCGGTTTATCGACTCGCTTCTTACGGGTTAATTGTTGAATTGTTGCCATAATGTTAGCCCCGCTACTCTACTATATATAGATTTATTTGCAATGCATCTAAAAACCAATCAGACCAGCAGAAATCCAAACCGTCAGTGCGTATAGCGGCTGGGCCAAAAAGAGCACGAATAGTAAAATTACCAGTCCAAAGCCAAGGGCGATATTTTGTTCAAAAATACGTCGGAACTTTTCGTACTTCATCGCCAGACCAAAAGGAAGAAACTTGGGAAGAATCTTTGAACCATCTAGCGGAGGAATTGGTACCAGGTTAAAAAACGCCAAGAAAATATTGAGGATAACCACTTGAAACGCCAAAGTAATAAATGCTTGTGATAACGACAACAGCTCAGCGCTCCGAATCAGCAGGGCAAAAATAATTGCTATCCCTACATTGGCTGCTGGGCCAGCCACTGCAACGATGGCTTCCCCCCATTTTTGGTTAGTGAAGTTGTAGGGGTTGTACGGGACTGGCTTGGCCGCACCAAACAGTACGGGTGAACCGGTCACTACGAGCAATCCGGGGAGAATCACCGACATCATCGGGTCCAAATGCGGGATTGGGTTTGCCGTCAACCGTCCAGCCAGACGGGCCGTCGGGTCGCCCAGCCAGTTGGCGGCGTAGCCGTGAGCCATTTCGTGCAGCACTACTGAAAATATCAGTACGAGAATCATTGCGATGTCCATCAATTCCATAGGGTTCTAGTGTAACCCAGGTAGGGTTGCAATATCAAGCGGGCATGGTAGTATGGCGCCACTAAACAAGTATCTTTATGGCAAAGCAATGCGACATCACAGGGAAAAAAACCCAAATCGGAGGCAAGTACAGTAACCGCACACGAGCGACGCAGTTTAACCCGTGCGGTAAGACAATGCGAAAGCCAAACCTACAGAAGAAACGAATCTTCGTTCCTGAGCTCGGTAAGACCGTGTCTCTGAAACTCTCTACTGCAGCCATGCGGACTATCGCCAAGAACGGAGCCTACGCAACACTCAAGAAAGCCAATCTTATCTAGTCTAGTCTAGATTGCCAAGAAAAGAGCCGGTCCTACAGGACCGGCTCTTTTCTTGGCCAAACTCATTTCTGCCAGACCGTCACTCCATCGGTGACGAATTCTATTGTGCCCGCTTGGGCGGTACTGGCTATTTGAATGTTCCGTTGCATTACTCGCTCTATCACTTCAGCATGCGGATGCCCATAACGGCTATTGCGCTCCGCAGACACCACCGCAAAATCTGGTTGGACGGTATCGAGAAATAATCCACTACTGGAAGTCTTTGAACCATGGTGCCCGAGCTTGAGTACTTCGCTTTCTAGGCTCTTTCCCCAGCGCCCTACTAAATACTCTTCTGTTTCTAACGGCGCATCACCGGTGAGCAGAAAATCTATTTCACCGTAACTCACCTGCACAATGATAGACGCGGCGTTGCTCCGCCACTGCGTGGTGTCTCCCGACGGAGCTAATATGCGAACCGTGGTTGAAGCTCCCAGCTGAATAATCTGTCCAGCTTGAGCGAGCACGATTTTAGCTTGTTCGTTTATTGCTGAACTTTCATACGCTGCTGCGGCGGTTGAGTCGCTCTTATTATTGGTTTGTATAATGGTCGCTACTTGGTAGCGAGCCAGCACATCGACCAATCCCCCGACATGGTCACTATCGGGGTGCGTTGCCAACACGACATCAATGGTTGAGTCAAAAAAACTTCGTCCGTCCGCCAGCGCTCGCAATACCAAAGAGGTGGCGCCTCCGTCAATCAAAAGCTCGTAGCCGTCGGGAGTTTGGATATGAATAGCATCTCCTTGCCCCACATCCAAAAAACGCACCGAGAGATACTGCGACTGCCCTGGTGCATTGTTCAACTGAAAAAAAGTCAGTACGCCAATGCTAAAAATAACTCCTAAAGAAATGAACCGAGCGTAATAGACTGACATTATCTCTTCATGATACAATGTTCGTACTTAGTCATTTATAACCTGTTCTTATTTATATGAAATACGAAGCCCTTACATTCACTATTGGAGACCTGCCCGGTATCTCAAGCAAAACCATTGAAAATCACCTTGGTCTGTATGAGGGATACGTGAAGCACGTCAATCTTATTCGCGAAAAGGTGGCCGCGTTTTCCAGCGACATGGAAAACAATGCGTTTGCCATTGCCGAAATGCAACGGCGACTCGGGTTTGAATTTTGTGGCATGCGCAACCACGAGTATTATTTTGCTCAACTCGAAGGTGGACCAAAAGCGTTACCCGAAGGACCGCTGCGCGAAAAAATTGAATCACAATTTGGTTCTTTTGATGAATGGGTTGAGAGCTTCAAGTTCATCGCCAAGACTCGCGGTATCGGCTGGGTCATGTTGTACCACGATCCACAGACCAATCAGCTCGCACAGACGTGGGTAGACGAACAACACCTGGGACAACTCGCTGACTTAGACATCATCCTGGCTTTGGATATGTGGGAACACTCATACATGATGGACTATCCGTCGGGCGAAAAGGGTCTCTATGTAGAAGCCTTCTTTGCGAATGTAAACTGGGAAGTAGTGGCCAGTCGATTGACCTAGCGAAATATTTTTGGGAGCTGGTCTTCCGCAAACCCCGTGGTTTTTTCTCCAGAAAGAACCACGGGGTTTTTACGTTCTGTTTCGATTGTCCAGCCGGATACCGACGCAAGTGCATAACGTCTCTTGGCATAAAACAACACTCCCGCAATGAACCCATAGAGCACGAACATTCCCTGAGCCGAAAATTCTGGTATTGCGATGGCGGCAAACGGTAACCGAGCGAACCACTCAGCAATAAACAATATATACACCAAAGTGATGTTTGCTAAGAAGCCAACGACTGAAGCCAGTGCCAGTGACACAAACGCAATCATTCCGGTGATGAACGTCAGCAACATCGCCAGCGGCACTACAGGTAGAACGAGTACATTGACCACTATTGCCACGATTGATACTTCTCCGATATGAAACAGCAAAAGCGGTAGCACGGCTATTTGCGTAGCGAGTGTCGCAAAGAAAAAGTCTGTTAGGCGCAACTTACTCGCACCCGTAACTATGGTCGATTCAAAGTGCGGGGTAATCAGCAATAGTCCGAGGGTGGCCATAAAGGATAGTTGAAATCCAATGTCGTAGACAAGGAGATACGGATTGAGCACCAGCATCATGGCTCCCGCAAAAAAGAGGGCTCGCATCACGTCATACTGACGAGAGAATCCTTGAGCGAATAAAAGGAGCGAAGCCATGATGCTGGCACGCACAACCGTCGCCGACAGTCCCACCAACAGAGCAAAGCAAACGATGGCGATAATTCCCGCCACTACACGTTTACGTGGCGAGAGCAGGCGCGAAAAAATCAACATAAAAAAAGTGACTACCAGCATCACGTTGTAGCCCGAGAGGACAACAATATGAATAATCCCAGTCCGGCGAAAATTGTTTTCAATATCTTCTCCCAGCGCTTGTTTGACTCCTAACAGCAATCCTTCCCCGAGCCCTACCTGAGGCTCGGGAACCACTTGTTCCAGCCGGGTCATAAATGCCTGCTTGAGTGAAAGCAACTGGGCCAGCACCCAATTACCCTGCCCAGTTTCTCTAGATTCCAACTGCGCAAACGACACCGTATACTCAACCCCTTTGGCCTTGAGGTATCCCGGATAATCAAACGTTCGGCCCAGCTCAGTAGTGAATGATTGAGGTTCCGCCAACGTGCCCAAGACAGTAACCACGTCCCCATACTCAACCAAAGTGTGTCTATCAGCCGAAACAAACAGGGTGTCAGTTTCATCACTAATATACAATTGGGTTGAGTTGACACTTTTTTTCGGCTCAGCTACGACCGTGCCCGTAAAGGAAATATCTTCTCCTACTTCGGTCTGTAAAGACGAAACCCCGAACTGCCAAGAGGCAATTTCGGTCCTGAATAAACCCACGCACACACTACACAGCAACACACTCGCCAATAATAAAAATGGTGCAGAAAGCATTAATTGATTTCTGCGCCAGATTACTGCTACTCCTAAACTAATTATCAGACCAAGCAAAATCAGTTCGCTGGAGACACCAAACAGCGTTTGCACTGCAATGCCCAGGGCGAACATACAGATACTCCCAAAAAAGAGAACGGGCGGCATCTGTTTAGTTTAGCAATAAAAAATAAAAACCGCTGCCAGTGGCAACGGTTGTGGACGCGAGTTGGGTGCTCACGCCTGAGAACTGGGACAACGTTTGTTGTTATCGTTTTTTGACAGAAGCGAACTCCTGCTTTCTCTTAGCTCAATACTAACTGTGTTCAAGATCATCGATTTTGCGTTCGATTCTCGCTGTTTCAAGCCTATAGCGGTTCATTTCCGGCGACTGTCCCCCGGGCTTGGTTTGCATAATCTTGATTTCATTCGACAGCTCTTTATGCCGACGCTTCAATGAATCCAACGTAGCTTTTCGCATTCTTCATTCCTCATTCCTTGATGGTTATGTAACGAACCTGACTGGTCTTACCCAAGTCGACTGATAACATTACTAGAACGAGTTTCAACGTCAAGTGCAATCACCCTTTACTTGGATACATACAAAATGCGCAGACATTCCAGTCACGCAACACCATACATAGGTTTGAGTGTGCACCAAAATAAAAACCGCTACGGCGTAGCGGTTTAGACACAAGCTAAAGAAGCTTGCTGGCAGACGGTCAAGTACCTAACCCATCCCTGGCAGCACGAGCTGACGCTCAGAACTTTCATTCACTGGTCGTGTCTGATTCAGAAAGACTACCGATGTTGCGGGTATAAAATCTGCGGCAGAGCTAGAATCTTCCCCTTGGTCTGTTTCTTGAGCTGGGGCTGGTTGCGCCGTGCTGGAGACTTCATCACCACACGCTGCAATTTGTCTTTTGATTTCCAATTTTTCTGTCTTCAATCTCGTCATTTCCAGGGAATCAAACGATGGTACAGCTTGTAACTGCTTGATTTTTTTGCACAGCACTTTGCGCCGACGCATCAAGTCAGCCATTGTGGATTCAGTAAAGTCGTTCATTTTACTTCCTCTTATTTGTTATTCAAAGAACACAACTGGCTTTACCCAGGTCGAAATAAAACAGTACTAGAACTACTTTCCAGCGTCAAGTGCTTCATTTACTAGTTGGTCAGCTTGTTTATTCTCTGCGCGGGCTTCGTGAGTGAGTATGAGGTTTGGTACCGCTGAAACACGCAGATTGTGAATCTCAATAAAGTGCGGTACAAGGCTGGCATCTTTGATTGGACATTCGCTATTGAGCTGTTTCTTTGCTAGCTCACTGCTCAGAAATAATTCAAATTCCATCTCCTTGGTTTTTTCACCGTACGTGTCTGCGACGGTTTGCAGACCACGCAGCACGGCTTGGTACTCAGCAAAGGTATCGGTCGCGTTGCCAATTGTTTCAGCAATCTCTTGCGCCATATTGCCGTCAGCATCAGTGATATATACCCCAATCGCTGCTGGACCTGGATTACCCCGTGAACTTCCATCCGTGTAGATATGTATTTTTTCCATCATTATTTTCAGCCTACCACAAAAAGCCCCCTAGAGGATATCAATGATTCGAATCCGGGTTTGCTGTCGACCCATAAAAAATGATTGTTCGACGTGACCAATCAATGTGTGGGGTACATCCACTTTGGGAGTTTTGGTAAATTCTTCGGGCAGCTGAAAAAAAGCGATTGCTTCCAGCCGGCCATTTTCTGTTCCAAAGATAATTTTGGTGTGCTCTTGAGTTTTTCCAAATACCTCAACCGAATTTGGAGTGACGTCCCGAAACGCGAACAACGGCTTTTTGTTTCCCATCCCAAACGGAGCCAGTTGGTTGAGCTGTTTTATCAAGAATGGATTTACTTCGTCCAGACGGAGCTGTGCATCTATAAGTAAAGGTTCGGCCACGGTGGCTTGGGCCCCTAATTGCTCCATGGCGGTATTGAGTTTTTCTCCAAAGGTGAAAATATCTTCGTCTTTGACGGCGAATCCGCCGGCCACATGGTGACCACCGTATTCGAGAAACACCTCGGGGACGGACTGCATCAAGGTCACCACACTCGCGCCACCACCAGAACGACATGACCCTTTGTAGACTCCGTTCCCGTCTTTCCCCCAAATAAACGCCGGACGGTTGTATTCCTGAGCCAAATTATTGGCAGCCAGACCAACCAGCGACGGCCGCCAGTCAGGACTCCCGAATACTAAAACGCTAGGCAGGTCTTCGACTTGCTTGAGACGTTTGTGCAATTCTTTGGTCATCTGCGCCACCATTGATTTGCGCTTGGTGTTTAAATCTTCGAGGTGATCGACGCGAGCACTGGCTTTTACCACGTCAGGTTCTGAAAGCATGTAAAAGGCATCTTCGGGACTATCCATGCGGGAAGCGGCGTTGATGCGCGGACCAATAGTGAATCCAATATCATCTTCAGTGAGGTGTTGCTGGCTGGCTTTGGCTTTTTTGAGTAATTGCTGCAAACCTGGTCGTCGAGACTTGCGCAAAACCTGCAAGCCATAATGGGCCAAGACTCGGTTTTCCCCCACCAGTGGGACCATATCGGCAATGGTAGCGACTCCGACCATATCCAACCACCACTTCTCCCAGCCGGGTGCGACATCGTACGTACCTCGCTCCAGTAATGCTTGAGCCAACTTAAATGCAACCGCAGCGCCACACAAATCAGTAAATGGATACGCACCAAGTTTTGGATTTACCACCGCAACAGCTTCTGGCAACACGGCTTCTGGTTCGTGGTGATCAGTAATA